>Ga0222645_100329_pt1 | contig 27669 bp, 26 predicted proteins | sample AntAcemetagen292_FD_179881 | JGI IMG/M metagenome (GOLD analysis project Ga0222645, IMG submission 179881) | Saline water microbial communities from Ace Lake, Antarctica - #292 | ecosystem: Environmental > Aquatic > Non-marine Saline and Alkaline > Saline | place: Antarctica: Ace Lake | collected...
CGTGCTTTACTGACGTCCGTCAAAAATCCCCCGACCACGTTGGGTGTTCCTTTGACACAGTGCGTAGGACACGAAACCGACTCCATCGCGCTACACCCGGGAGGCGAGTTCGGGTGTGCGTATTTACCCTTACACGTCTCAGACGCCGCCGCAAAAACGCCGTTCCCTGTGGGAAACCCGGTCGTTTCGCTCGCGGCGGCGGCGGTCGACGCGTTCGCGCAACCGCCGTTCGCGCCGAACAACACGCCCGAGTACCTCGCCAGACTGATCCCGGTAGAGACGGTGTGCCACGCTACGGAAGATGACATCGTACGCGCGGTGCGTGACATACTCCCACAGTCCTTCGGCGTCCTGTCAAAGCCGGTAAGCCGAACCTCCACGAAAAGTCTGAGCTACGACGTCAAGTACGCGCACTTCGGAAAGGTACGTGTTGTATTTCCCAAATCCTGACACAGTGTTCGGCCCGATTACGGGTGACTGTTTACTCATACACATTAGACTACGAAAGACTGAAACTTTCGGTTACTCATCGCAAGTCTCCAATCGATCGCGAAAGTTTGATTGAAAAGATCGACCGCCTGATTCCAGAAGGACCGGACTTTGACAAAGACGCAAACGACCCTGACAACGCAATCACGGTGCACGTGTTTCACGACGTCGCGCTTATTGGCGTGCTGCCGCGATGGAAAGCGCTCCGGGGGTACAACCCGAGTGAGGCGCTTTCGGTGGCCACGACGCTTGCGCACGACGCGCAGCTCGGCGGGACGCACGACACCGTGGTCACTACGGGCGGGGAAGGGTACCCGTGAGTGGGTGTTTTTTTCTGTGCGGCACCTAGAACAGACATCGGTCGTCTCTTTCTCTCTTGTCATGAAATGCTTTTTCTTCTACGACTAGAACAGACATCGGTCGTCTCTTTCTCTCTTGTCATGAAATGCTTTTTCTTATACGGGTACGGTGTAAAGTAAAAACTGATGCACCACAGCGCGCGGGACACGAAGAAGCTCCGGAGCCCATACACAAGCGCCCCGCACCAGGTGTTCCGGAACCCACAATCCCTGTATAAGAAAAAGAGAGAAAGAGACCGCGAACGCGAGAGACTGCTTGAAATAAAAAGATTACCCATCCGGTTTTCTCTCGCTTTTCATGAAAGTTGCTGAGGTGACTGTATGGATAGACCCAGCATCCGGGACGTATGGAAAGGCTCTCTTTTTCTAAAACGGTAGACTGCCGCACCGTAGCCCCTTCGGAAACGACGTTTCAATTTTTTTCTTCTTCTCGGAACGAGTGACCGATATTTCCCCAGCGAATCTTCGAGTTTCCCGGGAAACAGAGTGGCAGTATTTCTTATCGACGTGTTCTTTAAAACGCGATGCCCCACCCGGCCCTTCCACTCTAGGCACACCACGACGCACGTCCAGAACGAACATCAAGGCTTTCCTTGATTCCCATTTCATGCAAAAAACGAATCAGTAAGCGATGTTAAGTTCCGCCGCCCTGTCCGTCTCCGTCTCGCCCGCCGTCGCGGCGCGCGGCGCGGCCGGGCCTGGCCGTCCCAAGTCTCGTGCTTTGAACTTGGTGCGACGCGCGCTGACGAGCAAGGAGCCCAGTGAGAGCTCGCCTAAGCAGGATGACCGGAGCTCGACCAGCGACCCGTTGAGTGCGATGATGAACTTCATCTCAGGCGTCAACCCGCTGGCGTCGGTGTTCAGCTCGGACAACGGTGCGTACGCAAACACCCCCCCCGCGTGACACACTGGTTTTGCAATCATCTCCCGATCTGACGAGGCCCACCACCCATCCCCGCCCCCCAAAACAGACAAGCTTCACGTGCACTTCGGGGCCGGGAGGCTCGGGTTCGGCTTAGTGCTTCCCGCGCTTGAAAACGCGGGAAGCCCGTACGTGATTCTGAACCGCCCGTCCGCGCAGTGGATGCCCGTGGTGGAACGGGAAAGGGACACGCAGCAACACGTGGGGGTCCAGGTACGTCTCGATCTCGCAGCACGGTTTTCCTAAACCTTCGTCGAATCTAAACCTGGCGTGGCCACGTCACTTCGGGGCGCCGCGGGTTCGCGTCCGGAAACGCCGTGCCCCGTGTGGTGATCAGACGCGGTGGTGGCGGTGACGAGTGGGGAACCGGTCGTGGCGCCGCGATCCGCGACCGCCCTAAACCCTCGCCACTCGCGTTCTCGCCATCGTCACCGCTCGGCACTTCGCGTTTTCCAAGCGTCGCACGGCTTTTGTTTGTGGGAAAAGACGATTTTTGGCTTCTTTTGTCCTTTTCGAGAACGACGCCGAGCGAAGACGCGGCGGTTAGGAGTTAAAAGACCTACTCGACCCTGACCCTCCCCCACAACCATACCCCCACAAACGCAGATCAACGGCGAGTGCGCCTGCGGCGGCCGCGGTTTGTTCGTGATAACGGAGGAAACCATCGGGGCGCACACAGACGGCGTGGTTGGCGTCGTGTCGGATGCGATTCGGGGGGGGGCGAAAGGGATGCTGTGCCTGTCCATGGACGTCGATTTACTGAAACCGCTGATGGGCGCCGCGACCTCGTTTTCGTGCGCCATGGGCCCCGCTGTTCCATTCCTAACCGAACACCTGGTGAACCTTCCCGAGTGCGAAGACGAGTCGCGGCCGGTGCTGTACGCGTGCGAGAACGATCACGGGATGATCGAGAAACTGCAATTCGCGCTGCGCACGAAAATCGAAGCCATTCCGTGTATGGTTGACCGGATCTGCGCCGATTTGACCGTGAGCGACGACGCCCTCACCGTGCACGTCACCGCGGAAGGCCACGAGGGGTCGATCGTGATGCTGGCGACGCCCTCGGAGGGCGAGGACGGCGAGCCCCTGCCCCTGATGGGCGACCACGTGCAGAGCCCCGAAAACGAAGCCGACAGCAAGTACCTGTACCGCAAAAAACTGCTCACCGTGAACGGGATGCACACCGTGATTGCGTTCCGCACGCTGTGCTCGTTCGCCGCGTCCCAGAGGAGTTTCCAGCCCCCGGAAAAGTGTCCGTCCATGCCGCTGTTGAGCGACGAAACCATCACGGCGGAACAACGACACGAGATCTGGAGCTGGGGCGTGGCGCAGCTCCTGGTGTTGATGTGGGAGCACGGCGTGACGACGATGAAGCGCGTGCACCGCAAGGAAACGGACGAGGAGCTAGTGGAGTTTTTGCTGGACACGTTACGGACCACGCTTGACCGTTTTTTTTCAATAGAAGACAGCACGTCGCGGGTTTTAGGCGGCGGCGTCAGCTTGCGGTACGAAGGAAGGTTGTTACCCACGGCCACGACTGTGTCGAGTGAGATTTTTCAAACCGGCTGGAACGAGGGATGTCCTCAGGAACTTCTGTTAGCGGGCGCCGGCCTAGAGTTCACCGAGCTGAAACAGACGCTTCAGAACCTGGTGGACGAGGCGCGGCCGTTCGCGGCAGTTGATAAAAGGGCGCGCGCCATGGAGGCGCTTGAAAACGCGATGAAGGAGGAACAAGCCGCCGTGCAGATCCGCGAAACGCAAATCCGAACGACCGCCGCGAGCGACATCGCGGTTATTTTCGATTTCGACGGAACTCTTGGCGATACCGAATCCCCCGCCATGGAAGTGGCGTTCTGGGAACTCGCGCCGTACTTTCCCAACGTCTCCGCGGAAGACCTCACTCCGATTCGCATGAAAGAGTTCATCCGTTTGAACGCGGGGAAGGCGTTTGAGTTGATGTTCGACAAGGTGGAAACGGAGAGAGCCGCGGTTGGCCTTCCCTCCATCGAGGAGATTCGGGAAAAGTACACCGAGGATTTCGATATCATTCAAGTCGTCAACGCCAACAGAGCAGGGCTAGGCTTAGAGCCCCTGGAGATGTGCAGGGAGAACCACGCGACGTTGCTGGAAAAGCAAAAAGATGAAATCCTGGTGGCGCTGCGGGCGCTTGCAAAACCGAACGACGGCGTGGTGAAGGCTTTGAATTTTCTGAAAATTTCGGGATTCAAGTACTGCGTCTCGACGACGTCGCCGAAACCGCGCGTGCCTGTTTGCATCGAAACCGCGCGTTTGCAGGAGTTCTTTCCGGATGACAAGATCCACTCCGGGCAGAGCGATTTCGACCCGCCGAAGTACAAACCCGAACCCGACGTGTACCTGAAAGCGGCGGCGGCGGAGGGCATCAGCGTTGATTCGTGCATCGCGGTTGAGGATTCCGTATCCGGGGTCGGGTCCGCGGCGAACGCGAACATCGGTTTGATTGTCGGGTACGTGGGGGGGTCGCACGTGGCGAGGGATCTAGAAGACACCCAGGCGTTTGAGTTGCTCGAAGGCACCAAGAGTTTGAACGGCCGGGGCGCGGATATCGTGATTCGGGATATGGAGGACCTGCCCGCCATCGTGAACTCGTTTTTGAATTTAAAGCTGGACCACCCCGAACTTTGCAAAGCCGGGTCGTTTGACTTTTCGGAAATCAAAAACTCGTTAAGGGACAAGCACTGGGAAGCGGATTCCGAGGGGTTGGACAAAAGAAACATGCGGGAGTTGGACGAGACGCAGGAGTTGGATGAGGCGTAAAAAAGTTGGACTGTGCAAAAGAAACGAGAGTAACCCGCTGGCGTCGTGACGGTGCGCAAGTGTTGACGCCGTCGAACGTGACACGCCGCGGAGCGAGAGACGTTAGAAAGACAATGTAAGCGACGTTAGAAAGACAATGTAAAACAAGAAACTTGAGCAAGACAATACACGAGCCTGCGGGAAAACGACCGGTACTTTTTGCGGGCTAACGGGCGCGTCTAGATCCGTACGCCTTTAAACAGGTTAAGGTTTAGTAAGTATACTTCTAGCTTTAGTAAGTATTTCAAAACATTCTAAGAGTTCGCGCCTGCTTTTGGGCGCGCGGTGTTGACTAGTCTATTGCGGATGCGTATCCATCGTCGATTATTGTCCTCGCGCGCGTCGTTTTCACGTTTCGCGCGCGTGTGTTTTTGTATGCGTATACAGTCTGCGTTGATCCTGATTTCAGATCACCGTCTTTACACAGGTAGTGACTGTTAGTACAGGCTGACGAAGGCGACGGCTTCGTCTGTGATGTCCGGCGCCGCCGCCGCGTCTTCGTGCGCGCAGACTTCGTCCAGGATGAAGGTCCCCGAGACGCGTTCGGAAAGCCGCGCGCCGTTCGATCCGAGTTGCGCGAGATCGCCGTTTGAGTTGTGCCCCACGCCGAAGATGTACCCCAGCAGGGTGGCCTCCACGCCACTCGTTGCGATGTCCTCGAACTCCCGCACCACCGCTTGGCGCCACCCCTCGTGCTGCGCCAGCACCCCGAACACCTCCTCGATGTCCAGGAACCGCTGCAGCGCCGCGGCGTCCTCCGCGGTTTGGGGAGGGAGACGCGCGGGGACGGCGTACTCCGTGGCCGTCACAGCCGACTCGACAGGCCCTACGCCCGCGACGTCCGCCCACGGCGCGACGATCAAAGACGCGCTCGCGTCCCGCACGACAGAGCCCTCCATCACCGCCTTGCGCAGAAAGTGCGCCCACGCGGCGACGTACAGCGCGAACCCTCGCACGGTTCGGTCCGCGGCGAGTCCCTCCATCACCACGGCGCGGCCTTGCACTCTGAATTTTTCGCTGCCGTCCATGGCGATCCTATCAAGTGTGTCCTTCACCGCGACGTTCTTGAACCGGGAAAGCACCAACTCGGCGTATTGATCGAGCCCACACACCAGCGCTTCCATGGACGGGTCCGCCACCAGACTGGCCGCGATTTCCTCGCGCATCAGCCGTTTCAGAAACGGCTTGATCATCTTGTGCGTCACCGCTTCGTGGACGTGCTCGCACCCTGCTAAAACCCCCGCGTAGCACATGGCGCTGTGCCCAACGTTCAGCAACCTGACTTTCATGAGTTCGTGCGGCCGGACGTCGGGTACCAAAAGCGCGCCGACAGTTTCCCACGCCGGCCGAGCGCCATCCACGAAGTCGTCTTCGATGACCCAGTGCTTGTACGGCTCGCACATCACAGGCCATGCGTCGGTGATGTCCGCATTTTCCTTCAGCGAAACGATATCCTCATTCGATGTCGCGGGCGTGATCCTGTCCACCATCGTGGACGGGTACTTGGCTTCCGTCTCGAGCCATTGTTGCGTGGCGGGATCTAAATCCAAGTCAGCGGCGGCGCCCAGCACCCGGCGCTTCGCGACCTCGCCGTTGTGCGGGAGGTTGTCGCAGGACATTATCGTGAACGGCCTCAGGCCGTGTCGCTTGCGGTTGGCGAGCGCGGCGAGCAGGATGCCGAAAACGGTGGCGCCGGCGCACTCGGCGGGGGTCGCTTCGTCGTTGTGCGCGCCGTCGACCGCGCCGTCCAGCGCTAGCTTCACGAGCGTCCGGTCGCCTTCGTTGATCGGTACGCGGTACCCGAACTCGGTGATTGTAAGGGACACTATTTTCACGTCAGGCGAGGACAGCAGGCGAACCGCCGCCGCGGGGTTTTCGAACGACAGGAGCATATCACGCAGCGTCACCACGTGATGCACGTGCATCGCCATTGTTTCAGGGGTCTCTCCGGTCCGGGACACCACCGGGTAGGTGAACTTGTTCGCCACCAGGTAGTCCCGCATCTTCGTATCGAAGGATAACACCCCAAGTCCGGTGTAGCACCAGGACTTGGTGTTTTCGAAATCAACACGGAGGAGCTCGTCGAGGTACGCCTGCGGTTGGAAAGACAAGACGAGAAGAAACGCGAGTGAATTGAGGGCGAATGTCAGCGGTGAATTCCGAGGCGGGGAGGATCTCGACCGGATGGGGTTGTGCGGGTGGGAAAACCACGGGCGGCGAGTTGAGACGCCTGAGTTGGCACGACCGAGGCCGGTCGTGACGTTCGGTACGCGTTTCATTCGGTGAATCGCACGCAACAGCACTTCCGACACGTCCCCTCGCGGTTCCGAAAACGGGCGTCCGACGTTTTTGGCACAGAGAATGGGACAGACACGCACCTGTTGGTGCGACCGGTGGAACCCGCCGACGCCGAAGTGCACGATGCCGGTGCTCAGCTCGCCGCGGTCGCACACAAGCGCGGGCGCGCGAGTCACGGAACCGCTCATCACAAATTTGGTGACGAGTACGGTGCGGTGGGGTGTGGGGTGGCGAGGGCTGATGCTGACAGGACAAAACGGGCCGCCAAAACGCGTGGGAAAGCGCGTCGGCGCAAAAACGCCCGCCCGATGGTTTCCGTGGTGGAACAAAGCCGAAGGCCGCCGATGGGTGCTTTTGGGTGGATCAGGATGACGCACCCCATTTTTCCCTTGCGAAACGAAACGCTCGCAGTCGCCGCGGTGATGACGTGGCACGGCGTGGCCTTTTTGGAGACATCCGTCACCTCTGAAAAACCGCGGGATGCTTTGCTCTTTTCGTCGGTTTAGTTTGGTGTACCTGCGCCGGCACAACGAACGACGCGCGTCGTTTCAACCGCGCGTCGTTTTATTGATACCCACGCACCATGAGTCTCGCGACGCACGGTCTACGCGCCTCTCTGGGGTTTCCCCGAATCGCGGTGAGGCGCGCGGTGCGGCGCACGCGACACCGCGCGCCCCCGGGGATTCGTGCGGAAATAACGCGCATCCCGGCTCCCGATGGAACCACGGACCGGAAGGGTGTGACGTTCAAGGAGAGGGTCGTGTTCGACCGCGCCGCGACGACCACGGGCATCATGCACGTCGGCGTGGGCGGGTTCCACCGCTCGCACCAGCTGGTACGTTTTACCTCCACTTTCGAAAGCCCAGAGTCTGTTGTTAGCCCTATCGTCCAACTCAGCAGGATGATGTTCGGAAAAGCCGAAAGGTCGCGCCGCGGCGTTACGCCGCGAGCGCGTCTTTGCGTCGTCCGCGGGACTCAAAGCGCCTCGCGAGTTTGTGAAACTCGGTATCCGCGAGATGGTCGATCTATGGACGGCTCGAAACCCTGAGCCTCCGCACCGCGCGCAACTAGGCCGCCACCGCGCGGCTTTTGATTTCCACCCCTCCATTCTTTGTTCCCGTCTGGGAATGGTGACTGGATTATTGATTTCTGGCAACTTTTTTGGATGAAAAGTGCACTGAAACGCGACTCCAAAGGAAACAGCCTGACAAACTCTCTCTCCCCTCCTCAAAACAGTGTTACCTGAACGATTTGCTGAAACACGACTTCGAGAACGCGAAGAAGTGGTGCTACACCGGTATCGGCGTGATGCCCGGTGATGTGAAGATGCGTGATTATTTGAGGGACAACGATTGGAGTTATCCGATAATCAGGTACGTATTGCGCGTTTCCCAAATCCCGCCGACGGTTTCTGCCGCCCCTCTTTGAGTACAGTAGGAAAGTAACTACACTGTTTGCGTATACACGTTATGAACATGGCCCGAAAGACTGATACTTTCTTTTATTGGTATCAGTCGCGCCGGCGCGGAGGTTTCCTCCTTCGACGTTCAGGTCGAGGAGGTCGTGGCGATGCACGACATGGTGCTCGCGTGGGAGGACCCGATTGGTACGATCGAGCGAATGGCCTCACCTGACGTGAAGATCATCTCTTTAACGATCACGGAGTTTGGATACAGGGTGCCGCTCACGAAAGGTAAGGGCCTTTCCCACCCACCACATTCCGCTTTCTGATTGCCCATACTCGTACCAGAAGGGACTATTCCCTCTGACTGTTTGTCCATACATCGCGATATACGAGACTGAAACTTTTTCGTTCACAATCAGGGGACTTTTCCTTGATTGAACGGTGTTTGAACTGTCAGTTACGCGACGAAGACGAGCCGCTTCACCCGGAATCGAAAAACCCCACCACGTTCGGCCTGATCTGCGCCGCCGCCGCGGTGCGGTTCGCCAACGGCACGCGGCCGTTCACAATAATGTCCTGTGACAACCTGCCCCACAACGGCGAGGTGTGCAAGCGCCACATGACGAGCGCGGCGGAGGAGCTCGGGTGCGCCGGGTTGTGCGCCGCCAGCCTGGACGAGTTCGTGGTGTGGTTGCAAACGCAGGTCAAGTACCCGTCGACGATGGTGGACCGAATCACCCCCGCGACTTCGTGGGAAGACATCGCGACGTTACCCTCGCAGTTGGGGTTCGAAGACGCATGGCCTGTGATGTGCGAACCTTACAAGCACTGGGTGATAGAGGACAACTTCGTGGACAACGAGCGGCCGGCTTGGGAAGCAACCGGCGCGGTGGTCGTGGCGGACGTGATTCCGCACGAGCTCATGAAAGTCAGGCTGCTGAACGTCACGCACAGTGCGATGTGCTACGCCGGCATATTGGCGGGGTGCACGCACGTGGTAAGGGCCTTTCCCAATCACCACGTTCCGCCGTGCGCGATTGCCCATACTCGTACCAGAAGGGACTATTACGACCAGAAGGGACTATTCCCTCTGCCCAGTACCCTGACTGTTTACTCATACCAATCCCTCATACCCATCACGAAACGCTGACACTTTCTTGTTAATCGTGCCAGCACGAAGCGGTGACGCACCAGAAGATTCGCGCGCTTTTGACGCAAATCCAAATCAACGAAATCGCCCCCACGCTTCTGAAACACGGCGCGATGATTGACTCGCCCATTCTGTTGAACGGCATGGAAACGTACGCGGGAACGGTGTTGGCGCGGTTCGAGAACGTCGCGGTGAAGGACCAGCTGGACCGCATCGCGGCGGACGGGAGCGAGAAGTTCCGAGTGCAAGGCCGGGACGTTGTTGTCGAGGGGCTTACACAGGGCCTGAAGATGCGAGGCTTTGCGATGTACGTCGCATCCTGGGCGTGGTTCTTACAAAGAGAGGTTAGTGAGGGGAACGAGGTGAGGGACGCAGGCGGCGCCGCGGTCACCGCTTGTTTTCAAAACGGCGGGTCCGGCGTGGTCGGGTTTTTGGGAATGGAGGAGATCTTCGGCCCGCTCGTGGGCGAATTCGGCGACGAATGGCGGAACGAAATCGTGGGGTTCTACAACACCATCAACGAAGAAGGCGTTGGCGTCGCCATCGACGACGCCCTGAACGAAAACGTGTACCAACAAGAAGAACTCGTCGCGGCGGCGCGGTGAGACAGCAAAGGTGAAAAACTTTGAGGCAAAGAAATAAAAGAGTCTAGTCTGAAGAACGCCAAAGGCGCGTTACGTACAAGCGGAGAAAATCTCCCTCCCCATATTGTTTGTTAAAAAGTACCACACTAAAACCTTACGTTACACTACTCGATCCACTTCAACTACAACTAGTCTACCAACTACCACACTGGCTAATTTCGGTCTATCAGAAACTAAGACTACGTATCACACTCTGGTCGCGTCCCCGCTTTGCTCGTTCTCGTTTTTGTCTCGCTTTGCGAATGCAAACTCCTCCGCCTTCGTCATCGGGTCGGCGAAAAAGTTCTGTTTGCACAGAAAGAACGCCATGGGCACGCAAAGGACTGACAAAAACATGCTCCCGATCGCCAGGGACGGGTGTATGGTGTACAGCACCTGATTGTAAAAGCCGGAAGTGTCAGTCTCTCGTAATGTGTATTACGTAAAGAGTCAGGGTAATGCTCCCTTTTGGTACGAGTATGGGCAATCGCAGAGGCGGAACGTGGTGATTGGGAAAGGCCCTTACCGCGCACGCGATGGGACTCAGGGTCTGGCCAAACGCGAAACACACCCGGCTGGCGCCCGTTATTTTGCCCATCTGAGATGAATAAAAGAAAGTGTCAGTCTTGAGTAAAACAGTCTACATGTGCTGTATGTAGTATACTTCCTTTTAAAGACTAGTGTAGTCACAGAGGGGCATCAAACAGTCGTTGGATTTGGGAAACGCGCAACACGTACCTGCTCCGGCGCGTACTCGTCGGCTATTATTTTTATGCGCATTTGATTGGGAACCTGAACGGTCACGACGCACAGAATCAGGCAGAACGTGACTGCTAAGATACCCACCACGGATGTATGCACCGCAGGTAACGCGAATGCGCCCAGGACTATCGCTGTGCACACACTGGAGTACGTGATAAGCGCGTGGACGCCCAACTTTCCAATCAGCGGCGGGATGAAATAATACATGGCGAACGTGTTCGCGATCGGGATGGCCATGAACGACCACCCCAGTTGCGCCGCGGACCACCCAAGGATTTGTTTACTCATCAGCGTGAACAACACCAAGAAACCCATGAACTGGTACCCCACGTTAACCGCGGTGACCATGTGCGACACCATGGCGCCGGTTTTGTACACGCCGTAAACGTCGACGTTTTTTTTTGGAGCCGCCGTTTCGTGAGCAGCGCGGGTATTCGGAGACGTAACACCGTCCTCACCAGTCTCCTCGTTAAGGGTACCCTTAACGTTCTTTTCCGGAGTATTCCTTGGCACCAGCACCAGCACCACTACCAGTGCGATTCCCGCAATCCCTGAGCTGAGCAACATCAGCCCGGCCCAGCCCAGTGCGTCGTACCCCACGCCGACGATAACTCCGCCGAAGGCGTACCCGATGTTCACAGACGCGCTGTACGCATTGACGCCTCGTAACGTTTCTTTCTTTGTACTGGCGCTTCTTAAAATGTAATGCAGTGAGGCTACTAGTGGCGAGCTCAACCCCGCGAAGCACCGCACTGTGGTTAGCAATGCGACGTTCGTGGAAAACGCAGTCGCCGCGAACAACAACACGTCGCCCGCTAACGTCGCGCCCATCGCGGTTCGGCTGCCGAGGCTATCACCCATCGCGCCGACTATCATGTTCCCACACGCCGCCCCCGCGTACTGCGCCGTGGTTACCGCGCCGGTCCACGTCGCAACTTTGTGCGGGGGCATGCCCAGGTCGGCCAGGAAGTACGGCAACGCGGGGGTGAGCATGGACATACCCAGGTAATCCGCGAAGCAAGCAGCCATGCCGGGCAGGAAAGGGTGCATCACCAGTTTTGTGCCACACGACGCGTTTTGGCTCGCATCACCACCACCCTCTGGAACGGCGTCGTCTCCAGGGCCGTCACTGATACCGGAGTCGACCATTTCAGGCGCGGGTGACATCGCCATGTCCCCTATCTCCTCCCTCACCCCCGCCGCGCGTGGCATCACACCTGACACCCCAGTCCTCGACGCCGCGAACTATAAACGCCGCCTCGAACAAAAAGTTGTTTTTGCCTCGACGGAACAAAACGAAAAAGCGCCCATTCAATCCACGCGCACGGCGTCGGCGCCCGCCCGGGTTCCTCCTGTTTGACCCCCGTGGTGTTGTGCCTCGGTGCGGGCCGTGCCACTACCCAACCGATGCCCTTCGTCGACCTCGGCGTCCGCGTGGATCCCGGGAACCCGCACGCGCTGCGGGAGCACCTGTCGTCGTTGTTGGAACTTGGGTACGCGGCGGTGGCGCTTGACACGAAAGTCGACGCGTGTGACCGCAACGCGCGGCCTGTGCTAATCGCTGGGTTGATTCCGCTGGACGACGACGTGCTTCGCGCGGTGGCCAAGGACGCGGACAGCAACAACAACGCGGTTACCGAGCTCGTCGTGTTACGACGAGTCACGGTGAGTTTCGGCGAGCCGGGCGATTTGGCGACGTTTCTCGCCGCAAACGACGACCTGGTGCGCCGGTACGACTTGTTCGCCCTGCACCCGACCTCGGAGCGGTCGTTCGCGTCGTCGGTCGCGAACAGGCGGTGTGACATCTTGGCGCTGACGTTGGGCGGGCGGAGCGCGTTTCGCCTTAGAGCAAACAGTCTGAAAAGCGCGTCCGCGAGCGGAATGAGCGTCGAGATTTCGTACAACCCGGCGTTGCTGGATTTAGGGAGCCGGCGGAACTTTTTCGCAAACGGCGTGTCGGTCGCGCGGGCGGTGGGGGAAAACGCGGGGGGGGGTATGCGAGGGACGGGCGGTGGGGACAGCGACGACGATAGCGATGACTTGACAAGAAAGGTGGTGCCTATGCCGAGTACCTCGAATAACTCGTCGAATACCCCCAACTCCAACGCCTCCAAAAAGAAAAACAGCGGTGGCATAATCCTCACGTCGGGTTCGCGGCAAGCCGTGGAACTCAGAGCGCCGCGGGACGTTTGTAACCTCGCGAGTTTGATAGGCATGAAGGACGAAAATGCGAGGGCGGCGTTGTCCGTACGGCCGATAAAAGTGGTGCGAAACGCGAGTCGGAAACGACAAGACGAACGGTTCGCGGCGGGGGACAAGTAGCGGTTGCGACGGAGTTTCTGCAATGCAGTTGCTTGTGGTTTCAGTCGAATTGTCCAAAGGTATAGGTAGTCATTATTCGTCTTTCACAGTGTACCGTACTCATCCCCTTCCCTAATACCCCTCCCCCTCGGGAAGCTCTCCCTTTCCCTTCTCCACCAACCCCACCGCGGCGGCGCCCCCCAGGTACAGGGACATGAGGGGCACGGCGAGGAGCATCTGCGTGAACGGGTCCGTGGACGGGGTTAGGACCGCCGCCGCCACGACCGACCCGACCACCACGTACCGCCACACGCTCAGCATCTGTTTCGACGACACCAAACCGGTTTGCCCCAACAGGAGCTGAATCACGGGGACTTGGAAGGAAAGCCCGGTGGAGAACAGCAAAACGAGGACGAACTCGAAGTACTGGTCGATTGACCACAGACTCTCCACGGCTTCGTCGGCGTAGCCTGATTGTAAAAAAAGAAATGTCAGTCCCGTATGGACAATCAGTCGGCGGAATGTGGTGATTGGGAAATACTTACCGATGAAAAACTTCAGCGCCGCGGGGGTCAGCACGGCGTACGCAAAGTAGATGCCTGAGTGTGGAAAATAAAGTGTCAGTCTTGTAAGGCCGTGTGTATGAGTAAACGCTACGGACAATCGGCAAACGTAGGTGTCAGGATTTGGAGTTTGGAATCACGTACCTGCGTAGAACAGCACGGAGCTTCCCAGCACGATCGGCCCTAAAAACTTGCGCTCGTCTTTCGTGAGCCCGGGAAGCACGTACGCGATGCCTTCGTAAAGCACCACGGGCGCGCCCAGCAGTAACCCGCAGTACCCCGCGACCTTGACGGTGGTGAAGAAGTACTCCCCCGGGCCGAGCTGTAGGAACCGCACGCCTTCTTCCGCAACAGGGGCCTCTAAAAAAATAACCAAATCCTTGGCGAAGCAGAAACACAAAAGAATAGCCGCGGTACACGCGCCCGCGGAAATCAACGCCCGGTCCCGCAACTCCTCCAAGTGCTCCCAGACCGTCATGTTCACGTCATCCGGAAGTTCGGACTCGCCCGGGTACAGGAAAGACCGGACTTGTTCCGCTTGCTTTTCAGGGGGAGGCGCGTACGTAGCAAGGCCGGTTGGTTTCGGTTTCGTTACCGCCAAATTCGACGGAGGTGTGGTGGCCAAATTCAAAGGCGCCATGACTGGGGCCGGAGCCGCGTCCTTTGGCGCGGGGACGAAACCTTGAGACGCCGACTTCTGCATGGCTTGCTCCGCGAAAGTTCCTCGTGTCCCTGTCTCAGCGCTGCTGCTGGGTGTGAACTCGTTCGCGGCGAAATCTGCGGCGGAGTAGGTCACGACTTCCTGTGCTTGTTTCGTTTTGGGCACCGCGTCCGGTACCGCACTCGTCGTACCAATCGCCTCTGTTCGCGCAACCACAGGAGGGTCTAAATTCCTGACTTTCGTGTCCCCCCAGTCGATGGAAGGCGCGACGAAATCGTCCTTGGTCACGGCTTGTTGTGTTGATTTTGAAGTCGAATCATCTGTCATGTCCGACACCGCTCGCAGCGCCTCTGCGAACGCGGGATCGGCGCTGAGGCCGGTTTTGAACGCCGCGGGTGTCTCCGATGGTGCATCATTTTCACCACCCGCGGGAGACTCGGTGTTCTCGTCACCGGCCGCCCTGAGCGTGGGAGGCCTGTCTCTCCGTGAGCGCCGTTTCGACGCGCCGCCCCTGGGGCGCGACGCGGATGACGCGACGGTGGTGCAGACACGCGTTGTTCGTCCAGTAACACTCGAACCTCCGCGACTCACCCTCCAAACCGCCCCGTGAGACGCAGACGCGCCGACACATCGCGACACCGAGTTCGATCCCATCGAACCCATCGCGCGTGAACCCGTGGTGCGCGCTGAGTTCGGGCCGGCCGTCACAGCGCGTGCCGCCACCGAAACGCCAGCCGACGTCGCGGACAGCATCGTGATCCGCGGTTGTGCGTACACTCGCGCGACCGCAGCAATGCAAGCGCACGAACGCGGGGAGACGTAGGTGGAGAAGCGAGATGCTTGGATTGAAGTTGACGATGACGTGCTTGATTGACGTCGCGATCAGAGCCAAAAGATTGAGACCTTCAAGAGGTCGTTATGCAGTGTGTATTTAGTCTTGAGAAAAAATCGAACGAATTATTCAGACTGAGAAGCTGTGCATCAACAACTCGGGCCTCGTCTTCTTGAACGTCTCGAAATCTGCGCGCGAGGCGAATCTCGCCAGGCGACAGGAGAAGGAAAGCAAGCAAACAACGGGTCGCTTCAATGCCACACCCGCGCCGCGCCAGCGTCGACCCTTGACCCCCCGGATCCCCCACGACATCGCGCGCGCACCCAGGACGCGCACACGCGTGCGTCCGGTCGCGGGCCCGTGTGGGTTTGTTTTGGAGGTGGCCCGCGTGCGCGGTGGGAGCCGAAGGTTAATCTCGACGACGTGTCCGTGTCAACGTTTTCCCGGGAAATTTTTCAAGCCCATCCTATCCTCGGACGCGCCGACCATGGGTGACCGCGGTTCGCAGATAACCGGGGAGTGGTTCGTGAAGTGCGCCACGGTGGTGTTACAGGCGCGGGTGGTGACGACGGACACGACCGCCAACAAACAGCAACGCAGTAACCAGTGGGTACGTCCCTTTTGACCCATTGACCCGACCGCTCGTTTACTACGACCACTTTTGACTTTATTCAAAACGCAAAGATTTGAATCTCTGAATCTCGACTGACGCAAACGTTTCCCATGACCGCCTCTTTACACACACACTCACACAGTTCAACTTGGAAACGAAGTCGCTGGACAAACGGTGCCACGACGCGCTGGCGTTGTGGCGGTCCACGCCGAAATCGAGCGACTCTGTGGACAAGGAGTCAGGTAAAAACGCACCCGGCGCGAAATCCAGCGCCGATGCAGATTTGCCGAAACAAAACAAAAAAATGATCCTCGAGATTTTCGCCGTCCCGAACGCGAACGACGCGTCTGGAAACCCCCGGCCCCGAATCTTAATCGAGCGCTGGGTGTTTCGTCACCAGCAAGTCGAGTCAACAGTAACCGATAGGGACGGGAACGTACCACTGGTGGCACGAGAAAGGGTTTCCGTATCCGCCGCGTACAAGCAGTTAGTGGTGATGGTGCGCACGCTGCGCGCGCAAACCAGGGCGCTGCCCGCGCACAAATTCGCAAAGCACGCGGCTGAGAGACACGTCCTTAATATTCCAGACGGCCTCGGTTCGAAATCGCGCGGGTTCACGTTGGCTTGGCAACTTACAGGGGACGGCGATGCGGTCGTGGAGGCGCGCGGCGTTGACGCCGAGGGAAACGCGAGTTACTCCGCGCGTGACGACCCCGGAAACGGTTTCGATAAACCGCCGCCTTTGCTTCGCACGGATTCCGACTCGTCTGCACTTGGACGAAACCAAGACCTTCCTGGGGGATCATTTTCCGGCAACCTGAACCTTTCCGGAGTGGACTCCGCGAATGAGTTTTCACTCGGGGTTAAGGACGCGCCAAACGAACGCGCCTCGGCGTTGACCCTTTCCGGGGTTTCCTCCGGATCGGAGGGCTCAAAAAACAGTTTTTTGAAAAACTCAACTCGGTTCAAATCAAACCACTCGGAGTACATGGTGTACCAGTTCGCGGGAAACGTGGCACCAGGTGGCGGGGGAACCCGCCTCGACGCGAGGGTGTTTTTCCTGGACCAGGACGCGCTTTACGGTTTGGATCTGGAAGACGCGCCTGTTCCGCGGGCGCCGAAAATCGTGCGCCAAAAACTTACCTACTCCGATTTCAACCTTGCGAGCGACACCAGAGGTACGGCCTTGGGGCTTTCCCAAATCCAGGCACACTGTCTGCCCACACAAGACTGACACTTTCTTTTATTTATCGCAAGGCGTCGCGATCGCGCATCGCACGGGCGATCCGAGTACCGGTCGCAGGGCGACGGAAAAACACGGAAGCAACAGCACCTCTGTGTCTCCCTCGCCCAAGCGCGCCAACAGTTGGACCGCGCGGGCTTCGTCTTTCATATCCACGTCCCCCGTCGCGCGGCGCAGAAGTTCCAATTTCAACCAGGATCTGGACACGCCGCCGCCGCCGGAGCGCATCGGGATCTCGCTTTCGGTGCTGGACACACAAGTTCGGGGCGGTAGTGGTGGTCACACGGGTGGTCACGCGATGGGTACGTTGGTCGGTACCGGGGGTTCGTTGGTGGGCGCGTACGGGAACGCGCTGGTTACCACGTACGGGAGTATATCCTCTATGGGCAAACAGTCAGAAACGGAAACGTTTCGCGCGCGTCTCGGCGGCGCGGGGAACGTCACCGGGTTGCTTTCCCGAGAGATGTCGGCGATTGGTCGGACCCCCAAAAACTACCACACCGGCGGCGGCGCGTACCCCGACGTGCCCGTTACGGTTTCCGAGTTCGTCGGGTCCCCGAAAACGTCCGTGGCGTCGCCGAAAACGGTGGCGTCGCCGGGGTCAGCGTCCAGTTCGTACTCCGCGAAACCGCCGCTCACGCCGCGGCCGGTAACGCATTCGCCCGTGCCTATTTTCGGCTTTGGCGTAGGGTCGTCCGGGAATACTCTGTACGGTGGCGTGGGGTCGGGGAATACCCCTCACGGTGGATTCCTCGCGAGTTCGTCTCAAAACTCGTACGGCAGTCCGGGCGCCGCCACCACCGGGTTGCTCTCCAAGCTCGCCGGGAAGCTCACCACCTCGGGAAGTTCGCTGCCGTTCGCGATCGGGTCGCTTGGGAAATCGGGAGGCTCGTCCGGGTCGGGGCGGTCTTCCGCGTCGCTGGGTTCGCCGTCGCACGCGCTCGCGACGAAAGAACTCCACCTCCAAACAAACCACCATAGTGTTTCTTCCTCAGGGTCCAGGTCCGCGTACCGAGCCCAAGCGTTGTGTCCGGGCACGCCAATGCGGGGTGACAAAACGGACCCTGACCCTCCGGTACGGGAAAAACAAACCGCGTCGTTACGTAACGGGGAGTCGTTACTCGAGGACGTCGGGGGGTCGCCGGAGCAAAACAAAAACGCACAAGACACGCGACAATTTGTCGCCGGCGCGCCGGCGCTCACACGAAACCCGGCGACGCCGAATTCGATCAATAATGCCGTGCCAACCGCCGACCCCGGGCCGTTCGCGTACGGCGCGTGTTCCCCCGAGATGACCTACGATTTTGGTGCCGCGATGAACAAGTACGGTCCATCGATGAACAAGTACAATCCGTCGATGAACAGCCACGGTCCATCGATGAACAAGTACCACCCAAACCGGTTTGGAAAGGGATTTTGCGCGGCGTCGCCCGATTGCCACGCAAGCGCGGAGGCCGAGCTGAGCGGCGTTTCCGTTGCCGACTTGGTAACCCCCGAACGACCCAACGAAGTGTCCTTCTCGACAAGAAAGGCATCACGCGATTCCGACTCCATGGAGGACTCGCTTTCCCTGCCGTTTCACCTGGAGCTGGAGGATTTGGGGTTCGAGGATGAGTTGTTGGGGAGCGACGAAAGCGAAGAGGTGTTGGACGTGAAAAATGCGCAAAGCGACTCGACAAAAACAAGAAGCGACTCTGAAACAAAAGATGCCGCGCTCGCCGAGTTCGCGTCCGCGTTGAGGTTCGCGCCTGCCCTTGTGCAGAGTTCCGGGAAAAGCGGCACCAACACCATTGTGCAGGTCAAAGCCCTTCTAACCAAATGGAGGGAAGAGGTTACCAGTGCCGGGAATGAAACGTGGACGGACGGGGGACAAAAAAAGACGAAGCCGGGGGGTGAAAAAGAGGAGGAGGCTTTTGAAAAAAACCCAGCCTCGCTCGGCGCGAAAAAAAGAAACGATCCGTCGCGCGCCTCGCTGGTCATCGACGCCGCCGTGGACGCCGCCGTGGCGTTCGCGATGCCTGTTTGATTTTCCATGAAGGACGGACAGGTGTTACTACTAGACTAATTGCGCACGCGATTCTTTGTAAAAACAACACGTCGGTTTGTACCGTGCGCGACCACACTTTGAATTCTTCATTTTTTTGTCCAATGCACCCTCTTCCCACTCATAGCCTTTCTGCCTGTCGTCTGCGTCGGTCGTCAAAAATGAGTCCAAAAGTGCTTTCCAAAAAGCGGCGCCGCGCACTTGGGGACGCGTGTGGTGTGCTTGCGTGACGGCCCAAGGGTGAGTTGTGTTTGGAACCGGGTTGTTCTGCATCGCGGGCATACCACCGCGTCGTTTGTAGTGGCGTGAAACGCGGTCTTTAACGGCGCTGGTTGTGTACGGGTTTCCGCGCGCGGCTTGGTTTCTTTCATTCGGCGTTTAGATTTGCCCAGGGGCGTACGCAGTACGCAAGCGGATTTAAGTGTTGGTCCAGGGCCCTCCGGTGACCTCCAACACACACCAACATGTCCGAAACCGACACCAGCGGCTTGATGCCGTCCGCGGCTGCTTACGAAGAGGCGAAGTGGTCACGAGTGCTGGCGCAGCAGGCCGTGGCGTTCAGCGCGTTCGCCGCGGTGCTCGTGTTGACCCGGCTGTGGACGAGTTTCACGAGCACCAAATTCTTGAGGCGACGGCACAAGAACCAGGTGGACACGTTCCTCGCGCTTACCGACATCGTGTGCTCCACGGCTAGCATGTTCATATTCGTCGCGCAGAGCATCATCCGCGAGTACCAAGTGGGAATCACCGCGGTGGAGGTGTTACTTTCGTCGTTCTACGCCGTGGCGTTTGTGCGAAGGCTGTGGGTGAAAAACTTCGACTTCGCGATCGCGTTTACGTTCAGCACCTTTTTCGACGTCTACGCCGTTTCCGTGATTTCGTACCAGGTGTTCTCACCCGAACCAACCTGGTTAACCCCTACCTTCATGAGGAGCATCAGTGTGCTAATAAGGTACGAAGAGGTGATGAAGATGGGTTTCTGGGCGTCCTACGCGGGGGAGGTGAAGCAACGCCTGGGGCTGTCCATCCTGCGGTTCGCTTGCGTCACGTTTTTCTACGCCTGCGTGGGTTTCTGCTTGGAGATTTTGGGTGATATCGACCTCGAGGTTGACGGGAACGGGGCGATTGTAGGAATAAGCGAACGCTCGCCAAACTACGACACCACGTTGTTAACCCAGCTGTACTTCGTGGTGGTCACGTTAAGCACGGTGGGGTACGGAGACATCACGCCGGGTACGTATTGGGCCTGTACCAAATCCAGCCACACTGTTTTACCTCTAACGCTGGTGACTGTTGTCCATACATCGCGATATACAAGACTGACACTTTGTTTTACCCATACCAGCCACCACGTTGCACAAGGTATTCGCCATAGTCATGATCGTCAGCGGCGTGGCGTTCTTTTCCTCTGAAGTCGCCGCGATTGTGGCGTTGAAGGATGAAATCGACAGCGGCCGGGGGAAGTACCGCCGGAGCCGGTTCCGGAACGCGCACATCATCATTTTGGGCGGCGCGGTAACTTCGGGGAGCGCGACGCTACAGATTTTCCTGGAAGAGCTTCTTCACCCGTCTCGACCGAACAGTTCGTTACCGGACGTGGTGCTGATGTCCGAGGAAGCACCCGGGACTGGTTTGCGAAGAGTCCTTACCTCGGCGTTGGGACAAGCGCATGTTAAGTTCATAAGGGGATCGCCCATGGACCAGGCGGATTTAGCCAGGGCGGACGCGGCGAACGCGGATATGGCGTTCGTGCTTGGTAACTTATCGGTTAGGGATCACTTGACCGAGGCGGAGGATGAGGATACGATTTTAAGGGCGAGCCTGTTGCAACGGCAACTCCCCGGGTTACCGGTACGGCTTTTGTTACTCCGGTCGTGGGCCAAGGAAATGGCGCGCACCGCGGGGATCAACCCGCTGTCGTGCTTAACCAGCGGGGTGCTGAACCACTGCCGCACCGCGCTCGCGGTGCGGTGCCCTGGTTTACCCGTTTTGCTGACCACGATGTACTCGAAACTCGCGGGGGACTGGTCCCAGCTCCCGAACAGCATGATGCCCTGGGTGCGGGAGTACTTCACGAGCATGCGGTGCGTACGGCTGGGCTTTCCCAAATCCCGCCTCCCTGTTTACCGCGCCTGCGTGACGACACGGCCGTCATTCAAAGGAAGTCGCTTCACACATCACAACTGCACTGTTTTACCGAAGCTGGTGACTGTTTGTCCATATATCGCCCAATACAGTACACCCAGACTGACCTTTCTCTTTTTTTTAATCAGGCACGACGTGTACGGCGCGCAAATCGGCGCCGCGTTTGATGGGATGCCGTTTCTGGAAGGTAAGTATTTCCATTTACCACATTCCGCCTCCCTGATTGCCCATACGGGACTGACACTTTCTTTTTATCTCTCAGCCGCTGCGAAAATCTACGAAGAGCACGACGTGAACTTGCTCGCGGTGCAGTCGGCGCCTGAAAACGGCGGCCGGTTGTGCCCCGCTGGGATGATCGGCGGGCACCTGCACGTCCTGTCCGAGGGGGACGTTGTTATGTGCTTGGGACAGGACGTGAAGCGGGTGTTACGCGCGGTGGGGAGCTCGAGCAAACACCCCGAAGCGTGGCGCGCGCGGTTCCACGCCGTGCGCACCGCCGCGGCGCGGATGGGGATTCGACGGGAGGTTTTCGTGGCGGCGCCGGGGGGGGCATCGACGCACGGGGGGGCATCCGTGCGGGGCGGGAACGTTTTCGGTGGTTTGAAGAGCGTGCCAAGCGCCAGGTTCGCCGCGTCTTCCGAGCTTAACAAGGCAACGGAGTTTGGCAAAACGATGGAGTCCGGCGCGCATAAACCGACGCACCAGCGCGCGAACAGCGGCGAGCTCGCGTTTGGGTCAGTCGAGGGGTTGTCGCGCATCGCGCGGCTCTCAAAAGTCGAGTCCGGCGACGGCGACCTGACCGGGAGTGGTGATTTCGACACGAGCTTCCACAACGGCGTCGCGCCGCGATCGCCTTCGCAGTCGTACGCGAAACGAAGGGTCTCCGTCCCCGCGGGTATGGGTTTATCCACAGAAGGAGGCGAAGGCGCGGTTTTGGAACCAGCACAAGTTGGCCTGGAGGAAACCGGTTCCGCGAGCTCGCGGCTAAAGCAAGCCGCCAGCTCTTCCCTTAAGTGGATGGACACCATCGACGCGCAGACGCCGGCTGGGACGAGCGACACCCGGGAGGCCGCGTCCGGGTCGCAGCGGTTCACGGAACATGCCCCGCAAGCCACCTGGCGCAGAGGGGACGCGCTTGGGATGCGGCACGAACTACGCGAGCTCGCGAGTAGCGCAGATAACCGGCGGCGCTTAGTCCCGAGCGCGCTGGCGGGTAACCGGCTCTCCGCGTCCACGCGAAACTTGTCCGAGTTAAGAGCGAAGCTCGCCACGAAAGTTGAGGTACAAGACCTGGCGAAAGCGGTGCGGAAGCAACGCGCGGAGGGCTTAGCGGAACTGGGGTTCACGCCGTGGCACACGATTTCGCGGATTTGCAAAACCGGCAACCACATCATCGTCATCGTGGACGGGCACCTCGATCAGCCGCGGTGGAACGAACTGGAGGTGCTGTTGCACCGACTACGGGGCAACGACGGAAGCAACATCCGCCCGATCATCGTGCTTTCCAAATCGCCCCCAGCGGTACAAGACCTGATTCTGTGGCGATCCATCGAAGTGTACGTCACGGAAGGTTGCGTCAGCGACGTGCAAACCGCGCAGGCGCTTGCGTTTGACAACGCGGCGAACATCGTGTTGCTCGCGGACGCGTGCGCCAGTGACAACCCGCTGTTAATGGACCGCCGAGTTTTGCTCGCAACCTCCGTCCTCGAACGCGAAGACGAGCTCACCCCCGACCACATGCTCCCCAAAGTGATTTTGGAGTTCCACCACCCGAAAAGCGTGTGGCACGTCCAAGAGGCGCGGGGGTTTGGATCCCTGGAAAGCGGGTTGCGGAAACACATGTGTCGCGCCGAGAAAGGAAACGAGCGCGCTGGGAAACTATCAACCGCGGGGGGCGGCGCGGGCGGGAGCTCGGAGAATTTGCACGCCATGAAATCAGTCGCGGCGTCGAAAAAACGGCACGCGGACGCGCGCCGGCGGTTCAGCACGGACAACGCGTCCACGTCGCTTTCGTACGCCATGGGCACGATGGACGGTTTGCGCGACGTCACGGTTGAAAGGCGATTCACGCGGAGCGCCAGGTACGTATTGGGCCTTTCCCAAATCCGACACACACCGTTTGCCCATACTCGTACCAGAAGGGCGCATTACCTCTGCCCATACTCGTACCAGAAGGGACGGCTATACCTCTGTCCATACTCTTACCAGAAGGGACTATTGCCTCTGTCCTTACTCGTACCAGAAGGGACGGCTATACCTCTGCCCATACAAGACTGACACTTTCTTTGTTTGGTCTCAGTTCCGATCCGCGGCGAAACGACCTAAGCGATGCGGATTTGTTTCAGAGAAAGGAGTCGCACAAAAAAGACCGCGGCCGGCGGGCTTCTTTGGACCGCGGCTGGGGAAGCATGGCTATTGGGGCGCGCGGGGACGGGGACGATACCGCCTCTTTTGACAACGCCCGGGCCAAGACGCCCCTGGGGCTGGCGTTGCAGAAATCACGGGGCAAGTCGTTTTTCGCCAAGTTCGTGCGCGGGTGTTTAAAATTCGTGGGTGTCCTGGACCGTGACGGGCGGGAAAGAAACAGGAAAAACATGTACAGCGCCGCGTACCGGGACTCGTTTCAAAACCAGTCACGGCTGAGTTGGGTGGAACACCCGGAGTCGCACACGCAATACAGCAGGGGGAATGTGATGTTCAGGACGGAGGTTTCGCGGGTGATGGCCACGGTGTTCTACACCCCTGGTTTGATGGAGCTTGTTGATTCCTTAACAAGAGACGCGCACTCGGGCGAGGACATCGGGCACCACCCGCGGATCTGGTCCGTGCCGCTACCCACGGAGCTGAAAGGAAAACGCATGGGGCACGCGTTTCAGTTCTTCGCGAAAAACGAAGCCCTGGTAGTGGGGGTGTACCGAAACGTGAAGGGCGGGAAGGCGCGCAAAAAAGTCGCGCAGCGAAAAATAAGACGCGGATCGGTGGACACGCCGTTCGGATGCGACGAGTGCGACGAGAGCGTTCACGGAGGCGACGAGTTTGCGAGCGCGAGCGGAGACGGTTTTGCGAACGAGCGGAGAAGCCGCAACAGCTCTGGAGGTACTTTAAACACCGGGAACTCGGATTCTCCCGAAAACAGCACTGCGGGCGGCGGGAGTAAATCACCCACGAGCAGCGAAGGCGAACACGGATCCGATTTCGACTCCGAGGACGAGGACGTGTTGGACGGCCGGCGCCGGGCGGACCCGGAGCACGACTACGTATTGACGGCGCCGCCGCACACGGTTAAACTAAACTCCGCGGACCGCCTGTACGTCATCGCCACCACGGACTGGGCGTGGATAAACGTCCCGGAGATGGTGGAGCTGCGGAAAACGAGCGCGGTTATTTGTTTGCAGCGGCAGTTTCGGGCGCGAAAAGACAGGCGCCAAGAGATGGCGCGGGACGAGAAACTCGCCGAGTTCCCGGGACGAGCGGGGCCAGAAGAAACCCCGCTTTCCGAAATCACGTTCCGGAAAAGACGCATGTCGCAAGGAAGCGCGTCCCTGGCGGATCTGATTGACTCGCCGCAGAGAACCGCGAGTCCCAGTCCGTTGCGGTACTGAGGACGGAGGTTTAATTTATGGTATCCGAATTTGGTCCCTCAATGTCCTTCATCCATCATTGAGAATCTGAACAATCGCCGTGTGGCCCTCTTGAACGGCTATTGCTAGCAGCGTCACGCCGTCTTCCGCTGCCTTGTTGACGTCCGCGCCCAACTCGATAAGCGCCCACACCACCGCCTCGTGGCCCTCTTGAGCGGCGATAAACAGCGGCGTCCAGCCGTCATTATCCGCCTTGTTTATTTCCGCGCCCAACTCGATAAGCAACCGCACCACCGCCTCTTGGCCCTTTTCTGCGGCGATGCACAGCGCCGTCACGCCGTCATCCGTCGCCTTGTTGACGTCCGCGCCCAACTCGATCAGCGCCAGCACTATCACCTCGTGGCCCTGGTGAGAGGTGGCGTACAGCGCCGTCACGCTGTCATTCATTGCCTTGTTGACGTCCGCGCCCGACTCGATCAACGCCCGCACTATCGCCACTTGGCCATTTTGAGCGGCGATATACAGCTCGTTCTCGTCACATGGGCAACCGTTCTTGCGCGCCCAGAGTAGCACCTTCAGATGCCCGCCCTCCGCAGCTTTATGGCACGTGCGTATGTCCCACGGGCAGCCGTTCGCGCGTGCCCACTGCAGCACCTCGAGGTGCCCGCCCAAAGCCGCCGCCAAGCACGTGTCTCGGTCCCACGGCCAGCCGTCCGCGCGCAACGTCTTCAACTCTTCGAGCTGTCCGCTCCTCGCCGCTGCCTGACAAAGGAGTTCTTGACGCGACAGGCGACCTTGCCGTTGCATGCGCCGCACCGCGCTTAAACATCCGAGCTCTATGGCATACTTTTCATCAAGCTCCTTAAGCCGAAGCCCCGTTTCTGCCACCAAGTCGCGCATCGCGCGGCTCACCGCTGGGAGCCGTGCGAGATCTGCGTCGTCGTCGAAATGCTCAGATCTGAGAATGTGAGTGACGACCAGGTGGTTGGGGAGGCGGGGGAAGGCTTCGCCCGCGATAGCCGTGTTCGCCGCGTTAGCATCGCGGCGCTTGCGCTTTTGCTTTCGTGCGCGAGCTTCCTTACCGGCCATTGCGTTGCAAGAGTGGACGGTTGTGTGTAGCGTCGAGCGCGTCGTTGTGCCTCGAGGCTTCCGAGAATGTGCGTTTTACGATAAAATTCCGAGCAGGTGACGAGCCACAAAAAACAAAAGCAAATCACCCATTACGAAGCACCATGTACATAATAAAGACATCGCCGTCCGAACGCCGATTGAGACGTACATGGGCTCGTTGGAATCGTCGCGATGTCCTCTACGCGAATGCCAAAAAAGAAAGAGCGGCGGGTCCGCAGTCACCAAAAAGAAAGTAAATTCATGAGAGTAAAAGATGAGCATCACCCATGTGTTATCCTTTATTTTAAATGAATCCCACACACACCTTAGTCCCCTACACCCTAACCCCTCTACCTAATACACGCGTAACCCCTACCCCTAACACACACCTAACCCCTCTCTACGCAATAAATTCCCGGGTCACCGCCGCGACCGGGAGGTAGTGTTGTCCCAGGTGCGCTTCCAGTTCGCGCTCTAAAATTTCCCCCGACGATTCGTCGGGGGCGCACAGCTTTACCGAAAACGGCGCCGTGTGCAAAACCGGCGCGCGCTCGCCTAGGGACACGTCAGTCGCCGGATTCCGCAAAGAGAGGTGGGCAGGTATCTCGTAGCTGCTCACCGCTTCCGCGGCTGCTCGTGCGACGAGATGCACCGGAATTCCGGAAAAAAAAGCGCCGCCCTCGAGCCCGAGCATCGGAACGGCGAGGGAGCCCGGGTATGCCTTCGTGTTTTTTTTCAAAACGTTTTCGGTTTCCGTTTTCGTTTCGGTTTTTTTGGCCAACTCATCGACGCACTCGCCGCCGGTCTCGCCTCCGTCCCCTTGACCGCGACTTCCGTGCATTTCAGACAACCCCCCCGCGAAGTGCGTCACCCCGATTCCCCAGCCCGCGTCCAACACGGATTTGTACGTACTGACCAGATTGGAGTGGTACTTGGGGTCGTTTTTTTTGGGCGGCGTCATGCGCACCACGTGTTTGTATCCAGCGCTTTTGCAAGCGCCGCTCGATTCGGAGACATCGGCGTTGCCAACCGGACGTGTCGTGTTCGCGACGCCGTCGTCCATTGTTGCCACGACTAACACGTCGCAAACCCCACCCGGCGGGTGTTTTATCATGCAAGGCGTGACGTGCAGCTCCACCAGAAATGCCATCGTGGGGTCCCCGCGGTGGTGGCCCAGCACTTTGGTCGCGGATGGGTACCCGCGGTGCGTCACGTTCGTTTTTACCGAATCCGACTTTCCTTGTTTGTCTCGCGACTCCGCCGCGGATCGAACCGCCGCGGGGGTGGGGGGAACCAGCCCGTCACCGAACGGCCGGCCGTGGCGCCTCGCCACGACGCGCCAGACGCGCCAAAGCGTCGCCATGACTCACCGCGGCGCGTGCAGCGCGGGAGTGATCGCGCACACAAATAAATCAGAGTCATATTGAAAATCACGACCGACACGTCACGTCATTTTTTATTGTTCCGATCGCCCACACCCCGGTGGTCACTTCCGTTCGCGCCGACCACGCGTGCCCCCCGATGTCCATCGGCTGTGCGTTCGCCGTAACCAGTTTATCCGCCACCGCAAGAGCGCTTCGCCAGGTCCGCCCGTTCCGCGTCTCCACGAAACTCGCGAAGAAAGGCCCTGCAGTCCGATCTTTAAGATCTTCCACAACGATGGCCTCCCTGGACACGAACCCGCTCGCGACATGGAGCTACGGTCTTTCCGCCAGCTCTAAAGACGCGCCAGA
>Ga0222645_100330_pt1 | contig 27611 bp, 28 predicted proteins | sample AntAcemetagen292_FD_179881 | JGI IMG/M metagenome (GOLD analysis project Ga0222645, IMG submission 179881) | Saline water microbial communities from Ace Lake, Antarctica - #292 | ecosystem: Environmental > Aquatic > Non-marine Saline and Alkaline > Saline | place: Antarctica: Ace Lake | collected...
TCAGCAACTTTGGTGGGAGTATTTTTCAAGGCAGGTCGATTGGGGTCTTCGCCGATTGCCTCGAGAAGTTCGACAACGGCCGCCTTTATGCGATCAGTCTGCATTTTTGGCTTCCGGTTCTGTTTTGTCTTCAAGAGCCTCCAGCTGAACAACCTTGCGCTTGGGAACCGCGATCGGACCCTTATTGATTCCGGTGCGCTTGGTTGAGGATCGCCATGCGGTTCTCGCCGGAACCTTCTTCACGGCCTTGAAGATCTTTGCTATCTCGTCTTGATTTAGGGTCTCCTGCTCAAGAAGTGATTTAGCCAGCTTGTCCAGAACAGCTCTGTTCAGCGTGATGGCCTTGTAGGCCTCATCTTGAGCCCGATCCAGAATTGCACTGACCTCTGCGTCCACCTGCTGCGCCATTTCGTTTGAATAGTTCGCGTGAGTCGCAAGTTCGCGGCCCAAAAACGGCTCGTTGTTTCCGCTGCCAAGAGAAATGGCGCCAATCTTTTGACTCATACCGAACTTGGTAACCATCTGACGAGCAATGCTCGTCGCCTTCTCAAAGTCGTTAGAGGCTCCGGTAGTCGGATCCTTGAACACAACTTCTTCTGCGATGCGGCCGCCCATTGCGTAGGCGATCTGATCCAAAAGCTGATTCCGGCTGATCGAATATCGATCTTCCATTGGCATCACCATGGTGTATCCGAGGGCTCGCCCTCTCGGCAAAATAGTGACCTTGGTAACCGGGTCCGAGTAGTTTCCTGCACCAGCAACAAGTGCGTGACCAGCCTCGTGATATGCAGTCACAAGACGCTCTTGATCTTTCATGATCGAGGACTTCTTCTGAGGTCCACCGATCACGCGGTCAATTGCCTCATCGATAATTTCATCCGTTATCTCGGTTCGGTTGAGTCTCGCAGCCAAGAGTGCAGATTCGTTCAACACGTTTGCAAGATCCGCACCAGTGAAGCCCGGTGTACGTCTTGCAATCAGACTTAAATCAACGTCTTCGGCGATTGGCTTGGACTTTGAGTGAACCTTCAGAATCTTTGCACGACCCTTTAGGTCAGGAGCAGTCACGCCAACTTGGCGGTCGAATCTGCCCGGGCGCAACAGGGCTGGATCCAAAACATCCGGTCGGTTCGTTGCCGCAATCAAAATGACGCTGGCGTTGGTGTCGAAGCCATCCATCTCAACCAGCAATTGGTTTAGAGTCTGCTCGCGCTCATCGTTACCACCGCCAATTCCGGTGCCGCGATGACGACCAACTGCATCAATCTCGTCGATGAAAATAATCGCGGGGGCTGCCTGCTTGGCCTGCTCGAACAGGTCTCTAACTCGAGAAGCTCCAACTCCTACGAACATTTCCACGAAGTCGGAACCTGAGATCGAGAAAAATGGAACGCCGGCTTCGCCGGCCACGGCCTTTGCGATTAGGGTCTTTCCGGTTCCCGGAGGTCCGTAAAGAAGTACGCCTCGAGGAATCTTTGCGCCCATGTCCAAAAACTTCTTCGGGTTCTTTAGGAAATCTTTCAACTCTGTGAGCTCTTCAATAGCTTCTTCGATTCCCGCAACATCTTCGAAGGTGACGTTGGATGTCTCTTTTGTGACCATCTTCGCCTTGGATTTACCAAACTGCATTACCCCGCGGCCGCCGCCAGACATGGAGCTCATCAGGAACCAGAACAGTGCTCCAATAATTATGAATGGCAGCAAGGAGCCGAGGATTGCTAGGTACCAGGGGGTAGAGGGAACTTCGTCTGTCCAGCCCTCTGAAATTTGAGAGTCAGCAACAATTTCAGCAACGGTCACAGCTCGACCTGACACAAAGTAGAACTGAACGCTCTGGCCGAACTCGGCATCCGGGTTCCTAAGCTCTACGTCGACTCGCTGGTTGCCATCAAAGATGGTGACCTTTTCAGCGTCACCGGACTTAATCATCTCCAGGCCAACTTGAGTGTCTACCTTGGTGAACTGCTGGGCGCCAATGAGGCTTGTGCCGATCAGAAGAACCGACAGCGCGAGCGCTATCCAAAGCCACGGACCACGCAAAAACTTCTTAAAAGTCATGGGGGTCTTTGCTTTGCTCTTGTCTTTAGGGGCCATATCCTTCGAAGAAGCTTCGTCTTTTTTGGCTGCATCTTTGTTAGCTAGGTCTTTTTCAGTCGGGTCTTTTTTGGTCAGGTCTTTTTTGGGTGCGGTGTCTTTTTTAGTTGCCATGTCTTTATTCGATGCCATTCGTTTAAGAGTAGACCGCAGGTGACAGCACGCCAACTCCGTCTAATGATCGGTAACGCTCGTTGTAGTCGAGTCCGTAACCAACTACGAACTCGTTGGGGATATCAAACCCCACCCACCTGACATTTATCTGAACCTTTGCAGCATCTGGCTTGCGAAGCAAAGTGACTACCTCAACCGAGGCTGCACCTCGGTTGGCAAGGTTGGTGGTTAGCCAAGAAAGAGTCAGCCCAGAATCGATGATGTCCTCCACGATCAACACATGTCGGTCGGTGACGTCAGTATCGAGGTCCTTGAGGATTCTTACTACTCCTGAAGAAGTCGTTCCGGAACCGTAGGAAGAAACTGCCATCCAGTCTTGGGAGGTTGAAAGCTGCATTGCCCTGGAAAGGTCGGCCATGAATGGCACGGCACCCTTTAGAACACCGACTAGAAGCGGATCCTTGTCTTGGTAATAAGAATCAAGTTCGCCAGCAAGCTCTACAATCCTCTCGGCAATTTGATCTGCAGTGACTAGCACCGTCGTAATGTCTGGGTGATTTAGGTGCAATTCACGGCTCCCGGTTGATAAATGGCTAGACGCTTTTAAAGACAAGCTCTTGGCTTACTCGCTCTACTGTAATGCCAGAAAGAACCAGCTTGTTTTGTCCGTGCCAATTGGTAATCAGTTCATCGATTCCGATCACTTGAGATCGAGAAACAGTCTTTGCGCCGGCAGCAATTGCCGTTTCAAAAAGCACCCTTCGGCGAAGCCCCGGCAGCACTCCGGTTAGTTTCTCGATCGATAACTTAGTTTCGCTACTCGAACTTGAGACGGTTGCCTCTAAAACAAGCTCGTTAGCCATGAAAAACAAAACATCATCTGACTCACTGGCAAGTTCGGCGGTTCTGGCAAGAGCACTCGCGAATCCAGGACCAAGCTCGGCTTCCAGCGTGTCAAGTAGCTGCCGAATACGAACTCTTGTGAACTTAGGGTCTTTGTTGTGAGGGTCCTGCCAGACTTCGATATCTTGGTCATTACAGGCCTGCAAAAGCACATCGCGCTTGATGCCGAGCAAAGGCCTCACTAGCTTTTTGTTTTTATCGAAATTTTGCATGCCCGCAATTGAGCGCAGGCCCGAGCCGCGAGTGAGTCCCAGCAAAACAGTCTCGGCTTGATCTTCAAGGTTGTGGCCCAGGAATGTAACCTCGGCACTGACAAGCTTTCGGGCGCGCTCAAGAGACTCATATCTTGCCGTCCTAGCGGCTGCCTCCGGTCCATTGCCGGATTCGGCAACAGTAATGGTTTCGATCACAACTGGGTCAACCCCGAGTTCTTCCAGTTTTGCAGCGGTCGACTGCGCGACCTTGCTGGATGCTTCTTGCAAACCATGATCGACAACAACTGCCGCTACCCGAAGGCCATGTTTTGGACCTTCAAAAATTAATGCTGCGGCCAGCGCCATGGAATCTGGACCACCGGAGCAAGCCACTAAAACTCTCGAGTCTGGTTCAAGATTTAGCGCCTCAAGACTGTCCCGCACGGCTCGACGAACATCGGCAACCGCCGGAGTCAGTCGATTTCTAATAACCATCGCTCCCAATTCGCTAATCTTTTAGCTAAGCCTATTGAGGAGAAGCCTTGCCATACGACGTAGTTATTGAGATTCCACGCGGTTCCAGAAACAAATATGAGGTCGACCACGAAACTGGTCGTGTCTATCTAGACCGAGTTTTGTTCACCCCGTTTGTCTATCCGACCGACTATGGATACTTTGAAAAAACCCTCGGTGGCGACGGCGACCCGCTGGATGCCCTTGTTCTGCTTGAGCACCCACTGTTCCCGGGTGTCGGCGTGAAGGTTCGCGCTGTTGGCATGCTGGTCATGGAAGACGATGGAGGCGTGGACGAAAAAGTACTCTGCGTTCCTGCCAAGGACCCTCGTTGGGACCACATTCAAGATCTAAGCGATGTTCCTTCTCAGACCAAAAATGAAATTGAGCACTTTTTTGCCCACTACAAAGATCTAGAGCCTGGCAAATGGGTCAAGATTCAGGGCTGGGAGGGCAAAGAAAAAACCGAAAAGGTTATCGAAGCCGCCTATGCCAACTTCAAGCATTAAATTCTTCAGCCGCACATTAGCCGCATTATTGGCAATCTGGCTGCTCCCGCTGGGAGCTCAAGCATCCGTTGACGATTTTTACTTCGACTCGTTTGACGCCGAATTTGAAATTTCCTCCGACAAGGATGGCGTTGCAACTCTTGAAGTAAAAGAAACTTTGGTTGCCGTCTTTCCCGAGTATGACCAGAACCGAGGTTTGATTCGGTACTTGCCCTCTTGGTACAACCGAATGCCCCTGGAGACGGAAATTCTTTCGCTCACCGACGGGGCCGGAAACGAAAGGCCGTTAGAGACATTTTCAGAGTCGGGCTACTTAGCGGTGGACTCCGTGGTTCCAAAGGGAGAGTTTTTGTATGGGGCTCAGACCTTTGTGTTGAGTTATCGGCAGAAAAATGTGATCGGGGATTTCACCGATAGCACCGGTTTTCAGGAGTTCTACTGGGATATCAACGGCTCTGGATGGAGTCAAGACTTTGAAACAGTCCGAGCCCAAATCCAGGTCGATGACCAGGCAAGTGCTGGCTTAGTGCGCGAAGAGTCCGCTTGCTATTTCGGTTTTGAGGGTGAGACAAATCGCTGCAAGCTAACATTCACGGACGCTGGTGACTCGGTTCTTGTGCTTGTTGAGTAACAAAACCTGAGCGCTTATCAGACCGTGACTGTGTCGCTCGCCTTTGAACCGGGGACTTTTTTGATCTTGACCAGAGACCCGGCTGACTACCCACTCAATTGGTTGTTGATTCCATTATTTGCTGGGTTGCTGGCAAGCGCTGCATTTGCTCTGCGATACAACTTGAGAGTCTTGGCTGGCGCAAAGGGACGAAAGTCGATTGTGGCTGAATACCTTCCTCCTGAGGGGATAACACTTGAGATGGCAGCGCAACTGCTTGGGGCTGGCGGGGCCTTGCCGGTGGCCAAGCTGCTGGAACTTGCGGTTGCCGGAAAGATACATCTCAAAGAAATCCGTAAATCACGTTGGAGTGTTACAAGATCAGACGTACAGCTCTCAGATGATGACGTAGTCGCGCTGAAGGCGCTGTTCGGGCAGCTACCCGAAATTGGAGTCGAGCTTCAACTACCCAAGAGCAACAAGAGCTTGTCTGCGCGATTGGTCAAATATGGCAAGCAACTCAAAGTCAGCTTTCAGGACACCTTCACAATGAAGGTAGCGCTGGCTCCAAGGCTGCTATTTGTGATATCTTCTCTGGTGCTGAGCGCTTCAGGGCTGACCCTCGCAATCATATCGCTCTCGAATAGATATGGAAATTGGATGGTGGACACGGCCCTAACTGGCTTCCCAGTCCTTGGCACAGTGGGGGCCTTGCTTATGTCTAGAACTCCCTTCAATGCCCTCGGCGCAGAGACAAGAGACCACCTGAAGGGCTTGAAGATATATATAAAGCTGGCCGAGCGTGACCGACTTGCCTATCTGCAGTCTCCATCGGGCGCTCTTCGAGTTGGCGAAGATGACTATCTAAAACTCCACGAAAGGCTGCTCCCATGGGCAATCCTCTTGGGGCTTGGTAAGGCATGGACGAAAGAGCTCAGCGAGCAGTACGGGGATGACCAACCGTTCTGGATTACCAGTACTAATAGCTCCCAATTCGCAGGAACGATGAAATCACTCTCATCTGGAACCACTGCATCATTTGGCTCCAGCACCTCGGGTGGTGCCGGTGGTGGTGGTGGTGCCGGTGGTGGTGGTGGTGCCGGTGGCGGTGGTGGTGGCCGCTAGGCGCTAGGCCTTCCGGCATAGGGCCAGATTTCGCCGTAGCGAACCGGAACAATCCGGACGGTCCTAGCTGGGTTTGGAGCTTCCAGCATCATGCCGTCACCCAGGTAGATGGCGACGTGGTACTTGTCACCGGAAAATGCAGTTTCCTTACTCCACCAAATTAGATCTCCGCGCTGGACGTCCTGGAACGGAACCAGCCTTTTCGCACTGGCCAACACGTTGTATTGAGCGGTGGCTGAGTGCCAGCCGATATAAACTCCAGCTGCCGAGTAAGCCTTCATCGTGATTCCTGAGCAGTCCCAAACATTCGGACCAGAGCCTCCAAGAACATATCTTTCACCGAGCTGCTCGTTGGCAAAAGAAATTGCAGCCTCAACCTTTGACCAATCTGGCTCTGCGACGCTGTATAGCTCTGGGGCCGTTGGTGCGGACTTCACTAGGTTTTGCCTGCGCTCGGCCTCTAGGCCCTCGATGCGCTGGCGCTCAACATCGTCTGCGGTGTCTTTCAGGGTCGCTAATTGGCTCATCATGTTGGCGCGCTGGCGCTCAGACTCTTTTACTTTGGCGATAACTGCATCTGCTGCCGCTTTAGCCTCGGCAAATATCTTTTCGGCTTCGGCTTCAAAGCCCTGCAATGCTTCCTTCGCGCTGGATAGCTCCTCAGCCAGTGATTTGGCTTGAGTCTGCTTATCGATTGCTGCCTGGTAGATTGCGCCGGTCCGCTGAGCAAGCATGTCTTGCATTGTCAGCTGATAAAGCAAATCTTCTGCGTTGCCAGGATTGAAAAATAACTCGAGAGAAGTGTTTCCACTTGCTTGATCGCGATACATCTTGCCGACTATTTGCGCCAGTTGGATCTTCGCTTCTTCAGCTTCTGTTGCTGCCAGCTCAACCTTGGACTGCAATCCATCAACTTTGGCGGCCATTTGTGCCACTTCTTCAACCGCCTGGTTGTACTCTTCGTTTTTTTGAAGAGCGATTATTTCTAGGGCATCTGCCTCAATCCGAATGGTTTCCAGAATGCCCTCAATGCGCTCGACCATTTTTTGTTTCTCTTGGACGTTGGCTTTTGCTGCTGCAACCTCGGCTGCGGTGGGATAGCTAGGCACGGCATAGGCGGGCGCCAGCAGGACACTGGTGAGCAGAATACCCACTCCAGCGAGAGCTGCGACTACTTGTTTACGGCCTAATTTCAAAACGCCTCCGGGCAATTAGGGTAACTGAAAGGCTCAACTAATGACTGAAGGTTTTCTGTGTGTTGCCAACTCGCTATTTGACCAGTAATGTTTATCTCGGTGCTTTTGAGGTTGCCAACTTCATGGCCCCATCGTTTAGCGGCCTAGGACGCTGGCCTTTCACGCCGGTAGCACGGGTTCGAATCCCGTTGGGGTCACCAGGCGATGTCCTTAGCACCATTTTGACCCTGTAGCGCAGTTGGTTAGCGCGCCGCCCTGTCACGGCGGAGGTCGCGAGTTCAAGTCTCGTCAGGGTCGCTTCGCCTAGTGCGAATGGGGGGTATTACCCCACGGCTCTGTAGCTCAGTTGGTAGAGCGAACGACTGAAAATCGTTAGGTCACCGGATCGACGCCGGTCGGAGCCACATTGGAAGAAGGCGGATAGTGACCATCATTTTTGGCCTACTATCCGCCTTTTCTTATGGCTACGCAGATTTCGTTGGGGCTCTCGCAGCAAAACGAATTCGGGCGGTTGCCGCAACCACCTACTCTTTTAGCGTCGGTCTAGTTCTCGCAATTGTTTTTAGCCTCTTCATCGGAGCTGAGTATTCAGCCCAAACAATTCAAGCTGGCGCTCTAGCCGGTATCGCTGCAGCCGTTGCACTGAGCTGCCTATACGCGGGCCTCGCCATTGGTCCGATCTCCATCGTTAGCCCTTTGACTGCGGTTATTTCAGCGATTATCCCCGTCCTAGTGGACGTTGCATCTGGCCAAGAGCTTTCTAACTTCGTGATTATCGCAGTGGTGCTAATTCTGATCGCGGTGGTTTTAGTAGGTTTTGTGCCGGGTCATAATGTAAAACTTCCCTCACCACTGGCTCTTGCCTATTCGGTTGGTGCTGGGCTCGGTTTTTCGGGCATCTTCTTATTTCTTGATTCCGCCGCTGCGGATTCGGGGCTTGCGGTCTTGGTTGTCATGAAGGCAGTTGGACTGGTGCTGCTGATTGGTGGCCTTTTTGCGCTTTGGCTAAGGGCGCCAAAGAAGGCCTTCATTGAAAGAATCGCTGACTATAAATTAGCTGGGCTGTTGTTATTAGCCGGGCTTGGCGATGTGCTGGGTAACGTGACTTTCTTGGTTGCTACAAGATCTGGCGCCCTCGCAGTGGCCGCGGTGCTAACCGCTCTTTACCCAGTTGGAACGATATTGTTAGCACGGGTGTTTCTAAAAGAAAGAATTGCCCTATCCCAGGGTGCAGGGATAGTTTTGGCGCTTGGGGCATGTGCGCTCCTGGCAATCGGTTAATAAAAAAGAAATGAGCAACATGTCATCTCAAACCTCCTCGCGAAAACGCTGGATCGGCCTTGTATTTATCTCGATGGCTATTTCCCTGGTGATCATCGACGGAACCATCGTCAACACAATTTTCCCAGCCATCATCGAGGAGCTTGATTTGTCATCCACTGAGGTTCAGTGGGTTCAAGAAAGCTATATCTTGGTCTTTGCCTCCTTGCTGTTGGTCTTTGGCTCGCTTGCCGACCGCTTCGGCAGAAAGCGAATTCTGAACCTTGGAATCGTGGTCTTCATAATCGCCTCGGTTTGGGCTGGTCTGACCGAGTCTTCAACCGAGTTGATCTTGGCAAGAGTTGTTCAAGGTGTTGGTGGTGCAATGGTTCTTCCAACAACACTTTCGCTGGTGAACGCAAACTTCCAGGGCCGCGAACGCGGCATTGCCTTTGGAATTTGGGGATCAACCATCGGTGGCATGGTGGCCGTTGGTCCGGTACTCGGTGGCTGGTTGGCAACAGACTTTACTTGGCGCTGGGCGTTCATGATTAACCTGCCGCTTGGAATCATTATTTTGGCCGGGCTTCTTTGGTTAGTTCCAGAATCAAAGTCTCCGCAGCGTGCCGGTGGCATCGACTGGATCGGAGCAGTTATCTCCGTGGTTATGTTCTCCACTTTGGTCTTTGGTCTTATTGAAGGACGCATCTACGGCTGGTGGACACAGACTGAAAAGCAATTTAGTCTCGGTGACTTTACATGGCCAGTGGACTCAATTTCGGTTATTCCAGTTGCCCTCGCTATCTCGATAATTGCGAGCGTAGCTTTTGTGCGCTGGGAGATTAGGCAAGAAAAGGCCCACAAAAACGTGATCCTGGATCTCGGTCTATTTTCAATTACTTCATTTAGAAACGGCTCTATCGCCGCCGGAATCATCTCGATGGGTGAGTTCGGAATCTTGTTCGCGCTGCCGCTTTGGCTGCAAAACGTTCTCGGTCTTTCCCCTGTCAGCTCAGGCTTAGTTTTGCTCTGGCTTGCAGGAGGAGCATTCTTGGCAAGCGCGATCGGTGGCGCAATGACTGGGAAACTACCGCCGGCAAGAGCCGTCCAGACTGGTGTATTGCTTGAGTTAGTGGCCGTGATCGGCATCGCACTTCTGGCCAGCACCGAAAGTGGCTGGGTCGCGGTTGCTCCGCTGTTGTTTATTTATGGAATCGGTATTGGTTTGGCCACGGCCCAACTAACCGGAGTTGTGATGCAGGATGTCCCAATGGAGCAAAACGGCCAAGGCTCAGGATCACAATCTACTGTCCGTCAGGTTGGTTCTGCCCTGGGTATCGCAGTCCTTGGATCGATGCTATTCACCGGGGTTCAAGGAAACTTGGAGACCAGATTGCAGGACACCGGCTTGACTGCCCAGCAGCAGACACAGGTGATTGAACTTGTTGTTGACTCTGCCGGAGGAGCAATCCCGGTACTCGATGAGATTCTTCTGCCTCAGCAGGTTTCCCAAGAGGTAGTCGACGAAGTCATCTACCAGTCCGGTGAGGCCTTTACAGAGGGTGTTCACTTGGCTGCTTGGGCGGCAAGTTTGTTCTTATTCTTGGGCTTTCTGTCAACCTTCCAGCTTGGAAGAAAATCAAAGGTGCCGCTGGTATAACTGGAGCGTTTTTCATTGGCTAGGCTTGGGTTGTGTCTACCAACTGGAAAATGGCGGGATACGTCTTCATTGGAGGCGCCCTAGGAACAATGCTTCGGTATTTTCTATCAGAAGCTATTTCCATTAGCGCTGAATTTCCTACCGGTGAGCTAATAGCCCTGACCACGATAAATCTACTTGGCGCTCACTTTTTAGGGCTAACCGCCCGGCTTCCTTATTTCCAAACCTTATGGTGCAAGTGGCTTTGGGCCTACGGCTTTGCCGGTGGCTTTACCACCATGAGTGCGGTGACGCTCTTTGCGGATATAAACGGGCTGACTTGGGAGATTTTCGCAATGATGTTTGGTGGCATTGCTAGCTACGGCGCAGGCTGGCACCTCGGCAGAAGGATTCAGCAAAGGGCTGACGCAAAATGAGTAACCCGATTTTGATGACGCTTTTGATTGGTGTTTTTGGTGGCCTAGGAAGCATCGCACGAGTGTTCATGATTAGGTGGGGCGGAGTATTGCCCTTTGGCCTCTTCCTTACCAATGGCGTTGCAGCGGCTTTGGTTGGTTACATTCACGCGGGAAACCTCGCACAGGATTACCTGGTGATCGGAATTGTTGGCCTTGCTGGCGGCCTATCTACCTTCTCAGGGATAGCAAGGGCTGGCTTTGATTTCTATCATCGCGGCCGAATAGCCCAAATGCTCTTGACTGGGGCGATCAGCATAGTTGTTCCACTACTTACGCTCACACTGGCTTTAAGGTTCACTTAGCCCTGTTAGAATTTAGCTATAGATTCCCACAGGTTTCCTGGGTAGCGGTTTTACCCAGATTAGTTAGAGAAAAAGGGGGCTCGCCATGGGGCGTGGCCGTCAAAAAGCTAAGAACACCAAGGTTGCCAGAGAGCTTAAGTACTTCAGCCCGGCAACCGATTACTCTGCGCTTGAAGCAGAGCTCAGCCATGTGCCAGAGGGTGAACCCGAATATGAAGACAAATGGGCTGGCCTTTATGACGATGAAGAGACCGAAGAAGAGCCTGCCTAGTTACCAAGCAGTTGCAGCAACAACCAGCCCAACTAAGATCTCCAGATTAATCCTAGAATCCGAGTAGTCCTCGGTCATTGCGAAACTTTCACCATCTTCAGAGGCAATTCGAATAGTCAGGTTTTCATTCTTTAGATAAGCAATTGCCTCCTGTTTGCTCATCCCAACTACCTGGCACCCAGCTAGCTTGGTCTCGGCATGCTTTTTGGAGAACTGGTCGGGGCTGGTATCAATGAAGCAAAGCTCGTTAGGAGAATCAAGAACGCTTGAAACTGAAGCATTGTTTGCCCCGGTTATTAGACCAATAACAAATGCGGCCGAAGCCAACAACAGACCAATTACCGCGACAACGGCAGTTTGTTTATTTGGCATACTCCCCAACTAGTCGAACCGAGCCCCCGTGCGTGCCCTTGGCTGAGGACAAATAACCTTTGGATTCTGCGTTTTCGGGCTTTGGCTCTATGACGCCTAGTTGCCAGCTCGAAACACCAAGCTCTCTCAGACTTCCCATGATTGCAGCTGCGCTGTCCTCGCGAACCACAATCGCAAAGCCAAGGCCGAGGTTCCAAGTTGACTCCAAGTCAAATAGGTCTATGCCAGCTGACTCAGCAAGAACCTGGAAGACCGGCTGTGGCTGCCAAGTTGAACGCTGAACATCCAAAGCGACATGAGCAGGTAAGACCCTAGAAAGGTTTGCCGCAATGCCGCCCCCGGTGATGTGGCTCATGGTTGAAAACTTATTTTGGTAACGAACATCTTGAAGAAGCTTGTTTAGAACTCCGGTGTACAGGGCAGTTGGCTCTAGAAGCTCCTCGCCCAAAGTTCTTCCAAACTCCGCAATCAAATCGGTGTATTGCCAGTTGTTATCAGCGACAATCTTTCGAACCAATGAGTAGCCATTTGAGTGCAAGCCCGATGATTGCAGTCCTAAAACGACATCACCAACTTGGACTTTTTCGCTAGAAAGAATCTTGTCCTTTTCAACCACTCCGACTGCGGCCCCCGCCACGTCATACTCGTGCGGCTTTAGAAGGCCTGGGTGTTCGGCTGTTTCGCCGCCAACTAGGGCCACATCCACAGCCTTGCAGGCCTTAGCAATTCCTCTAACAATGTCTGCGATTCGAGTGGGCTCCAATTGACCGCAGGCTATGTAATCGGTCATGAACAAGCTGCGCGCGCCGGTCACCACAATGTCGTCAACGACCATGCCGACTAGGTCTTGGCCAATGGTGTCGTGCTTATCCATTGCTTGAGCGATAGCAACCTTTGTGCCAACGCCGTCGGTCGAGGTTGCCAGAATTGGGTGGTCATAAGATTTCAAGATGCTGGCATCGATCATTCCGGCAAAGCCACCGAAGCCGCCTAGAACCAAGTTGTTGTGGGTGGAAGAAACAGCCTGTTTCATAAGCTCTACTGCCCTATCACCGGCTTCAGTGTCGACTCCAGAGGCTGCATACGGATTGGTCATAATTTATGCACATGCCCTTCTGCCTCGATGGTTGCCACCGAGCGTTCCAATAAGTTCTTGCCCAAGCGATCTGCGGCGGGGAGCTCTATTGGATATTTACCGGTGAAACATGCGGTGCAGAGCTTTTCCTCCGGCTGGTTGGTCGCCTCGACCATGCCGTCCTTGGAAAGGTAACCAAGTGAATCCGCTCCGATTGATTGCCTAATGTCATCCATGGCAAGACCAGACGCTAGCAATTCCGCCCTCGATGCAAAATCAATGCCGTAAAAACATGGCCAGGTGATTGGTGGGCTAGAGATTCGAACGTGAACCTCGGCGGCACCTGCTTCCTTCAGCATCTTTACTAGAGCGCGCTGGGTATTGCCCCTAACGATCGAGTCGTCCACCACAATTAGGCGCTTGCCTGCAATTACTGCCTTGAGCGGATTGAGCTTCAGCCTGATACCCAATTGGCGAATTGTCTGCGAAGGCTCGATGAAGGTTCTACCGACATAGGCGTTCTTTACGAGTCCATGCCCAAAAGGTATCCCGGACTGTTCGCTGTAGCCGATGGCGGCAGGTGTTCCGGACTCTGGCGTCGGCATCACCAAGTCGGCCTCGACTGGATGCTCCTTGGCTAAGGTTCGACCCATTTCAACTCTTGCCTCGTAGACCACGCGACCACTTATGGCCGTGTCGGGTCTGGCTAGATACACATACTCAAAAACACAGCCGGCTCGTTTTTCCTCAGCAAACTTAGAAGAGCGAAGTCCGCTTTCGTCAATTGCAATCAATTCGCCAGGTTCAACCTCGCGAACGTAAGACGCCCCAACGATATCGAGTGCTGCTGACTCCGATGCAACGACCCAGCCCCGCTCCAGCCGGCCAAGAACAAGCGGTCTGACGCCTTGAGGGTCTCTTGCCGCATACAAGGTTGATTCATCCATGAACACCAGGCAGTAAGCGCCTTTGACTTTTGGTAGCAGCTCAATGGCAGTTTGCTCCAGAGAACTATCCGGGTTTCCGGTTAGAAGCGCGGTCAACACAGCGGTGTCAGTGGTATTGCCCCCACGAAGTTCTGATTCGTGGTTTGGGTAGCGCTCATCAAGCAGTTCCAGTAGCTCGGAGGTGTTGGTTAGATTGCCGTTGTGGCCAAGTGCGACAGTGCCGTAGGCAGTCCTACCTAAGGTTGGCTGAGCATTTCTCCAATGCGAAGCCCCGGTGGTTGAGTAGCGGGTGTGGCCGACGGCAATGTGGCCCTTTAGAGATTCCAGTGCCGCCTCGTTGAAAACTTGTGAGACCAGACCCATGTCTTTATAAACCAAAATGTTTTCACCGGTGGAAGTCGCGATGCCGGCAGACTCCTGACCGCGGTGTTGAAGAGCATAAAGACCAAAATATGTAAGTTTAGAAACTTCTTCGCCGGGCGCCCAGACGCCAAAAACTCCACACTGGTCCTGTGGACCCTTCTCGCCGGGAAGAATGTCGTGGTTTAGCTTTCCGTCTCCGCGCATCACTGGCTCACTCTATTGACAACCGCTCGCTTGGTGCGACGAGAAGAAATTAGGTCAAAGGCAATTGCAAAAACAACACCCAGGCCAAGCCCAAGGCTTCCAAGGGCCACCAATAACAAGCCAAGAACATTCGCATTAGATCTAGTGGCATCAGGAATAAGCAGGTTCAAACCAAAAGCCAGCAAAACCCCAAGCACCGCACCTGTTAGCGCGAAGGCTAAGACCTTGGGCGCGCGACGGATTTCTACTTCCTCAGAATTATCTTGATTTTTTTTGGCCACGGCTCAATATAATCACGCAATTGCCGCTCACTACCGAATCAGAACTAAACGGCTAACTTTCGGTTGGAAAAACCCTTGCTAACTCATTGGTTTTTTCGCCGGAGAAATGGCAGCCCTGCGTGGCTCTAGCCTCGTCGAAAGTCATTTCACCCGAGCAAAGTGCAATAAAAACCTCTGGAGTGAGCTCCACAACATTTGGCGGTGTTCCCCTGCGGTGATTCATGCCCTCGATGCACTGAACTGCTCCAAATGGAGGCACCCGCAATTCGACGGTTCCACCGCGGTGACTTTTTTCAATCTGCTGCAGCAAGTATCGAACTGCAGTTGGGAGTTGCGCCGGTAAATCGGCTAAGGCAGCCTGACCGTCTGATTGCGAAATCTGTTTTCCTGCCATCAAACAATTATGGCGAGTATGGCCGCGCTTATTGAATTGGTAAACTTTTGCGAATGAGAATTTTGGTCGTAGGTTCCGGTGCAAGAGAGCACGCGATCATCAAGGCGCTTATCAGAACCGGAACCGAGGCCGGTGACATCGTTTGTGCTCCAGGAAACAAATACATTGCCAAACAGGTCGAGGTTCGCGCACTGCATGACGCCTGCGACAAGCTCGCCGTCACGAGAATAGCCCTGGAAGAAGCAGTTGACTTGGCCGTTATTGGCCCGGAGGCGCCGCTGGTTGCAGGAGTGGCGGATGCTCTTCGAACTCAGGGTATTCAAGTTTTTGGGCCCAATCAAAAGGCTGCTGCCCTAGAGGGCAGCAAGCAGTTTGCCAAAGAGGTAATGGCCGCTCAGGACATCCCAACCGGAATGTCCAGACGCTGCGACACAATGTCTGAAGTAACAGCCGCAATGGACCAGTTCGGCGCTCCTTATGTAATCAAGGCCGACGGACTTGCGGCAGGAAAGGGCGTTGTTGTCACTCGCGACAAACAAGAAGCTCTTGATCACGCAGCCAAGTTTTTAAACGAGGGCGTTTTAGTCGAAGAGTTTTTGGAGGGCGAAGAGGTAAGCCTGTTTTTCCTATCCGACGGCAAGAGCGTCATGCCACTTAGTCCCGCCCAGGATTACAAGCGCGCATTTGATAACGATGAGGGCCCAAACACTGGTGGCATGGGTGCATACTCGCCACTTCCCTGGCTCCCCGAAGGCTTCGTGGAGGAAGTCACAAAAAGAATTGCTCAGCCCACAATTAATGAACTGAAAAGGCTAGATGCTGAATTTATTGGCCTGCTCTACTGCGGATTGATCATTACAGACCGCGGAATCAGGGTCATTGAATACAACGCTCGATTTGGTGACCCGGAAACCCAGGTTGTGCTGGCGAGACTGACAACAAATCTCGCTGAGTTACTGATGAGTGCCGCCAGCGGCAAATTAGATGTTGGGCCGGTAGCTGAGTTTTCAGACAAGGTTGCTGTCACAGTTGTTCTGGCATCCGAGGGATACCCAACGACAACTGCACCGGTTCGTGAAGTCAGCGGCATTGAAAGTGCCGAAAGCATGGACGATGTTGAAATCTGTAAGGCCGGTGACACTGGAAGAGTGCTTTCAGTTGTTGGTCTTGCCAATTCATTTCCAGAAGCCAGGGCGCTTGCATACGAAGGCATGTCCAGAATCACGCTTGAAGGCTCGCACTTCCGAAGCGACATTGCGCTCAAGGTTGAGACGAAAGCTGCCGGCTAAATGGAGATTCCAGGCTTTAGTCATCTTTACTCGGGCAAGGTTCGAGATCTCTACACCCCTGAGGCACGGGAATTCCAACACCTGGTGCTTGTGGTTGCAAGCGATCGCATCAGTGCTTTTGACACGGTCCACTCACCTGAGATTCCAGGCAAAGGCGAAAACCTAACGAGGCTCACTAACTTCTGGTTTGATCGGCTTGATGTCGCAAACCATAGAAGTGAAGAGCTAGTAGTGCCGGAAATCGTAAAAGAACGGGCGACGATTGCCAAGCGCCTAGACATGTATCCGGTTGAGTGCGTAGTCCGGGGTTACATATCTGGCTCTGGCTGGAGCGAGTATTTAGAGACCGGTGCAATTTGCGATGTCGAGCTGCCAGCAGGTCTCCAGTTTGGCGACAGGCTCCCGGAGCCAATTTTTACACCCGCCTTCAAGGCTGAGCTCGGTGAAAAAGACCAGAACATAAATTTTGAAGAGACGGTCAAGCTAGTGGGCCAAGAAACAGCCGAAAAACTTCGCGAATACAGCCTAAAAATCTTCGAAAAAGCAGCTCAGATAGCTAGTGACGCTGGGCTGATTCTTGCCGACACGAAGTTTGAATTTGGCAATGACCCGAAAACCAATGCCCTTACTCTCGGCGATGAGGTCCTGACACCCGACAGTTCCCGCTATTGGGACCAGGAACTATGGACCCAAGGGGTCAGGGACCAAAGCTTTGACAAGCAAGGTGTTAGAAATTGGCTCAAAGAAAACTGGGATCTAAAAACCGCTCCGCCAGTGTTGCCAAGTCAAATAGTTAGTGAAACTTCCGCTAAGTATCAAGAGCTCTCTAGCCGTCTGGGAGCCATCTAACGTAGACTGGCAGTTATTCGAGGCGCAGATTTACGCGCCCACCCCCTGTCCGGCAACCAAAGAAGCCCAGAATTTGAACTATTTAAAAACAAAGCTAAGTGCGCTTGTATCGCGTCCCGATCCTCGCTACCGTCCACGCCCAACTGTCCGCGAAGCCCTCAGAAGCCCAAAGCTGCTTCTTAGAGAATCCTTGGCTGGCTTAGTGGTTGCGCTTGCGCTAATCCCAGAGGCAATTAGCTTCAGCATCTTGGCTGGCGTCGACCCACGAGTCGGACTCTTTTCAAGCTTCGTAATGGCAATCACAACTTCGATTCTCGGTGGTAGGCCAGCAATGATTTCGGCTGCTACCGGCGCAATTGCGCTGGTGATTGCCCCGGTTGCCAGAGATTATGGCCTTGACTATTTGCTTGCGACCGTCATCTTGGGTGGGGTTTTTCAACTGGTACTGGCTGCCCTTGGAGCAGCGAAACTCATGCGCTTTATCCCACGAAGTGTGATGCTCGGATTTGTTAATGCACTTGCAATTTTGATTTTCATGGCCCAGCTGCCGCACCTCATTGGCGTGCCGTTCGCGGTGTATTGGTTGGTGGCCCTTGGCCTGCTTGTAATGATCGGCATGCCACGTCTTACCAAGGTAATCCCGGCCCCACTGGTTGCAATCGTTTTAGTGAGCGCAATGGTTCTAATCATGGCCATCACGGTGCCTACCGTTGGCGACGAGGGTGAATTGCCGCAGTCACTGCCAGAGCTATTGACACCAAACGTGCCACTGACTCTTGAGACATTCAACATCATTGCTCCTTACGCGCTTGCCATGGCGTTGGTTGGTCTCTTGGAGTCTTTGATGACTGCCAAGTTAGTTGATGAGATTACTGACACTCACAGCCAGAAGACTAGGGAGTCACTGGCTCAGGGTGTTGGAAACATTCTCTCGGGCTTCTTGGGCGGCATGGGCGGTTGCGCAATGATCGGTCAAACCATGATCAACGTCAAGGCGTCCGGGGCCAGAACTAGAATCTCGACTTTCTTAGCTGGAGTGTTCCTGTTGATATTGGTGGTTAGCCTCGGAGACATCGTGGCTCAGATTCCGATGGCTGCTCTGGTAGCGGTGATGTTGATGGTTGCCTTTGGAACCTTTAATTGGCACAGCATTCAGCTCAGCACGCTAAAACGGATGCCGGCTAGCGAGACAGCAATCATGCTCGCAACCGTTGCGGTTGTGGTCTGGACTCACAACCTTGCAATAGGCGTGATAGTCGGCGTGATTGTTGCCATGATTGCATTCGCTAGGCGAGTTGCCCACTTCGCTTCAGTAACCAGAACCGTTGGTGGAGACGACGAAGTGTCAGTGGCTTATTACACGGTTCAGGGGGAGCTGTTCTTCGCCTCGAGCAACGACCTAACCACTTTGTTTGAGTACTCCGATGACCCTGATGAGATTGTTATTGATGTCACCGATTCACATATCTGGGATGCATCGACAATTGCAGCCCTAGATGCGATCACAACAAAGTACGAAAACATGAAAAAGAACGTGTACATCAAAGGCATGAACAAAGCCAGCGAACGCCTTCACGGCCAGTTGACTGGAAACCTCGGTCAAGACTGAATTTAGTTTCAAAAAAGTGACTAGTATTTTTAGGTGCTGCATACACTACTAAAACCGGAACATGACAAGCTGGGCGCCAGTTTCACCGAGTTCGGTGGCTGGGAAATGCCCGTTCGCTACGGCTCAGACATTGACGAGCACCACAGTGTTAGAAATAGTTGCGGCCTGTTCGATATCAGCCATATGGCGGAAATCAGAGTGACCGGCCAAGCCGAAGAGTTTCTTGATTACGCGCTAATTTCCAAGCTGTCTGAAATCGACAACGGCCGCGCGAAGTACTCAATGATCTGTGACGATCAGGGCGGCATCATCGATGACCTGATTGTTTATCGCCTCGATGATGACGAGTTCATGATCGTTGCCAACGCAGGTAATCAGCACCAAGTAGTTGAGGCGCTAAAAAACCGACTAGAAAACTTTCCGGACACCAAGATCGTTGACGAATCTGGGCTCTGGTCACTTATCGCGATGCAAGGCCCAAAGACCAAAGAGATCCTGGGGAGTCTTGTCGAAATTGATCTGACGGTTCTGAAGTATTACTCGATTGCCACTGCGGTATTGGATGGCCAAGATGTATTTCTAGCCCGCACCGGGTACACCGGCGAAGACGGCTTTGAAATCTTTGTTGAAGGAGACCCAAGCGGTGTCTGGCAGCTGTTGCTTTCTCAAGACGGAGTATCGCCCTGCGGCCTGGCTTGCAGGGACACTCTTCGACTAGAAGCCGGCATGCCGCTTTATGGTCACGAACTAAATAAAGACCTCACACCCTTTGCTGCAAACCTCGGCAAGGTCATACGTTTTGATAAGCCAAACTTCGTTGGCAAAGATGCCCTTGAGGAACAAAAACATCCAAAGCAAAGACTCTTTGGCCTTCAGGGTGATGGCCGCAGGGCTGCAAGAGCAGACTACGAGATCTTCTTGCCTGGTGAATCTGATTCAATCGGGATAGTTACTTCTGGAGTGTTGTCACCAACCTTGCAGGTGCCGATCGCGTTGGCGCTTCTAAACACCGATGCAGGTTTGGAGATTGGCTCCGAAGTAGAGGCAGATGTTCGTGGGACGAGAATTTTTTACAAAGTCGTTGAGTTACCGTTTTATAAGCGCGGAAGGTAAATAAGAACATGGCAAATCCTGAGAACCTGAAATACACCAAGGAACACGAGTGGATCCTTATCGAAGACGATATCGCCACCGTCGGAATCACCAAGTATGCAGCTGATGCGCTTGGAGAAATCGTTTACGTGGACCTTCCAAAGGTCGGTAGCGTTGCTGCCCACATGAAGATTTGTGGTGAAATTGAGTCAACCAAGTCAGTGGGCGAACTCTACGCACCAATGGACGGCGAGATCACCGAAGTCAACGGCGCACTGGACCAAGCGCCTGACCAAGTAAATCAGGACCCATTTGGGGATGGATGGTTGATAAAAATCCGTTATACATCTTTACCAGATCTTCTTTCATCGACCGAATACGACGCATTAGTTGGAGAGTAACTGTTGTTAGATCACCATAACTTTCGTAACCGCCACATTGGACCCAACGACGCCCAGCAGCAGCACATGCTTGATTATCTTGGGATCAAAGACCTAGCGGAGCTAATGGAAGCTGCGCTTCCAGAAGCAATTCACTACCGCGGTGGCAGCACTCTTCCGGATGCCATCAGCGAGGACGAGGCTCTTGATCGCCTGAAGGGCATAGTTTCAAAAAACCACATAACTCAGACGTTCATTGGTCTGGGCTATTACGGAACCAGAACCCCCGGGGTTATCAAGCGAAACGTGCTGGAAAACCCAAGCTGGTACACCGCCTACACTCCGTACCAGCCGGAAATCAGCCAGGGCCGACTCGAAGCAATTCTAAATTTCCAGACAATGGTCGCTGAACTAACGGGCATGAAGACGGCTAACGCTTCGATGCTGGATGAATCCACGGCAGTGGTTGAAGCGATGATGGTTGCTAAGCGCAGCTCCGACAGTGATTCAGGCGTTTTCTTCGTTGACAACGATCTCTACCCACAAACCAAGGCGCTGCTAGAGCACCGAGCAGAACCGCTTGGCATCGTCATTACCTACTTTGACCCAACCAAACTCGACCAGCTAGACCAAGAGTGCTTTGGCGCAGTGGTCCAGTATCCGGGCGCGAGCGGCCGAATCATCGACTTTGATGGTCTATTTGCAAAGATCCACGAGTTCGGCGGTCTAGCAATTGCGAGCGCCGACCTAATGGCGCTCACCTTGTTGCGCTCACCCGGCGAAGCCGGTGCGGACGTTGTTTGCGGCACCACTCAGAGATTTGGTGTACCAATGGGTTTTGGTGGCCCTCACGCCGGATACCTAGCAGTCCGTGAAAAGCTGGAGCGCACGATGCCCGGAAGGCTCGTCGGGGTTTCAGTGGACGCTGAAGGCGCTCCCGCCTATCGCCTGACCCTGCAGACCAGAGAACAGCACATTAGGCGTGAGAAGGCAACTAGCAACATTTGCACCGCTCAGGTGCTGCTGGCAGTAATGGCCGGCATGTATGCGGTTTACCACGGTCCAAAAAACCTCAAGGCGATTGCCACAGAAATCCACCACAAGGCCTCAGCGCTAGCAAAAGTTTTGGAGGAGGTTGGCTTCACTCTTCAAAACGATAAGTTCTTCGACACCATAAGAATCACTGACACCGATGCAGAAAAGTTTTACCAGGCCGCTCGAGCCAAAGAGCTCACTGTCCTGCGAGTTGACGACACCACAATCGGCATCTCAGTCGATGAGAGCACCTCTTGGCATCACCTGACGGAACTCGCCGGCGCTTTTGGGGCCAGAGCTCCTAGGCAGGAGGATGCAACCGACCGCTTGAGAAATCACCGCACTAGCGCGTATCTTGAGCACCCCGTATTCAACACCTATCACTCCGAGACCGCGATGATGCGGTACCTCAAGAGGCTTGCTGACTACGATTACGCGCTTGACCGCGGCATGATTCCACTGGGCTCCTGCACCATGAAGCTCAATTCGGTAACCGAGATGGAAGCTGTCACTTGGCCGGAGATTGCTAACCTGCACCCATTTGCCCCTGCCGAAGACACCCAGGGCTACATGGAGCTCATCAAAGAACTCAGCAGCTGGCTAAGCGACATCACCGGCTACGAAGCAGTTTCGCTGCAGCCAAACGCAGGCAGCCAGGGCGAACTTGCCGGCATGCTTGCAATTCGTGGCTACCACCGATCCAGGGGCGACTACCAGAGAAATATTTGCCTAATCCCATCCTCTGCCCACGGCACCAACGGGGCTAGCGCCGTATTGGCGGGCATGGAAGTAGTTGTTGTCAGCTGCGACGCTCAGGGAAATGTTGATGTTCTTGAGCTCAAGCAAAAGATTTCCGAAGCTGGCGACAAGCTTGCAGCCTTGATGATTACCTACCCATCAACCCACGGTGTTTACGAAGAAGCAGTTGTTGAAATTTGTGACCTTGTTCATGCTGCAGGTGGCCAGGTCTACATCGATGGTGCAAATACCAATGCGGTTGTTGGCTATGCCAAGTTCGGTGAGTTCGGTGGCGATGTTTCACACCTGAACCTTCACAAAACCTTCTGCATCCCTCACGGTGGTGGCGGACCAGGTGTCGGACCAGTCGTTGCCAGGTCTCACCTTCAAGAGTTTTTGCCTGGACACTCAATGGCTCAGATCGAGCTTCCAAATTACGGACCGGTTTCCGGTGCGCCATTTGGATCCCCAAGCATCCTGCCGATCTCCTGGGCTTATGTTCAGATGATGGGCAGCGAAGGCTTGATGCGTGCAACCGCAGTTGCAGTCCTAAGCGCCAACTACGTCGCCAAAAAACTGTCCGGTGCCTTCCCGCTTTTGTACACGGGAAAAAACGGACTTATTGCTCACGAGGCAATCATAGACATTCGCCCACTGCAGGCTTCGGCCGGCATCGGCAATGACGACATTGCTAAGAGATTGGTTGACTACGGTTTCCACGCGCCAACAATGAGCTTCCCGGTAAACGGAACCCTAATGATTGAACCGACTGAATCTGAGCCTTTGGAAGAGCTCGATCGATTCATCGATGCGATGTTGGCGATCAGGCAAGAGGCCCAGAAGGTTGAAGACGGCACCTGGAGCCTTGAAGACAACCCGCTGGTAAATTCACCTCACACTGCCAGTCAGCTCACCGGTGAATGGAATCACGCCTACTCGAGAGAGACCGCTGTGTTCCCGGTTGCTGGACAGTCAAAGGGTAAGTACTGGCCCCCGGTCAGAAGGCTCGATGGTGCGTTTGGCGACAGAAACCTCACCTGCACCTGCCCTCCTATCGAGAGTTTTATTACTAGCTAGTTTTCGCTATAGGGCTTCATGTGTTGGCCAATCCATTCAGCCGACGATTGCAGGTCGAGTTTTTTGGTAGCGACCGACAAGACATACTCAAAGGCTTCCTCTTGGGAGGCAGCCATTTGATGACCGTTTAGTTCAAGGAAAACGTTCAAGGCAAACCAAGATGACCGCTTATTTCCATCAATCATCGGGTGATTCAAGATGAGTGACTCAACCATTGCAGCCGCCTTGAGTTCAAGTGCTGGATAGGCGTCCTCGCCGAAAAGCGTGGTTTTGGGTCTAGAAAGAGCAGAATCCAGCAAACCTAGGTCCTTGACTATGAAGCCAACTCGTTCAGCCTGCTTCTTGAATGCAGCTAGCTCAACGAACCTGGTCATGCGTCTGAGAGTCGCTGTAGCAGCTCGGCGTCACGCTCTAGAACCTTGTCAAAAATTCTGCTGGTGACTGTTTCGCTACTCTGGCTTGCTAATAGCTGCTCTACGGCCGTCACAACCGCTTGGGATTTTGAAATGCCTAGCGTCTTGGCAAGCTCAGTGAGCCTGAGGTCAGTATCTGGATCGAGTCTTAGTGTCATAGCCATAACGCTAATGGTATCAAAGTGGTGTCAATGCGCAAGATTCTAAATCTGTGAATAACGGAGTGCTCAATTAGCGTGTGGGTAAATAGTCGGCTAAACAGTTGCGTCCTTTATCATCGGAAACCCAAGACTCAATAGGTGAATGTCGGCCGTGTAGAAATCCATGCCCGCTCCACTAGATTGAGAAATTAATAACCGGTCAAACGGGTCGGTGTTTTTTAGACTTCCAAACCTGCTTGATTCCATCACGTGGTTCGTGTCGAGCGTTAGCTCGACTAGCCCCGCTGCAACCGACGCTGCTGCCAAGACTTTTGTCTTGGAGCCCTGCTCATCGTCTTTTTGCAGGAATTCGAACAGGCTAAGGGGCGAATAGTAGACGCTGGAAGCATTCTCGATTGCTCTTCTGGCCTGCTTGCCGATTCGAGCAGGCTCGCGGTGGAGCCAAATCAAAACGTGGGTATCGAGTAGCACCTAGAGGTCCAATTCCTTGAGGTTTTCTTTCCAAACATTGAAGCCTTCAGTCATTGTTGAATCTTCATCAAAGTCAACCTCTGCCCAGTCCGGAGTCTTGCCTTCGAGAAGGCCAAATTTGATTGTCCTGGGGAGCTCTTGAACCAACCTGGCAACCGGCTTCCCGTGCTTGGTTATCACTATCTCTTCGCCGCTTTCAACCGCATCAATCATCTTGGACAGCTGAGATTTGGCTTCAAATACGCTCACTGATCTAATCACCCCAATAATCTAACAGACTCTGGTCTATTAGACCAGAGTCGTTTCTTTATGGAGCTAACTCTAACTTTTTACCGTTCTCCCAGGCCAACAATGATCTAACCCTGTGCACAACACGCCCCTAGAGCCTGGCCTTCCAACTAAAGCCGTTTACTAAGAACTGATTAGCTGCCTCCAGCTCACTGCTTAGCTCTCGGTCTGGACCCATACCCAAAACCTGTTCTCGCAATGAAGCGATAACCGCTCCGGTCTTACTTGCTGGAGCAAGCGGAGCACGCAACTCAACTGCCCGGGCAGCGGCAACCAGTTCGATTGCCATAATTCTGCGAAGATTTTCGATGGACTTTCTTAGCTTCCTGCCAGCGTGCCAGCCCATGGAGACATGATCTTCCTGCATAGCCGAAGAGGGAATTGAATCAACGCTGGCAGGAACTGCCAGCCTCTTGTTCTCAGACACCATTCCGGCTTGGGTGTATTGAGCAATCATTAGGCCAGAATCAACACCGGCGTCATGGGCTAAAAAGTGCGGCAAGCCGCGGTTTCTGGAAACATCCAAGAACCGATCGGTCCTGCGCTCGCTAATGGACCCAAGGTCTGCAACTGCAATTGCCAAAAAGTCGAGCACATAACCAACTGGGGCGCCGTGGAAATTGCCATTGGAGCTGACTTCACCGGTGGATAGCACAACCGGATTATCAATGATTGCAGCAAGTTCGCGACCTGCAACTAGCTGAGCATGAGAAAGCGTGTCTCTCACAGCACCGGAAACCTGAGGTGCACAGCGAAGCGAGTAGGCATCTTGCACTACCCCATCGCCGTGGCGATGGGAAGCAATAATTTCACTTCCCGAAAGCGCGCTAAACATGTTGTTTGCGCTCACCGCCTGCCCTGGATGCGGACGGAGGTCCTGGTGCAGCTGACTCCGAAGTGTCTGGTCTGTACCAAGTTGACCCTCAATACTCATGGCAGCAATCAAGTCGCCCTGATCAAGCAAAACTGAAAGGTCATGGCAGGCCATGATGAGCATGCCAAGCATGCCATCAGTGCCGTTTATGAGCGCTAGGCCCTCTTTTTCTCTGAGCTCCACAGGCTCAATGCCGGCGGCTGCCAGGAGTATGGCAGCTGGTCTCTCATGACCATCCGGGCCATAGGCAGTGCCTTCACCCATCAACACCAAAGCACAGTGAGCAAGTGGTGCTAAGTCGCCGGAGCAACCCAGGGACCCATACTCCAAAACTTTTGGAGTGATGCCGGCATTCAGAATTTCCGCATATGTTGTTGCAATTACGGACCTGACTCCGGTTTGACCCGAGCACATGGTTTTTAGTCGAAGCAGCATTAGGGCTCGAACAACTTCTTTTTCAACCGGGTCTCCCATGCCTGCGGCATGCGAGCGTATTAGCGATTTCTGCAATTGCACCCGGTCTGCTTGTGGAATATGCCGCTGAGCTAAAGCGCCAAAGCCGGTGGAGATGCCGTAAACCGGCTCTTTGGCATTCGCTAGTTCCTCAATGTGCTTTCGAGTAGCGTCCATGGCAGTGATAGCCGCATTAGAAATAGTGATCTTTGCACCAAACCTTGCAATCGCAACCACGTCTTCAAGCTTCAGCCCACTGGTTGAAATTTCTATCTGGTTCATTTAGCGCCTCTCGTAGACTTTTCTGCCCTGCAGAAAGGTCTGGCTGATAATTGCTACCCCTGGCCGATAGGCCAGGTAGATGTGATTTGGTGCATCCAGCACAACAAAGTCCGCTTTGACACCAACCTCGAGCAGTCCCTGACTGCCGCGAAGAGCCATCGCACCGCCCTTGGTGGCGGCCCAAATTGCTTGATCAACGCTGAAGCCCATGTCTCTAACCGCCACCGCAATGCAAAAAGCCATGGAGGTAGTGAAGCTTGAACCAGGATTGCAGTCAGTTGCAATTGCAACAGCAACGCCTGCTTTCATGAGCTTGCCACCCTGCGGGTAGGCGCTTCTGGTTGAAAACTCAGCCCCCGGCAACAGAGTTGCCACGGTGTTGGAGTTTCTTAGAAGCTCGATGTCATCATCATCCAAGAACGTGCAGTGATCCACCGATGCGCAGTCCAGCTCAACCGCCAATGCGATAGCTCCGATATTGGAGAGCTGGTTCGCATGCATCCTGGGCTTTAGCCCAGCTGCAATGCCTGCGGTTAGAACTTTCCTGGCCTGGGTAACGCTGAAGGCTCCTTTATCGCAGAAGACATCGACCCATTTGGCTTTGATGCTTGTAAGCATCTCGCCTGCAACCAGGTCGGTGTATTGGTCTGGGTCACTGCCACTTGGCACAACGTGAGCACCCAAAAAAGTGACCTCGTCGGTGAACTCGCTGGCGATTTCAAGCGATAGCTTTTCGGTCTCAGTATCTAGCCCATAGCCGGATTTGATTTCGAAGGTTGTAATCCCGTTTGCGTAGAGCTCTTGAACCAACATGGCCGTGTTCGCTCGAAGTTCATCGGCGGTTGCATTTCTGGTTGCGGCAACAGTCGAGTTGATGCCGCCGGCCTGGTATTTCTTTCCGGCCATTCGACTTGCAAACTCCTCGGAGCGCTCGCCGCCAAACACCAAGTGAGAATGCGAATCAACAAAACCAGGAATTACGGTCCTTCCAGTTAGATCGACTTCGGTCTCACAAGCTGGCGCATCGCTGTCCTTACCAAGCCAAGTGACCTTACCGTCCTCAACCACCATTGCGGCATCGGTAATTACTATCAGCTCACCAACTGCTGCTGCCGGTGAAACAAGGCTTGCAATGTTTCGATAGCAGGTTGCCATCTATTCGGTATCCAGCATTGGTATGTGGACGTGCTTTTCACGTGCAACGCTCTTGGCTTCCGGGTAACCAGCGTCAACGTGACGAATAACACCCATGCCAGGGTCATTTGTCAGAACTCGCTGCAATTTTTGGGCTGCCAACTCGGTGCCATCGGCAACCGACACCTGACCGGAGTGAATAGAGCGGCCCATGCCAACCCCGCCACCGTGGTGGAGAGATACCCAGCTGGCACCAGAGGCCACATTAATCATTGCGTTTAGCAGCGGCCAGTCAGCAATCGCATCTGAGCCATCAAGCATTGCTTCGGTCTCTCGGTAAGGAGATGCAACGCTGCCACAATCAAGGTGATCACGACCGATAACAATCGGTGCAGAAACCTCTCCGGTTCTTACCAACTCATTGAATGCAGCACCGGCTTTATCGCGCTCGCCGTAACCGAGCCAGCAAATTCTTGCTGGCAGGCCCTGGAATTCAACTCTTTCTTGCGCAAGCTTGATCCAGCGGTGAAGGTGCTTATTTTCAGGAAACAGCTCAAGAATCGCCTGGTCGGTTCGGTAGATGTCTTTTTTGTCCCCGGAGAGCGCGACCCAGCGGAAAGG
>Ga0222645_100332_pt1 | contig 27540 bp, 20 predicted proteins | sample AntAcemetagen292_FD_179881 | JGI IMG/M metagenome (GOLD analysis project Ga0222645, IMG submission 179881) | Saline water microbial communities from Ace Lake, Antarctica - #292 | ecosystem: Environmental > Aquatic > Non-marine Saline and Alkaline > Saline | place: Antarctica: Ace Lake | collected...
TTCCTGACCATCTCCCGGCCCTCGGGCGAGCTTATGATTTGTTTCCACGCCTTGGCGTCCGCACCGAGCACGGCCCGAAGGGACGCGCCAGGCACGATTGTTTCGGGTGACGAAGAATCTCCAAACGAAGATTCGGTGGATGTCGAGGCGAGGGCAACCACGGCGACGCCTCGAGAAAACCTCGCGGTGACCCGCGAGGCGGAGGCGGCGTGCGGCGTAGTGAGTACCGCGGGCCCGCGCAACGCGGCGCCCAGGGAACACACCATCACGCACGTCAAGTGCAAGTGCGCGTGGGTGTGAGACAAAGTAGATTTCGGGACGCCGAAATACGAAAATGCCAAAACAGAAAACTTACCGAAAATAGCGATCCGACGCGACCGGGCACAAAGCAGCGGTCCCGACGCATCCAGTGCGCCGATCCCGGCATCCGTGAGGCGAAATTCAACAAACGTCGTGGCCCATACACGTTAGAGGAAGGTTGATGAAACAAACGAAGGGGGGATACGGTGGACTCGCGCCACAACAAACAATCACAATCAATACTTTTGTGACTTTAAGTCTGGTGGGGCTACCGGATTCCTGACACTCGTCGCCTTCATCTTCTGCCCCGTGCTTTGGAGTTTCCCTCGCCCCCGCCGTCCACATCCACATCCGTCTCCGCTTCCCGCCGCGTGTAGAAGAACAAATACCCGCCGCTTCCCCGGACGTCCTCCGGGTCCGCGGGCAAAACTTTGTCGTCGTTGAACTGCGACCAGCGGCCTTGGTGCGCATCGACCGCCGCGGGGTGAGGTTTTCGGGAGGTTCCTGACTTACCGCTGGTACCGGTACCCTTTGCGTCACGGCCACCACTAACGGTACCCGTACCCTTTCCGTCAACACAAGCGTTGTCATCACTGTTGTCGCCTCTTCTGGCGAACACGGTGTAGTGCCCGCTCCCCGCGCCCGCGCCGTGGTGCACCACGCACGCGGCGAGGTCGTACATGCAGTTTCTTCGCACGCCGCGTTCGTCGACGCTGGTTTCGTCCGCGTCGATCCAGTTCGCCATCGCCATCGCGGCTGCTTCCTGCGCCTGATTCGCGGCTTGCTCCGCCGCGGCTGCTTTCGCCGCGAGCGAACCGTTAAATGCGTCGTACGACCCTGAAACTCTGCGCGGCCGGCCTCCCGACTTCGAAGCCGCGGAAGCGATTTCCGCGCACGTCTCCGCCATCTCGGCGGCGGCGTCCGCGGCGGCGGCGGCGGTTTCCGCCGCGGCTCGCCCGGTGGGCCCGGCGTGCGCGCCTTCCACTTCGTCCAGTTCCCAGCTCTCCATGTACGGTGACAGATCCAGGCCGTGCAGGGGAAAGTCAACGTGCACGTTGAGCTTTGACCGGCTCCCGGTACCTCTCCACGTGAACCGCTTCAGGTGCAAGCAAAGCACCGGGGGTAACGTCTGAAGTTTGTTTTGCTTCGTGGCGCCGCCCACGTCGCCGCAGCGCTCGCAGTAAAACCGCCCCGGCCCGGCAAGGGTTTCATCCTTGGTGTGCGCGGCGAGGCACTGCTGTAACGTGACGCACCCGTTCGGGCCGTTGCCGACTTCCACCGGGTCTTTTACAGCACCGGGTGGTATCCGGGGAGAGGCCGGCGAGCCCGAGCCGTTTTCGTCGCCGTTTTCGCCGGCATGTTCATTTTTTTTCACCGGCGGAATCGGCAGGGAAATGTCCAGAAACGGCTCCCGCCGCGTCGACGCGTGCCCGCACCGGGTGCAGCAGATCCTGCTGAGGGCCATGCCGCCAAACATGCGCCACACCGGATCGGTGGGGAGCCCGTCCTTATCAAGGCCGCCTTGGCCCGCGGAAGGGGGCGTGGTGAGGTCGATTTGGTGGATGGGTTTTTCGTCGCCGTCCCCGCGCGCGACGGGCGTCGCCGCGACGCGCGCTGCAAACGGTCCCATCCCGGTTTCGTCCCCGGCTGAAACCGAATCAACCGGTTCGCGTTCTTTTTTCTTCACTTCCCTTCCCGGGCTTCGCGGCGTCGGCGAAGTGCGCGCCAGCGAAGAGACGAGCGCGTCCGCGGTGCGTTTCGGCACCGGACTCCCCGGGAAACCGCCGTTACTTTCCGTTTCCGTTTCCGCCCCGTCTACGGGCGCGCCCGGGAAGGCGTACTGGGGATAAGCCTCGTCGTCCCCGTCCGCCTTGCGCCTGGATTTGCACGGGCGACAAGGACAGCTCCGCTTGTGCCGTACCGCGCCCCACCTCGAGACGATCATGAACCCGCCGTCGTCGTCGTCGTCGTCCTGGGGAATATGCGTCGTGGCCGTTCTTTTCGTAACGGGCGTGACGTTACCGGCGTCCGCAAAACCACCCCGCATCGCCGCCGCGGTCAACCCAGCCGCGATGTCCCGGGGCGAGACTAATTGCCTGTTGGCGGGGGTGCCGCCGGCGTAATCGTCATCTAATCCTCCCCCGCCAGGCGAACCCCCCCCCTGCGGTGAGTCCATGGGTGTGTTCGACCCCGGCGAGTCCGTCCACTTCCCGCCCCGGGCGCCGCTCAGCCCGCCTAACCGCAAACTCCGCGACCTTCGCGTGGGGTTTGGAATCCCGAGCGAGCTCGCGAAAACGCCCCCCGCAACGTCGCCGTGCTCCCTGCCCCGGGGCTGGTGCCTGTTGATTCCAATAGAGGACGACTTGATTCCGCCGGGCCCGTTACCAGGGCCATGGCTACCCGGGTCCCTGGGCTTGGCATTTTCCGGCTTCGCGGATTCCTGAGCCTTAGCGGCCGCCTTCACTAAAGAGTCGCCTTTCACAAACTCCGCCCGCAAACGCTCCAGCAAAAACCGCGTGAACTCGTGCGCATCTTGTTGCGCCGTGCCGGCGAACGACGGAACCAGGGTCCACACCGCGCGCAACAGTTGGTAGGGCTGGTGTCCAGGTGTCCGGGTTTGGGGGGAGGGGGGTTTAGGGTTAGGTTCTAGGGTTTATTATGGTGGCGGGACGGTGGCCAGGCTACGAGTATCAGGGTATGAGTTACCAGGGTATGCGTTACCGCCGCGACGACGGCGAACGCGGGAGCGGAAAAAAACAAAACAAAAAACATTCGCTCGCGAAACAAACGCAGCCGCCGGTTGGAAAGAAAAAGCATCGATCGGTCGATCGGCGCACCGCGCGTCCCGTCAGGACGCGCGCGCCTTGTGCCTTGTCGTTGCTTCACGAAACAGAAAGGGCAAGCACGTACCGGAAACGCCGCGTATTCTCCCGACCAAAGCGTGCGGAGCACCGCGCGGAGCTCGCCTGCGGTTGGGTGGGCCGATCGATGGGAGGTTTTCGTGTCAGTGGCGAAACGGCGAAAGGAGCGCTGGGCGGCGGTTTTCGGCGCGCAAACTCTGCCGTGTACGTGCTTCGGGTAAAGACCTCGCCTGCGCGAGACCTCGCCTCCTAGGCGCGGTGCGGAAAGTGGCGGTGGTTGGTCTCCGCCTTCTGATAGATTGGGGACGTACCTCCCAAACTGGCGTGGTCCGCGTCCGCGATGTTCGCCCGTCCCGTTCGGGTCATAGCGGGCGGTCGTACTGCAGCGTTGGGACGGAAAGTCGGTGAGCACAAAAAAAAAAGGGGAGGGAAATATAAACCATGGCGCGAAATCGGCGAGCGGCGCGCCGATTGGAAGCGGTCGGGGGACGCGAACCCTAAACGCGTGCTTTTCGCGGTGGGCAACGCGCGTGGCGTGGGGTGTGGTGTTTAGGGAAACACAGCCACGAAACGCGATCGAACCGACATTCACGCCGACCGGAACACGTCATCGCGCCTCACACGAAACTCGCTTCGTGGTGTGCGGCGGGAGTTGGGCATGCGGCACGCACACACTGGAACCACCGTGGTGGTCTCTTCCTCTCCGTCCCCGTCGTCGCCTTTCTTGCGCTTGCGTTTCTTTTTGAATCCAGGGAAACTCAAGATCTCCTCCTCCGGCGTGGGAACGGGCGGGCGCCCGGGCGACCGCCCGCGGCCCCGACCCGGGCCCGCGGCGTACAAGCTCACCCCGGACGCATCGCTCAGCAAGCACTCGCGAAACTCCTTCACGTGTGACAAAGCCTGCAGCACCGAGTTCAGGTAACACGTGTTGCTCACGTTGTACAGACCGGTACCGCCGTGGTACGATTCCCCACCGCCGGCGCTCATCGTACCAGCGGGTTCATCACCCGTCTCGCCTCTGCGCGCCATGGCACACCCGAGACCTCGCTTGCGGTCACGCGGACGCGCACACTCGAGTGAGGTTGTCTTGGCAAGCCGGCTTTTTTTGATTTCGGTTTCGTTTTGGCCTTTTGGGTTTTGGCTCCCGTGGATCTGAGACCCGCCATCCTTCGTTCGCGCGGATGGTGAGCGCGGTGCACGGCACGCTTCTTGAGTGCGATATCCCCACGAAGGTTTTCATTTTGCACCTGAACGACGAGCAGCTCCCGGCCGAGCGTTTCGTGATCCAGGACCTGGACGACACCCATCTGTTGATACAGCCGGACAAGGTGGACATGGTACGCGGCGAAGTGGCGCGATTTCTGCAAAAGTCGCAATACACCGCCGCGCAGTGAGCGTTCCCTAGTCACAACGTGCACTTAGTTACAATTAGTCAGTACGGGACGCACTTACCGTCTATCAAAAGCAGCAAGCATGCCTCCCACGTCCACCCCCGACACGACCGAGCTGTGGCGAAGCGACGACCCGGTTGTCTGGCGAGCCGCTTTTGATTCGTACGAATCACGCTTGAAATCGTTGAACCACAAAGAGTTGGTGTCTTTGGACAAGTGGTTCCGCGTCACTCTTCCGGCGGCGGTTTCAGCACGAACGCCAACGCCACACATGCTCGCGGCTGAGTTCGTCCAGCTGGTGACGTGGAAAATCACACGCGGTAAACGGCGAAACACGTTGCTCGGGTACGCCAGGGCGCACACGGACGCGACGATGACGTCGGCGACGAGCGAGGCGCTTTCCAAACTGAAAATTTTCGATGAGTTCGTCCAAGGAGGAACCTCCCTAGACTTCGGAACCTCGAAGGCGACCGCCGATACGTATCTGTTGGATTCCCTGAAGCCTTTAGTGGCTTTGCACGGCACAGGCGCCGCGACCGCAGCCGCGGTGCTCGCGGCGGTGAGTCCCCAAGTACCAATGATGAGCGATGAGCTCCTCGCCGTGGTTACCTGGAGCGGGGTCAATCCTTACACGGATAAAAACTTTCTCTCACTGGTCACCGCGGTTCAAACAAAAGCGAAACGCGTGCGAATGACGCCCCGGGAGGTGGAGCGCGCCGTGTACGCCGAGGCGTGCAAAACGAAACCGCGGAAGGCCGATTCGGTGCCGGGGAAAAGGAAACGGTGAGACGGTGTGGGACCGGGGGAGAGACGCGGTTAGCGCGGGCGCGGGTAACCGTTACGGGTACTATGATGTGGCTAAAAAGGGAACAAAATAGACTACGAAGGTAACTAGTAGATAATGAAAAGGCGTTTCGAACTTGCGACGTTGATACACACAAGCAGGAGGAATAAGACCTGATACAAGTACTGTTGTATGAAATAAACCAATTCAAGAATTCAACTAGACTACTCCGCACTTCAAGGAAAACCCCCAACGTGCGACTCGCGCGCGGTTACCGTTGTATGTTGTTCATTTTCGCCAAGCACACCAGCGCTATGGCTTGGAACAAAATCGCTTCGCCCACTAGCACGGAAAGCGCCATAACGGTTTGCCCGGACGAGTCGTCGTACCCGTAAAACGTCTTGAGCTCGGCGTCGTGCGGGTACAAACCGGTTATGATTTGTTCCACGGACCACGCCATCGGTGAGACGTACAGCGCCCACCGCATGAACGAAGGCACGGTGGCTTGATTCACGAAGAAGTTGTTGAACAGGATGAACAGCATCAAGCCAGGCATGGCGACTTGTAACGACTCCGCGTGCGAAGGCGCCACCGCGCCCTGAGATAAAGAAGAAAGTGTCAGTATTTTATGGGCAAACGTGGAGGCGGGATTTGGGAAACGCGCAATACGTACCACGATTTTGAAGTAGTTCACCATCACCACGAAGTATGCGATGCTCCAGAAGTACAGCATGCCGAACATCCCCCAGTCCAAACCGGAGAGGGAAAACATTATCAGCGTGGTGATAAAATTACCAACCACCGCCAGGGTGTTCCCCACCGCCGTGTCCACCACCACCGCCGCCGCGGTGCTCTTGCGATAGGTAAACAAAAGTGTCAGTCCATTTGTTGGGCGTGGCCTTGGACGATGGCCTGGTCAACAGTCACCGGCCATCGGTCGTCTAACAGTCACAGGCGCGTTAGAGGTGAAACGTGGAGGCTTTTGATTTGGGAAAGCCGTGACATACGCACATACAAACCGTCCGAGTTCTCAAACTTGAACACCAGCCGTTGCGCGATCGTCTCGGGCATCACCGCCATGTTCGAAAGCGCGCCGATTTGCAGTAACATGAACAGAAACGAAAGCTGCTGGATCGGGAGTTTCTTGCCGATGTCGAGAAACGCGAGGCCCACGATCAGCCCCTGAAGGCTCGCCATTGAAAACCGGATTTTAAGGTGCCTCGTGTCACGCAAGGTCAATGTGAGCCGGCGTTTCATTAAGGTTACGATTTGCGTTTTCCAGGAAACGCTGTGCCGCCCTAGTTGTCGCTTGCCGTTTGTTCGCGGAGAAACCCCCAACCTCAACGCCGCTTCGGTCACGGTCACGAGCGGCGACTTGCCCCCAGCCTCTATTTGTCTGCGAACCGCGAGCTCAACCTTGCGATAAATAAAAGAAAGTGTCAGTCTTTCGTGATGTGTATGAGGGATTGGGAAGGGTATACTGTGATCCATTCCGTCAACAGTGCAGGAAACAGTCGTCGGCTGATTTGGGAAAGCCCCAACACGTACCTCCTGCGCCTGGCCGCGCAAATACAGACCCGCCATTTCCTCCGCCGCGTTTCCCGCGATATCCGGCGTGATCACGTCCAAGTAATAATCGCTCGGGTTTCCCACTTTTTCGGGAGAGTGCCCTGCTTTCGTGAAGTACGCCGCGGCGTCCCGAAACGGGCCGTTGTACACCACCCGCCCCGGGTTCGCGGTCATCAGCAACAGGTGGTCGAACATCTGGGCGACCTCCACCCTGGGCTGGTGAATCACAACCACGAACGTCACGCCTTTGCTTTCGCTCGCCCTGCGCATCGCGCGGACGCACAGCTCCGCGTCCGTGGCGCTGAGCCCTGAAGTTGGTTCATCCGCGAACACGATCTGCGCGCCTCCCACGAACCCCCGGGCCAAGGTGGTTCTGCGCTTCTGGCCGCCCGATATCCCCCGGATGTACGCGTCGCCGATGAGCTGATCTTTCACGCGCAGCAACCCGAAGTTACCAAGCACCTCGTTGACAATCCGCTGTCGTTCCTCGCGCTCCAGTGGAGTGTCCCCGAGGTCCACCCTCAACCGGTGGTTGAACTCGACAACCTCGCGTACCGTACAGAACGAAGGCATCACGTCCTGCTGAGGCACGTAGCTGGTTACCCGCGAGTACAGCTTGTCCCGTGGTCGGCCGTTGAGAAAAACCTGCCCTTCGTGCGGCGCGGTTTTCTTACCTGCGATGATATCCAGAAGCGTGGTTTTCCCGCACCCGGACGGGCCGATCAGGGCGACCATGTTCCCAGCATCGAACGCGCCGCTGATTGGCGCGAGAATCACCTCGGTGTGCGGTGTCTTGTCCCTCCGGGTGCCCTTACGCACGGAAATCGCAAACGAAATGTCCCGGAACGCCAAATTACTCTGCCCGTACGAAGTCGAGACCTCGGGGCCCAAACCCCGCCCGGCCGGGTCCCGGTCCCCGGAGACATCCAACCCAACATCGGACATCTGCACCACGTGTGGGGCGTCGCCGTTGGCACGCATCCTGCCTCACAGGCGCGCGACCAAGTCTGGCGGAGGTCGAACGGATGTTGAACGCACTTGTTGAATGATGACAGACGACAACGACAGACTCTCGAAACATCGATGCAGACAGAATATGATGCGAATCGATGGTTTAATTCTTGAGTTGTCGTGAAAAGTGCCCGTCGAATCCGACATTTCGTTGCGTGAGAGCTGTCGGTCGTCGCGTTATGACACACTTGGAAAAGTGTCGTCAAAATGCTTGTCTCTCTGCCTGACGCTTGACTGTCGCTGTCTTAATTACAAATTTACAATTGGGTCTGTACACTCCGCGGCTGTTACTTTTCGGCGCGGTTTTTGGTGGTGGCACGTCGGGGTGCGATACTCTTTACCACCGGTATTGACATTCGTTCGACCTATTTTGGTTTCGGCAAATCGCTTCACCGCGAAGCGTGAAACAGGAAAGCGAGTGACTCGACTCGAACGCGGGCGGGGTGATTGTTTCGCCTGGCGTTTCCAGAAAAAGCGCACTCGGCGTTTTCCGCAGCGGTTTCGGGGACAACACGCGGTGGTGCTTTTCCGTATGCGTTTCAGTCGCTGGACGCTGAACTGGAGTCCTAGTGGTATGTTGCAGAGTTGCGAAGGTGGCGGTGCCGGTTCGATCCCTTGTTGGGAAATCGGAACGCTTTATTCGCTTGCCGCCCCTTCGCTCGACGAAAAACACGGCCTCCCCAAATCGACCAGCCGGTCCTCGCGTCACCTCGACAACCTCCGCGAGTTTGGTTTTTTCCACCAGGTCCATTATGGTCCTTTTCTTCGGGTTGTTCACGGGTTCCTTCGCCACGCGCAGCAGTGCATCACGCAGCTCCTCGCCAAACTCCAAAGTGTATGCCAGGTACAGCTCGGGAAGCGTCGTTTTGTGTTTGTCTCCCACACACGCAATTGCACGCAACACGTCACGCTGCAGTTGTGCCTCGGCGTCAAGCGCGCGGCTGCTCGGTACGCACCCCGCCCCCCCCCCGCTTTTCGGGGGTGACAGGACACGCGAATCGTGCGCCGCCTGAGGTTTCGCGCTCGCCGAAAGAAGGGGCCGACCCAGCACGCGCCACGCCCGCCGCAAACGAACCCGCCTGTCCGGCTTCGGAACCGCGCGTGTCCGGCATCTTCTGAAAGTGAAACGACGTTTTAGGAATGCGCGCGCGCGGGGTCGTCGCGACCGCCACAGAGGTGTTTGGAAGGCGCGGAACCGCGAAGCACGCGCGAGACTTACCACGCGAGTCACCGACACGACGTGACGCGCGATTTACGGCGCGTCGTGGTGTGACAAGGCCCCGGACGCCACCCCTTTCGTGCGTTCCCGAACGTCCCTCCGTCTTCTTTGCAGACTGACTGCCCGACTGCCCGTATCCCAATTCCTTTTTTGCCGCCAAAACGGCTCCCATTTTGCCCACACCGAGAACGCTCAGTTTTCGAGGGGGTCGTGCCGTGTGACGACATGCATGAGGCCTTCCGCATGACCAGCGGCGCCCAAAAACGCAGACATGGACACTATACTCATGTTCTAGGATTACCAAGCGTCCGATTCGCAAACAGATGCGTGTGCGCTCCGGAGCGGCGGACGACTGGGTGGTGCTAATTTCGCACCATCAAAAAAGCAGTAAAGGTCGAGTTATTATTCATGAAAACGGTTTCCAGTTTTGGCAATTTGGCAAAATTCAACCTGCAAGCGGATGACGCTACGGGTCGCTACGGAGATGAAGCGCGCGACGAAGAAACGGGAGGCTTACGGCTTACGGCTGATATCAAGCTGAATGATGTCAACGAGGACTCGCATATTAATACATAAATAACTCAAAGTTAACTCATGAGCAACGTGGCGAGTCGTCTCGGCGAGGGCGCGAAGATGGTGCCTTGGTCCAAATCCAAATTCGCAGTGCCGGTCCACTTCCACGCCTCATCCGCCGCCGCCGCGTCGCTACGTTCTTGTTCCGAAACCAACTCAGTGGGCAAATAGTCTGGAGATGACCCCACACTAGTCACACTACTCACCACGGCTCGGCACTTCGGGCACTCCTCGCTCTGTTCCAGCCACCGAGTGACACATTTTCGGTGGAACAGATGGCGACACGCCGGAAGCTTGGCGAGGCGTTCGCCTTTGTGAAAATCGGCAAGGCACACGGCGCACTCGTCGCCGAGACCGTCGTGGTGGTTTTTCCCGCTGTTCTTTGTGGAAACATCGTCACACAAATGCCCACCACCACCTGCAGCACCGCTTCCTCCATACGTAACCTCTGGGATTCCATCCAGCGTCTTACGGGACACGCCACACGACGTTTTCGCGCCGTGCGTTTGCGACGTCGTTTCTTGAACCGTTTCGCGGTTTTCGCGTTGCGCGAAAAAACCAGCCCCGCGCGCGCTTGGCGACGCACGGCGCGCCCGACTTCGTTCCGCCTGGAACGACAATGCATCAGGTGCAATCGATGAAGAAGCATACCCCCGGCCCCACGGGCCCGCGATTAAAACTCGGTGCGAGTTAGTCCGATTGTTACGAAAACCAGACCCGCCCCGCCTACTCTCCAGCAGCCCGATCCGGGTCCGCGCGTGTAAATCCTCCCAGTACATGTCCCATTCGCGGAGCGCCAGGGCTTCCAAGTCGGCGGGGTTTAGGTCGACTGGTAGGTCCAGGCGCGGCGAGTTCTCGGTGTCCTCGGTGTCCTCGGTGTCTTCCGAGAGCGTTGGTAAGAGGCCATCGCCGTGTAGGTCTTCCCCTTCGTCGAAGGCGGACGGGACGGGCACGCGATCGTCGCCGACCCGGTCATCGAATGATGATGTCTCGAAGTCAAAATGACGGGACGATAAACCGTCGCGCCCCGGGTCGTGCCGGGTGGGACAGGCCGCCGCTCGGCGAACCACGCGCGCCGCGCGGTCACCACCGCGGCGGTACTCGGAAGGAACGCGAGCCACTGACCCGGACCGGTCGTGGTGACGCATCACGTGCTGCACCACAAGGGGGCGCGACCGCGCGAGTGACGGTTCGTTGCGCCGGGTGCGAGACGCCTTTTTTTGGACGATTTTGCGGATACGACACGAACTCGTTTTGGCACTGCGAAAAGATGATGAGGACGACGCGCGACGAGACGAGACACACCGAAAGGCAAAGTTCGTTTAGTTCCGTGACTCGAGCCTCGTGTGTTAGTGACTCGCGTGATATAAATGTCGCGGACGCGCGCGTGACGTGCCTCACGACCGGTCACGCGCGTTTCATCACCAGGCCTTTCTTCCACCCACTCTCTCTCGTTTCTTTTTCAGTCTCTCGTTGCGAAAAGCAAAAAACATTCTCTCAACTCGTCGTTTACCATCCGATGTGGCGGTACCCTTCTCCCGCGTACACGGCATCCGCGCCGAGTTCCTCTTCGATTCGCAGGAGCTGGTTGTACTTCGCGAGTCGTTCCGATCTGCATGGCGCGCCTGTTTTGATTTGCCCCGTGGCGAGGCCGACGGCGAGGTCGGCGATGTAGGAATCTTCCGTTTCGCCCGAGCGGTGCGAAGTCATCACGCCCCATCCCGCTTTCTTCGCCATCCTTACGGCTTCGATGGCTTCTGAAATAGACCCGATCTGGTTCACCTTGAGAAGCAACGCGTTGCACGCTTTGGCTTCAATCGCGGTGGCGACGCGTTCGGGGTTGGTGACTAAAAGGTCGTCGCCCACGACCTGGCACACGCCCGCGGCCGTTAAGATCCCCGTGTTTTCGAAGTCATCCTGGTCAAACGGATCTTCGATGCTCACAATGGGGTACTCCGCGCAGAACTCCTTGTACATTTCGATCATCTCCTCGCCCGTCTTTTTCATCGACCCGTCGTTCCCCTCGGTCTTGAAGTCCAAGTCGTACATCTTGTCCTCGGTGTAGAACTCCGCGGCGGCGACGTCCATGCCGATTTTGATCGCGCCGGTGTACCCGGCTTTCTCAATCGCCTCCTTTAGCAACTCGAGGCCTTCCTTGTTTTCCTGGATGTTCGGCGCGAACCCGCCTTCGTCCCCGACGTTGCACGCGTCCTGGCCGTACTTCGCCTTGATCACGGTTTTCAGGTGGTGGTACACCTCGCTTCCCATGCGCATGGCTTCCGAGAACGACTTCGCGCCGACGGGGAGGATCATGAACTCCTGCATGGCGAGTTTGTTCCCAGCATGCGAGCCGCCGTTGATCACGTTGAACGCGGGGACGGGAAGCACGAGCTTCCCGTTCCCGGCCAGGTCCGCGATGTGCTTGTACAGGGGGACGCCTTTTTCCGCGGCGCCGGCTTTGGAAACAGCCATCGATACCGCCAAAATAGCGTTCGCGCCGAGCTTGCCTTTGTTCTTGGTGCCGTCCAGCTCGATCATCAGGTCGTCGATGGTTTTTTGCTCCGTCGGGTCCTTGCCGATAAGCGCAGGGCCCAGAATGGTGTTGATGTTCTCCACAGCTTTCGTCACGCCTTTGCCCATCCACCTGGGAAACGGGAGATGGAGGGGGGAGGTGGGAACAGAGGTCAGCAACAGAGAACGCAGGCGTGATTGAGACGCGTCAACTTGATTGAGACGCGTCACGTTGAGTGATGCGTGTCACGTCAAAACCTGAAAACGTCTGATTGGAGGAATTGGAAAACGCAGCTGTTTCGCGAAAAACGCGCTGAAAAAACGCGTGTGCGAATCTGCGGGCTCGCGATCGTCCCGGAAACGGGACGGTGCGTGTTGGCGACAATGCGAAACGACCCGGGGTGGTTCCGTAACCGTCCCCTGCCTGTAGTGCATCACGAAAAGCAGGTGGGTACGAAAGGAAAACGTACTTGGCCTTGTCCCCGTCCCGCAGCTCCACGGCTTCGTGGATGCCCGTGGAGGCGCCGCTGGGGGTCATAGCGCGGAACATGCCTTTGTGCGTGTACACGTCCGCCTCGACCGTGGGGTTCCCCCTGCTGTCGAAGATTTGCCTGCCCACGATCTTGGTAATAGCAGCGGGGGTTTGCTTCCGGAGGTACTCGGCCTGTGGATTCCGGGACGGAAGATGGACGGAGGAAGATGCGTCAGGGACGTTTTCGGAACCGAGGCTCGTCGGATTTTTGCAGATTAACGATGTCTCGAGGTCCACCGATCGACCGCCGGAGGTTGGCCGCGGCGTGCCGTGCGATTGGACGCGATACCCCGGCTTGTGCGCTTCGAACACCCGTGGTACCGGTCGGCAAATACGGCGGAAACACGGTGTCCAACGAGACCCGGTTTCGTGCACGACCGGCACTTGATTGGGGACCTTCCGCAATCGTCGCTTTCGGAAACAGAGCGCCGTACGCGATTGGAAAATGCCGTGATTACGCGCACCATGAACGAGATGGGCTCAGGCGCCTTGGCCTTGACCGCGGCGTTGATCACATCCTCGACCTTCTTGCCGAGGGCGTGCTCCTCGATGTACTCCTGGATGCTCATGTTGTCTGAACGGATGGATCGGATAAGGACGGGACGTCGAGTGCGACGAGTGTGAGCGGGTGCGCGTCGGGGAGCGACCTGGTGAGTGGTTTGGGCGCAGTTCATGTGTGGGCCCTCGGAAAACGAGATTCCGTTTTCGCTTTCTAATCCATCCGGGCATCCAGAGCGGCGGTTCCTCACAAGGGTTGAGTCTCCTTTTCTTGCATAATGTGACCATCTCACCCCTGTCCTCCCCATGACGATCTGTGCCTCGACAACCGAAGCTCGGAGTCGGGGGACCGGGACTTGCGGCAGTCTGTTGTAAACTTAACAGAAGTCCCTTCAACACTTTTGCATCGCACGCAACACACACGCGCTTCGTACCATGGCGAAGCGCCAGAAGACCGGGAAGACCCTGGTGTTGTTCGACGTGGACGGTACCCTTACCGTTCCCCGCAAGGTGCGTCGTGCGCTGTGTGTGCCCGCCGCGCGGCGCGGACAACGAAGTCACGCGAATCGACATCGAATACACGAAATGCGCACGATCGCGCGTGCGCGTCCCACCCGAACCAGACCTAACCGACTCCATACCCACCCGTACCATCCCTCGACACCCACAGAAAGCCGATGAGACGATGCTTAAGTTCATGAAGGACTTGCAGGAGGTACGTGACCCCCACGCGGGTTCGCGGGGACGCGGGGAGCCCGCGGCCCCGATCTTTCGCATCCCCGTTTATGGGCACCCATCATGATTTCCTGATTTATTTCCCGAGGCGCCGCGCCGTAATAATGCGACGCCGCGTTTCACCCCAGCACAATCGTGTGGAGCGTGTGCGTATCACCACGACGCGCGTGTGGTGCTATCCCTCCGTCACGGCGATCAACACACCGCTGATTGTGTCCGTGACCGCGCGCGCGACTGAGACGCGTCGACGCGATTTTTACCGACCATGCACTGATCCACTAATCCCATTTATGCTTCCACTACCCTAAAAACACCCGTGTACCCCACCCCTCGGGATCCAAACCCAACCGCAGAAAGTAACCGTCGGCATCGTGGGCGGTTCCGATCTCGTGAAAATCGAGGAGCAGCTCGGGGAGGACGCGGCGAGTACGTACGACTACCTTTTCTCCGAGAACGGCTTGATGGCGTTCAAGAAGGGCGCGCTTTTAAAAGCCACTTCGTTCGTGGATCACTTGGGCGAGGACAAACTCCAGAAACTGCTGAACTTCATTTTGATCTACATCGCCAACCTTGATATCCCGATCAAACGCGGGACCTTCGTCGAGTTCAGGAACGGTATGCTGAACGTCAGCCCTATCGGCCGGAACTGCAGCCAGTCCGAGCGGGACGAGTTCGAAAAGTTCGACCTCGCCGCCGGAATACGGGCGAAGTTCGTGAAAGTGCTGCAAACGCAATTCGAGGAGTACGACCTGACGTACTCCGTGGGCGGACAAATTTCTTTCGACGTGTTCCCCAAAGGGTGGGACAAGACGTACTGCTTGCAGTTCGTGACGAACGACTTCGACGACATCCACTTCTTCGGGGACAAGACGTACGCCGGCGGGAACGACCACGAGATTTTCGAAAGCGAACGCACAATCGGGCACACCGTGAGCTCGCCCGAAGATACCAGGAAGCAGGTGCAGACGCATATTCTGGACAAACTGTGATGGAGGGATTGGAAAGGAAAAAGGGAGTCCTATATTCTGGACATAGTGCGAGGTCAATCCATCCTTGATGAGTGCATGCTAGTGTTATAAAGACAGACCTCAAGATATACAACGCACACTATACACTAGTCCAACTCGTCTAGGCACGTATCGTCGGCGACGGGCGCTACGGGCGTTGCCTTTTCCACGCGCGCGTCCCCCGTCGACGGCTGCGCGTTTTCGTCGCTCTCCGCTTCGGTCGTCTCCGTCTCAAGAGCTTGAGCGCCTTTAGCGCTTTCCGCAGCGCGTCCAGCCGCTCCGCCTCGGCCCTGACCTTGCGTCATTTCCGAAAGCCCGACCAGCAAATCGAGTGGTCCGTTGGATGTTGATGCATCAAAAGTGTTCGGCTCACCACGGGCGGGCCCGCCGAGCGCCTGCCAAGGTTTGGTGGACATCACCGCTTCTCGTTCGTCGGAACGTCTTTCCTCCGCCAGCGCCGTTCGCGCGGCGGTGAGCTCGGGCGGCTCCTCCTCCCCCGGCCGCGCTTCGTACATCGCCAGCTTGGCTCTAGCGGCTACTAACTCGGGTGGTTCCTCTTCGCACTCGTACTCCCCATCGCTGTCACTCAGCCCGAGGTCCGCCAGCGCTTTCTTGCCCTTCTCCGCTAACGCTTCCCGCTTCGCCCGCGATTTCTCCCTCAAGTTCGCTAAATACGCGTGGTCCCGTTTCTGCTTGGCGACCTCGGCGTCCTTGAACCGCGCGCGCGCGTTTTTCTCAGCCTCCAGCCCGCCAACAACCCAGGCTTCCGCGCACACGCGTTCCAGGGGGAAAACGGGCCGGTCGTCGAGGTAGGAAAGCGTCGGAACGGCGGCGATCATCCGCTTGCGGTACTGCCGCACCTGTGAAACAATCGGGTTGCCTTGGGCGTATAAACACGCGAGCGCCGGAATCGACGCGCACAACGCGAGGAACGCCTCCGGGTCGCCGTCGATGTCGTTCTGGCTCACATCCAGGGTCGTGAGCTGAGGGCATTTCGCCAACTCTGAGATGCTCTCCAGGGTCTTCAGCTTGCACCCGCTGGCTTGCAGCGTGGAAAGCTCCGTTAAGTGCGCCACGTTTCCCACGTGTGACAGGTTGGTGTTTGACAAATTCAGCGTCGAAAGCGATGGCGGAAGCGACGGCGGAATCCCGGTGATCATGTTCTGCTGCGCGAACAAACACTTCAGCTTCACGCATGTGCTCAGACCCTCCAGATTCTCCAGGCCGTTGCCCTCCAGAAACAGGGATTTCAACCCGGTGTACGCCTCCAAGTTCTGTATGCGATCGAAGCCTTGGAAGTGCAGGTACAACTTGTCGTTCAACGAAGGCGTGCCGTACCCGCCGTTCTCCTTGCAGTGCGCTTTCAGCCACTTCGCGGTCATCTCCGCCATCCTCGATGTGAGTTGAGTCAACCCTCCGCCGAGTCAACACAACAACCTGACGCGCGCGACCTGCACCCACCGCGTGTCGTTGTGACCGGGTGCTCCAGATCTCGCCCGTTGACCGATTTGGGAACAGTCGGTCGCTCGAAATCATAATTTCGATAATCACGTGGTGTGGTGCACGAGGGCATTGGGGCCCGCGCACAACAGCACGGGCGCGCGGGATTTCGGGTGGCGACGCGCACCGCGACCCGTACCACTCGCCATGCCATTCGGGTTCAGCATGGGAGAGGTGGTTGTTACGCTCGGCGTGGTCGCGGTTGCGTTCGGGCCCAAGGACGTTCCAGTCATCGCACGGGGGTTGGGACGCGCGGCGGGGCAAGCAGTCGGTGCGGTTCTCTACCTTAGCGCGCGCGTGACTTTCTTCACCCGGCGGTTCCACGCAACATCTCGCTCTACCCATCCGCGCACACGACTGACGTCACGCAAGTCCCTAAACACCCTAAACCCTAACCCCCTCCCAGGCTACGTCGGTTTGATGAGCGCGAACGCGGACAAGTTGGCGCGAAACGCGAGGGTGCACGAGCTGCATCTCGAGATGAAAACATCCGTCAGCGACTTGGTCGGGGTGACGAACGAAATCCGCCGAGGGATGGACCCGCTTACCGTGGGGCGGGAGATGATGGCGAAGCAGGAGCGGAATAGAGTGAGTAAGGAGAGTACGTCGAAGGAGAGTACGTCTTTTTCGTCATCAGACACGAACAGAATGAGCGCGACGGATTCGTCTACAACTGAAAGGACGTCGTCTAATCAATTTCAACCCGCGGCGGCGCGCGCGATGAGTGCGCATCAGTCAGGAAGGAATCTCTCGACAGCGAACGAACGATTTGATACCACAAGTCGCGACTCTTTGTCCGGGCCATCGCACCTGCCCTTCTCGGCGCTTTCTCTGGGGCGAATCAAACGCCAAGGCCCGGCAATCGGCGGCGGCGATATTTTATCCGACTCATTGGACGAACAGCGCGTCGCGGCGGATGCGTTTCGGCTCGCCGCGACCGGACAACTGAACGACGCGGTTTCCAAACGAACAGACGCGTTTCGAATGCAGGGAGACCAGGTGGTGAATGACCGGTAGGGTGGTTTAGTGAGAAGTGTACAGTGTACGGTGTGTAGGGCTAATAGGTAGACTAGGAACAGATTGCGGTTTAGCAACTTTCTTTTTACTTCACTTTGATTTCGCTGCAATCACTTCAGCACCGCCGACAGATTTGCCACAGGCGAACGCGCGTAGTTGTCCGCGGTACACGCGATGCGGTGGCCCTCGATGACGCGGATCGTGGCGATCGCGCTGGCGTGCGCGTTCGCGTCAGTCAGCGCGACCGACGTCCCGAAGGGCGTGAGGGTCACGCTCACCACGGAGTGGCCGGTACGCACACGCCGATTGTTTCCACGTCTCGTCAGATCCATCGTTCTTCCAAACGCTGAACCTTCTTCGCGACGCCGCGCGTCGCCCTTATACCTGACGTACCTGACCCTGACGTACACCCCACCCACAAAAGGCCACCTCTGTTGTGTTGGAAACCGCGGAGTTCTTCGCGGACGAGAGCGATGACGCTTATTGGCGGTTCGTGGAGGTTTGGGTCGCCACGGCCGGGTCTGTCGATGCCAAAGTCGATTTCGACGCACCGGATTTCTTCGCGACATGCGCGTCGCGTCTCGCGGACGCCGCGCGGAGCACCACCAACAGCACACTCTCCATGGGGGTTCTGGAGCTTTCGCTCGGGGTACGACGGTACTCCCCGAGGCTGGAGATGTTCCGCACGCTAGCGGCGACGGAGTTTGGTGATGTGGATACTTCTTCTTCTGTGATTGGTTTCGACGACGCAGGCGACAAAAAAAAAGAGTGCTGCCGCGCGAAATTCGGCGACGCGACAGCGAGTGACGTTGGGACGCTTGAAACGATGCTGCGCGATGTGACCGGGCTCAACACCTCCGTTGAGCCCGAAAAACGACGATGCTCGATGTACCAGGAATCGAAGTTCGATCACGTCTATCCCGCCCCCGCCCCCGCGACCGCCCCTGAGTTTGGTAACGACCCCGGGGTCGGGACGGGGTCGGGTTTTGGCGCACAAAAAACTCCGCCGACGGTAACCCTGTACGCGTCCCTGGGAAGCGACTGTTTCGGGGGGTTCCACGAAACCCTTGCCCGGTTCGCCAAAAATGCCTCGGTGGTTTACGTGCACCGGCCGGTGGTGCTTGAATCGCAGTGCGCGCACCAAGCCGACGGGTGTGTCGCGCTGGGCGCTTTTGGTGCGAGTGATCACGGGGCTTACGGGAAGCACCGGGGTGACGACGAAGTGACTCAAAAAAGCGAAAAGGGGTTGGAAAGAAGAAGCGCGCCGCGCCTCGCCGCCGCCGGCTTCGGCGTCGAGATGGCCATTAAGAACATGGAATACAAAGCGGTTGACGATTCGGGTGGTGGTGGTGGTAGTGACAAGGCATCTGGTGACGGAAGTGACAAGGATTCCGTCCCCGGGTCCGACACCGAACACGGAAAGGAAACCCCCGAGGCGCACCTTTTGGAGGTGAAAAACCTCGGCTTGCAAGCCACGCAGCGCGTGGTGGACTCGGCGGATCCGCTGCAGGCGATGATTGATTTATCCTTCAACTTCCCGGAAATCGCGCCTGCGTTGTCGCACACCACGGTGGACGACCTCACACGAAGTGCGGTGATGGAAAACACGCAGAAGCTGTCCGGGGGCGGGTCCTTGGTGCTTTCGCTGAACGGCGAACCCCTGGAGATGGATGTGGTTAACATTTTTGTTTTGCTCGACCGGATCTGCGACGAGCTGAAAATCGCAAGCGTGTTTCGCGACGTCGATGGGCTGGATTCGTTAGCGGTGAAGAAACTGTTGAGGCTACGGATGCCTGCGCAAGGGTCCAGTGGCAGTAGCTCAGGTGGTCACGACGACCCGCCCCGGCTCGATATCGTTTTGTTCACGGAAACCGCGCCCGTGAAGTTCGGGAACGACGTGGAGAAAGACGGGGCGTACAAAAAGTGGGACAAATCGGTAACGGGCTTGGTTTCGCAAACCACGCAAAGAAACGGGCCTCCGCAGGTGCGACGGAACCTGCTGAACATCATCGCGGTTGTGAGGCTGGGGGGGGGTGATGTTGATCCAAACACAAGAGCGTCGTGGGCGTTCGTGGACGCGCTCGGGCAGGCGAGCGAGCAGGGCATCGGTGCTCGGGTCGCGCACGTTTTGCTGCCCGACGATTCCGAGGTTGAGGTTGGGGATGCGCAAAATGCCAATCACGCTTCCGCGGCAAACACGCGGCAAACCGACCCCAGCCTTCCTCCCGGTGTTTCAATCGCCACAGCGATGGCCAGGGCGCACGCGGTGCTCGCGCGGCGGTTCGGGGGAAGGTACGCGATGTTGTTTCTGAAGGACGCGAACGAAGCGCGACCGGTTCAACGTGAGGCGGGGCACCCGTTCGCGCCGCCGTTGCGGTCGGGGGCGCCGCGTTGGAGTGACTGCGAGCGAGCCTTTGCGAAGGCGCACAAACGAGGCTTCAGAGCCAGGGCCAAATATGAGTTCAAAAAAAAAACGGGAAAGGACAAGAAACACGCGCCGAACGTGGACGACGACGCCGTGGCAAAGGACCTCGCCGTGACGTTGGGTGATATCGCCGATTTAACCGCGAGCTCGTCCGCCGCGAAGTACGTCACCGACGCCACGAGCTTTCTGGAACGCCGAGGAGTGGAGGGACCCGCCGGGCTGGTCAACGGTTTGTACTTCACCGCGCAACACGCGCAGGCCATGGGGGCTGATTTGACCTCCCTGGCGTTCCACTACGCGCAGCGAGAGCTGGCCGCCGCCGCCAGGGCGGTGTTTTCGGGCGAGCTCACCGACGAACTCGCCGACGCCGACCCCCGGGGTGCGTACGGGTGGGCGCACAGAAACGCGGTTACGAAACGAAGTGCGTTTCTCGAAAAAAGCAGGGACACGACGTACGTAGTCATGAAGCCGCCTGCTGATAATACCCTGTTTGCGTACCTTGGTGATGGTGGTACGTCACAAACGGGTGATGGGGATGGTACGAAAGTATGGCCAGGCGTCACCGCGTGGGTCGTGGCGGACGCCGGGACTGAGTCTGGCGCGGCGTTGATCGCCGCGGCGCGAGGGTTTTTGGCGCGCGACGGCGCAGCGAGTGACAGGGACGCTTCACAAACGGATCTTCCAAAGCCGAATTCGCCGTCCGCGCGCGTGGCGGTGCTGCACCCTCCGACGGAGGGTGCGCCGTGTTCGAACGCGCTTCTTGCGAAACAAGGCAAGTTCGTGGTAAATACGATCGGACAAAATCTCGCACAACGTGTTTTCGAAAAAAACACTAACGTCACCGGGTTGGTCATAATAAACGGCCGAGTGGTGGAGGTTTATAACTCACAAAACCTGGACGCCGACGACATCGCTGCGCTGGTTTCCTTTGAAGCCACCGCGAGGGGCGACGCGATCGCGGCGGTGCGCTTTGTCGATGTGGATGATACGGATGAAACGGAGAAAACGAAGGGCAAGAAACCATGGGGTAAAAAAGAAACCTGGAAACCACGGGGTAAAAAAGATTCAAAAGCGCGCTCACCGAGCACCCGCACGCAAATGGCCGACACCTGCATGCACGCCGTGTCTCTCGTTGCGCGGCGGCACTTCCTCCACGAAAAGACCGGCGCCGGCGCGAAAGGCCAAGTCGTGGATTTGCAATTTCTGGAATCGCGTCGGGCGAGTTTCGTTTCCTCCGACAGCTCGGGCAGCGACGAAACGCAAACTCAAGAAACCGCGTTGATCACCCTGGAGGCGGTGCTTGACCCGCTGAGCCCTGAAGCGAGACGCGTGGCGCCTGTTTTGAAAATCTTGAGGGACGCGCTCGCGCCGCACGTTTGCGTGCGCGTTATTCTCAACCCCAAGCTGAATTTAGAAAAACTGCCGCTCAACTCGTTTTACCGGTACGCCGAACCGGGGTTTAGGTTTCCGAAAAGTGGAAGTGCTGGTACGGGTGTTACAGATCCAAAGAACGGTAAAACTGGTACTGCTCCAAGGAGCGGTAACACCCTCAACACTCCAACCGATGAAAACACCCTCACCCCGCACGCGTTCTTCGCCTCGCTGCCAACGAAACAAACCCTCACCGCGCACCTGGACGTTCCGGAGCAGTGGCTCGTCACCACGGCGATCGCGGCGTACGACTTGGACAACGTGCGGCTGGAGGATCTGCCGGTTGGCGAAAACGTAATGACCGCGGAGTATCGGCTGGAAGCGCTGCTTGTTACCGGGCACTGCAGTGAGACACCTGCTGCTGATGCTGACCAAAGCAACGCCCAATACACACGCCACAACCCCCCCCCCTCTCCAAGAGGCACGCAGCTACTGATCGACACGAGCGGGACGATCGTGATGAGCAACCTCGGTTATTTTCAGCTCCCCACGTTACCCGGCGCGCGAACCCTGCGGATTCGCGAAGGAAGGAGCGCGGAGGTGTACCGGTTCGCGACGAGCGGGGGGCTATTGGACCTGGACGTAGGCGCGGATAGCTTGGTGAAAGCGCTTCTTGACGTGGATGCGGGTGTTGAGACGGTTGAGGAGACTGCTACTCCAACCGCGGATGATTCCGCCGTTTCCGTCGTCGTCGCCAGCTGGAACGGACGCGTGGTGCGGGTCGCGCTTACGAAAAGAAAAGGCATGGAGCTGGAGGACGTGTTGGAAGAAGCTGCTGCTTGGTCTGATAAGCGGGAGGCGAAAAGGCCGACTCATCGGTGGTTCGGCTCGTTTTTCGGGCCGGGCAAGGGTGCTCCGAAAAACGACGAAAACCTCGGTGCTGAAAAAGAAGAAGAAACTTCGGTGGACATTTCTCCTCAAAAACAAAAATACGCGGGCGACACCATCCACGTCTTTTCCGTGGCGTCCGGCCACCTTTACGAGCGGTTTTTGAAAATCATGATGCTCAGCGTGCGTCGCAACACGAACAACCCGGTGAAGTTCTGGTTCATCAAGAACTGGCTCTCTCCCCGGTTCAAGGATTTCCTACCCCACATCGCGCTTCAGTACGGGTTCGAGTACGAGCTGGTGACGTACAAGTGGCCGACGTGGCTACGACGGCAAACGGAGAAACAGCGAATCATCTGGGCGTACAAGGTAAGTATTTTCCCATTTACCACATTCCGCCGACTGATTGCCCATACAAGACTGACACTTTTCTTCAAAACTCCAAAGTTGCTGTTTCTGGACGTGTTGTTCCCGTTGACTCTTGATAAAATAATTTTCGTCGACGCGGACCAGGTCGTCCGGGCTGATTTGAAGGAGCTGTGGGACATGGATTTGCATGGCGCGCCGTACGCCTATACCCCGATGTGCGACAACAACAAAGAAATGGAGGGGTACCGGTTTTGGAAGACCGGGTTTTGGAAAAATCACCTGCGGGGGAAGCCGTACCACATCAGCGCGCTTTACGTCGTTGATTTGAAGCGGTTCCGCAAAACCGCGGCGGGGGACCAGTTACGGGTTATTTACGAACAGCTTTCCCAGGACCCCAACTCCTTGGCCAACCTGGACCAGGACCTACCAAACTACGCGCAACTCCAAGTGCCTATTTTCTCGCTTCCCCAAAACTGGCTGTGGTGCGAGAGCTGGTGCGGGAACGAAACCAAGGCAAACGCGAAGACAATCGATTTGTGCAACAACCCGATGACCAAGGAACCCAAGTTGTTAGGTGCGGCGCGTATCGTGAAGGAGTGGCCTGGGCTGGACAACGAGGTGCGTCACTTCACTGCCGACGTGGAACGGCGGTTGTACGGCGGGAAACAGTTTTTGTCGCACCAGGAACGCGTCGCGCGGAACGCGGCGGCGGCGGCGAGCGGGGATTCAAAGGACGAGTTGTGAGTGACTTATTAGTGGGACATTATTACTATCTTAGATACTACTACATACTAGTATCATCCTCCCTTTACTTCATCCCTTGTTCCCGCCTTGTTCCTCATCTCGTTTCCGTTTCCGCTCCTTCATCTCGTCGAATGTTTGCGCCACGCCTCGCAAGTCGCGTTTCACCGTCCCAACCGTGGTCAGTTCCGCATTCGCGACGCCGGTCGCGAAAACGGGAGCCTGGTCCGTCAACGCGGCTCCTTTCTTGACACCCTTTTGCCTGTTAGCCGCTGCATTCATCAGCCTTCTGGCTTCCTCCGCTTCTGTTAGCTCCAACACGGGTGGTTTCTTGTACACCACGACATACTTGTCCCCCGTCGCGGCCGGGTCTTCCAGTTCGATCGATTCGGCGTGCAGAAAAAGCTCCCCCGCGAGCTCGTGCAGAATGTTCCGCCACTGTTTCTGCATTGGTTCGAACTCGATGAACATGGTAAGGTCTTCCGTCCCGTCCACAAGCATATCCACCATGCTTTTCCTGTGTTTCCCCTCGAAATCCCTCCGCGCCCTCGCCAACCGGTCCTCGCGCGTCTCCACGTCCGCCGCGGTCACCGAAACGCCATCCGCCAACGCGGCTTTTTTGTGAGCGCCTTCCCGTTTGATGCCTCCGATGATGGACCCGAGAAGGCCTTTCCCGGAGACGGACGGTTTGGGCGGGGTTGGGTTCGTGCTGGTGTCTGGGTTTGGGGCGGAACCGGGCGGACCGGGATCGCCAGGGCGCCCAGACGCGGGAGGACCCACGGTTGGTCTTCGTCTCGCCGCTGGGCGCTTCTGCGAAGAAGACATCTGGTGTTCGTTCGTCACTCCGTGCCCTGATGTATACCCCCACTCAGCTCGATTACACGGACGGCGCCCTAGAAGCACGACGGGGGTTGGACGCCGCGCGTGAGCGTGGCGAAAGTCGCGCGACGACACACGTGCCCCGAGGTATGGCGCAGGCAGTGGTGACGAACCAATCTACCGAGCCGGTCCGATAAAAAAGTTGTTTCCAACAAATGCCCTTATCTCCCCACACCCTTCCGCGCGGCGCTGTGTCGTGAATTGCGCTCCGTACTTCCGCAGTGGCCACGCATCGCAACCGTTGGTTTCCCGCGCTTCCGCGCGTTAGCGACAGATTCGTGCCTTAACACCACAACGTCTGAAGCCCTAAACCGACCCCGGTTCGTTCCGTGCCACGTCGGATTTCCACTGCCTCGCACGCGGTCCCCGTTTTTGTGTCCGGATGAGCGACGACGAGACGCACGACGACGACGGTGGGTCGCAAGGGCACGACACGTTCGAGGATGACGAGATGTTGGTCAAGGTTTTAATCGCGCCTTCCGCGGCGGGGTGTATTATTGGGAAAGGCGGTTCGGTGATCAACGAGTTCCAAACCACCACGGGGGCGCGGATCCAAATCAGCCGGAACGGGGAGACGTTTCCGGGTAGCGCAGACCGGGTGATTTCCGTGCGCGGCGCGGTGGGGAAGGTGTTGGAGGCGCTGCATCACATGATCGCCAAGCTGGTGGAGGACAACGAGGAAATGGGTGCTGGTGGGGTTCCTTCGGTGCGGTTGGTGGTGCCGAACACGAGCTGTGGCGGCATTATCGGGAAAGGCGGGTCGCAGATTCGCGCCGCGATGGAGGACAGCGGGTCGCAAATTTCCTTGTCCGCAATAGACAAGATGCTCCCGGGCGTGACCGACCGCGTGCTGCAGATCACGGGCCAATCCGAAAACATCCTGCGCGCACTCGCCCTGGTCGTCGTGCAGTTGCTGGACGACCCGTCGTACCTGCCGCACGCGCTCCGGCCGAGTGCGTTTCTGGCGTCGTCGCCGGTGTCGGCGCGGGGCGAGGGAAATTCCAAAAAGAACAAGCAAACAACACACGCGGCGCGCTCCGCGAAGGACGTAGACGTGGTGGTCACCGTGTCCGTTCCGGACGAGCACATCGGCGCGGTGCTGGGTAAGGGCGGGAGGACGATTAGCGAAATTCAGGTCGCCTCTGGGGTACGCATAAAAGTAAGCGACCGAAACGATTTCGAACCAGGCACGCGGAACCGAAAAGTCACGCTGTTTGGCACGGAGCAAGGGACGAAGTTGGCGCACGCGCTTTTGAAACAAAAACTGTCCAACCCCGGAAACCCGGCCGGCGGGCCGTCGCGGGCGCACGCGGACGCGGATTGGTAGAGTATTCTCGGGTATCGGTTTCGGATTATTACGTTAGAAATGCCGTACCCAGTGTGACGTGTTATTCATAGCATGCGCTTTAGTTTTAGTACACCTCCCGCGACGTCACGGTTGGATGCAAATCCATTTTTAGATCTGTTCTCTGCGCACGCCCAACGCCCTCAAACGGCAGGAAAGCGTTCACGGCATCTCCACGGACCGGGGCCGTCCTTTGTGGTCACCGACGCCAACGTATCGTCGTCACGTGTCGGCGGTCGGTCACATGTACGCCTTGCTTTGCGTGTTTCCGTCCAGCAGCGAGGGCATTCTTCGCTTCCGCGGTAACGTCGGGGCACGCGCGAAGGACGCATCTAGGTTTCGTCGACACACCAAGTCGCAATCGTCGTGGCGAACGAACACCGGGCAGACGCTTATGTCTTCGTCGTCCGAGTCCACGTCCGCCACGAACTGAGGTGGCGTCACAATCGCCCCCCCCCCCGTGTCTCTCCCTCGGGCGCTCCACCCCTCGTGCGTCGTGACGTCCATCTCGTCCCGCGACGTGCCACGCCCCGCGCTGTGGCGGCACACAAAGGCGTTGGTGCGTAAACGGGTCGGAGATCGAGGTCTTTTCGCAAACGTTTTTGCCGGTTATTTTTTTCCTCATCAGACTGGGAGCGCCTGCTTTCACACGGGCTCCAGCAAACAAACAGAGACAAAGTGTAAAGTCACGGTGTACCAACGCTTTTGCGAAGCGAGGAACGACGAGATACACACCGTACATGGCGACGGGCGTGTCACGCCATGGCGGCGAGGCACGACACCGGGGGGAGAGTGGCGACAGCGCGCGCGCGGCGCCAGGTGACTTTTTTCTTTTCGAAAGTAAAAACAAAACGCCCTTTCGACCTTTTGCCTTCCTTGACTTGACTTCCTTCCTTTTTTTGTATTATACAAGCACTAGGAAGCCTCGCCACGTGACAAAAGGTTACGTCTCGCAACCGTGACGCACACGGCTGACGTGTTGCCGTCCCTCCTTAATCGAAAACCTTGCACTCGTCCGCGCTCGGGTCTTCGTCGCACAGCATGTCCATGGGGTCGACGGAGACGGTGGCGCCCGCCAAGAGCCCGGCAGCGACGATGTGCGTCAGGTCCACCACCCTTTGGGTGTAGCCCCACTCGTTGTCGTACCACGCGACGACTTTGATCATGTCGTCGCCCATGACCATCGTGAGCGCGGCGTCGATGGTGGTGCTGACATCTGAGCACCGGAAATCGACGGAGACCAACGGGATTTCGGTGATGGCCAAAACGCCCTTCATGGCGCCCTCCGACGCTTCCTTGAACGCGGCGTTCACCTCCTCCGCGGTGACGCCCTTCTTCTCCACGTTCACCACGAGGTCCACGATGGATACGTTGGGGGTGGGCACGCGGAGCGCGATGCCGTTGAGCTTGCCCTTGAGCTGGGGAAGCACCAAGGCGACCGCCTTCGCGGCGCCCGTGCTGGTGGGCACGATGTTCAGCGCGGCGGCGCGCGCGCGGCGCAGGTCGCGGTGCGACGCGTCCAGGATGCGCTGGTCGCCGGTGTAGGAGTGGCAGGTGGTCATGCACCCTTTGATGATGCCGAACTTGTCATCAAGCACCTTGGCGAACGGGGCCAAGCAGTTGGTGGTGCAGGACGCGTTCGACACGATGTTCGCGGTGGGGTCGTAGTCATCAGAGTTGACGCCCACGACGTAGGTGGGGATGTCGTTGCCCTTCGCGGGCGCCGTGATGATGACTTTTTTGGCCCCAGCGGTGATGTGCTTCCCCGCGCCCGGCCCGTCAAGGAACACCCCGGTGCCTTCGATGACGATGTCAATCTCCATCTCCTTCCACGGCAGGTTCAGCGGGTCCCTGTCCGAGACCACCTTGATGATCTTGCCGTTCACCGAGATGGTTTCGTCGTCCACAACCTTGACGTCGGCGTCGAACGTACCGAGGATGGAATCGTACTTCAGCAAGTGCGCCGCGGGCTTGGCGCCGCCGCTTTGGTTCACGCACACAACCTCAAGGGGGG
>Ga0222645_100337_pt1 | contig 27234 bp, 41 predicted proteins | sample AntAcemetagen292_FD_179881 | JGI IMG/M metagenome (GOLD analysis project Ga0222645, IMG submission 179881) | Saline water microbial communities from Ace Lake, Antarctica - #292 | ecosystem: Environmental > Aquatic > Non-marine Saline and Alkaline > Saline | place: Antarctica: Ace Lake | collected...
ACCTTGGGAATCTTGGGGACCCTAGGACCACCAAGGTTCACCTCCCCCCTAAGGACCCCAATCTCATCACGCAAGGCACGGAGTTCGGTCAGAATTTCGTCCATCGGAAGGTTCTTGAAAAGGGGGTGTGGAGGGAGTTTTGAAAAAACAACCAGCGGGGGAGTTTTGAATAAAACAACCAGCGGGGCCTCACTTAGGTGCGGGGAATTATGGATTCATTGAGATTATTTTCTTGGATTACATTAAAATGGAAAGACCAGTCAGTACTGTTCTGATGGAAGCTATCGTTATCGGTCTCATGAACCTGGCTATTATCATGGCCCTATCCAAAGTTGGCACTGGTCTCCCACACCTGACCGAATATGTCATCGCTGGTGCACTCATTCACATCATCTTCGAATATACAGGTGGCAACAAGTGGTGGTGCACCCAAACTTACAAATTGTAATGATGTCTCAAGTAGTTCTGCCGCTGTCTCACATCATCAATCTCAATCTCCAAATTCCTCTTCAATTCACTCGACTCGTCAATTAACCTCGCGATTCGATAGTTTTCGAACATTGTATAGTCTTCGTAAATTTTTTTCTCGAATTTCTTACTCGTGTACTCCTTACGGTCTGCTGGTGAAAAATTAGCCCATTCTGTGATTCGAACATAGTTTTCAAATGTAGCTTCATCTGTTTCGTTTTCATCGAAAATATCCATATCCAAGATTGGAGTCTGTGCACTAAAGTGTCTCATAGCAGCCTCCCTAACCTTCTTAGTGATATATTGAATAGGCTTTAGGGTTCTCAAACTCGTTTTAGCAATCTTCAAATCAGCCAAAAGTCGTCGAATCATATCCTCGTTCTGTGTCCACTCATCATACCACTCAGGTTGCCAAGGTTCGTCGTCACTGTCATCCTCATCCTCATCACTTTCACTGTCGGATACCACATTAATGAGTCGGTGAACATCTACACCTGGTTGAACCACCTGAAAAGGGACAGCTGTACGTGGTCGACGGCTGTCCCTGACAGGGGGGTCCTCATGTTTTGGCATGTTGTCGTGCACTTTCTTCAAATTATCACACATTTCCAAGTAGGTGCCCTCAGGGATCATCTTGGAAATGTCGTCAATGCATGACATCAAACTTTTTAAGTTATCCATGGTGAATAAAAACTTAAATTTTCAGGCGTTTTTGTTTTACTTAGGTTTATAACGATTCTAAATGTCCGTCAGATTCTTGAAGCCACATAATTTTTTGTATAACTGAATTTCTATACTTTGCCCTAAAGTCATTTTCAACCTCAATATATGTTTTACACTTTTCCCTGAATTCAGCAGTAGTTAAATTCATCTCTTCGAGTGTTAAGTCACTAGGTATATCCCCATATATCATACAACAATGCTTCATAACGGTCTCTCGAACTGTTTTGGTGATTCTCTTCAGTGGTTGATTCGTATCAAGTTCGTCTTCTAAATAACGGATTTGTCCATGAATAAAATCACTATCCATTCTCAAACCCATGTCATAATAATAGTCGTAAAAATACCGAAACGTATCCACATGTTCAATGGGGGGTATCCGAAAATTATCATACTCAAATAGAAAAACAGGGTCTGTTCTCACCTCGTATGCTTTTTTTAAAAGATTACAAACTTCCAAGTAATCCCCCTCGGGTAATAGAGTAGAGTTTTCATCCATTATTTGCATGACACGTAAAAGTTCTGTCATCTTATTGTAATAGTATGTATTTTTTCTAAGTGGCTTAAAATTATCTCATATAATCAGAGATATGTACAAAACCACGTACGATAAAACAGTATGTCAAACTGGTAATAGGTTATGGTGCTTTTCTCGTGACCTAAAAACTCTACTCATGTCTCACACCTACGAAAAGGATATTGACTTGTTGGGAGATGATTAACAAAAGTGAGTATGTAAATGATCAACTTTTCGGGTCGCAGCACTTCTCGTCATTTCATGGTCATTTTCAACTTCTTCTTCGGTTAGAACCCTTACTTCATCATCATAATCCTCCTCATCCTCCTCATCCTCATCTTCATCATCTTCACATGCTTGACAAGGTGCGTCAAACATGTGACAGATGTGTTCACCATTTTCAACCATTTTACGCACATCGGGGTCGTGCATGATATTGTCATCATCATCATCATCCCAAGCCAGAGTACGGTCTACGCGTTTTTTTATCTTTTCGGTTTCAAGTTCTTTGACGCGTTTCTGAAGTCTCACGATTTCATCGTTGAGTTCCCTATTAGTCCACTCGTCAAAAGCATTAGACGTGGAGATTGTTTCCGCATTCGCGTACCATTCAGGTGGTGGATCGCTTCGGGTGGGGGGTGGTGAAGGCATTTCAACGAAAATACCGGGAGGGAGTGGGTGGCTTCGGGAACATCCCATGTTTTTTCTTGAAAAATATAAATTCTAGACTTCACTTAGGTATGGAACACATACGAAAGATCATGGAAATCATGGACGATGATGAGATGTTCCCAACAAGGAATGAGTGGGCGTACGTGAAGATATCAAATGAACTCAAGAAATTACATTTCAAATTAAAAGAACTCTCAAGGTTCACCCCAGCTACAATCAACCCTTCAGCTCCCCCTCGTATTATTAGAGACGCGTGGCGGGACCTCCATACTTTACGTCTCAGACCGAGGCGTTAATCCACGTCCATCATTGTTACCTCTACATGTTGATGCATCGACTGTCTCGGTGGAGGGTAGTATGCACCAGGTTCAACTGGGTCAGACCACTCTTCATGTAACTCCTGTAAAAATTCACGTAGACCTGGGTTCTCACGCTCTTCGTCATCATCAAGTTCTCTCCATTGTTGATGAAATTGTTCTCGGTCTCGCTGCGCAGCCGTATCGGGGTCAGATGGCAGTTCGTCATCCATCCACTCACGTGGTTGCCCATCTGGAATTTCATGTGTTGGGTGAAACACCGGGGGTCCTTGTGATGTTTCATCACTCACCCACATAGGGATGGTTTGGTTTAGAAAGGATGGTGGCTTCACATGTTCCCGCAACTCCTTGATAGTATCACACAACTGTAGATAATCCCCCTCCGGGATATTTTCCGAGTTCTTGTCAACAAGCGCCATTATTTTATGAAAAAGGTCCATTTTTATAACATACTATTATCCTATCATCCCCACATAACTTAGGTTGCTGAAAGACTTAGAGCTTTTTTTTACATTATTTTCGATATCCTCAAACTCTTGAAATAAATATGTAATATCATCACCACGATACTTAGCTTGTCTCACCTTTTCAACAAAATTTTGCATTCTTCTATCGAAATTTTGCAATTCACCCCTTGTCTCCACGAATGACAGTAACCTTTTACACTTCGTAATGAGAACTTCCAAATCCATCCTCCTTTCCATTTGAATATTTCTCTCCAACTGAATGTACAGTTTTTCAAAACATTCGTTATACGCCTCAATTACAGAGCCTACATCCATTAGTTCTTTCATAGATTTTTTACCTTGAACAGGTCTCGGGGCAACGAGATTGAGGACCGAACGTATGAAATCGAACGGCATTTTTTGGGTGCTGGGGGTGGTTCGATTGGGGTAGTACAGTGAATAACTTCTTCCCAAATTATACGTTGTACGTCTGGACACAGAGGAGCAGTAGCCTGAAGAAATGCAAGTCGTAGGTCGTCTGTGGCCAAACCGGAGATTCCAAGGGGTACACTTGAATGAACAAAGAGTTCGTTGATGGGGAGAACGTATTCAGACATTATTCAGAATCACTTGAATTTACTTCTCTTTCCTTTTTACTTAGGTTTAGTTCAATTGCAATTTTCTCGAGTTCAACATCAAGTATGAAACGGTATGGGGCATCCCACAGAGCACATTTTATCCAGCTGTATGTATTAGTCATGTAATAGGGTCCCATGTATATGAAGGTTTGACAAATAGCCTGGATGTAAATCATTGTTTATTTAATAGTGCCATTCTTTTTTATACTCTTTAAAAATGTGTACATATCAACGATTCCAGCTATAGCTATTCCTCCCGTAAAAATGACAGTTTGTATTGCGATTCGAGAGTGCATAATATAATCTTTAGTGATATTAGAAATGTTGCTTGACGACATACCTAAAAAGGTTCAGTACATCATTGTAGATTCCGATTTCGTGAATGGTACAAACAATACATTTTCCCTAGACCTCACACTTCAATCTAATACACATGTCGAAGACATGAGTAGGGTACTGGGAATTAAGATGGTCGATTTTTACATCACTCAAATGGGAGCCAGTGGTACAGGTGGTAATACAGATATAGCAAAATATGTTGATATAGTATGCCCAGAGATTCCAAAGGTTGCTCAAATTCTTGACGAGAGACATGGTCAAGTGTTGGCGAGAGTGCCACTCGAAAGACATTTTTCAGGAAGTAATAGTTTTATTTTAAGAGATAAACAATGGAAACGATTTCAACAACAAACAAATTACTTCAATCCTATATCGATTAAGAAATTGAATTTTACAATTAATGAAAAACAAGATGATGGTGACTATTTAACTCTTAAACCAGATGCTAAATGGTATATGATTCTTGAGATTACCACAGTAAATGTAAAGGAGAAACCAAAAGATAGAGAACTTCAAATCCTAAGGGCACTTGAAAAGTTATTACAAAAAATTGATAGACTCAATGAAAATGTTGAAAGACTTCCAGATAAACCACCAGATGAAAATCCTAAAAAGTATTCATTTGGTTTATTGGTCGCTGTACTGGCTTCAATTCTTGGTGGTTTCATGTGGTGGGTGAATAAATCACCAGTGTCACCAGTATAAAATATCACTGAAGTATATATGGGTCTAGGGATTTTACGTGCGGTGAAAATGACGTCCATCGTAGGTAAAAGGTTTTTACATCTAGGAAGAAAAAATGGTAATAAGGGTATAGCAGCCCGTGTTTCCCCATACATTATAGATATTATGAACAATCCCATACTATCAATTGATCATATACATAATATATGTAACATGATGGCAGAAACAGAGTTACTCACAGGTGTTATACGCTTCGTTACTGTAATTATGTCCATCAGAAGATTTTTATAACTCATTCTTCAAACGCTTCATCACCATAGAGCTCCTCCAAAGTTTCAAGCATTTCATGTACATCCTTGAGAGTAGATTTTGTCGAACGTAGGTTCCATCCAGCCAATACCTTCATTTTATCGGTTGCAATCTTATATTTAACAATCTGTTCTTGTAAATCATTAATAGTTACATTTTCAACTTCAGGTGTTGGTGGTGGTTTTTGTTCCATAGCGAATCTATGTGGTCGAACTGAAATACCTGTAGAGTGCTGACGCCAATGACGCCCGTTACTTTTTTTTTCTTTCTTTTCAGCCGTGTTATAAATACGTGTCGGTGCGTAAGCAAGGGCAATCATGTATTTATAATAGGGGTTTTGACTTTATATCTATTTCATTGATTAAGCAGTGGTAGGAGCCTTCTTCTTGGGGACAGTCTTCTTAGCAGGGGTGGTTGGGACAGTAGCGACTGGTTCAGCGGTGACAGTAGCAGCGGGACCTGTAGGACCAGTCACACCGGTCGCACCACGAGGACCAGCGGGACCAGCGGGACCAGCGGGACCAGCGGGACCAACTCCACCTGAGCCACCTGAGCACTCCTGGACAATCTTGGTTAGAATACTGTAAAGGCGACCCTTGTCGAGTCGGGTGCGCTTGAGTTCGTCTTCAATATCTTTGAGGAGAGGATTCATTTTACTATATATAAAAGAAAGATTATCTTTATACCAAATGATAATCATCGGCCCTAAACTTCTCACGGGTATTGGACAACATGCACAAAAATATACGAAATTGTTCCTTCCTGGCTCATCATACCATGAATTTGGTAGTGAGCTTCCTGAAAGTGAACACGGTCTAGTATTTACTATACCCATTAAGCAACATATTGAGTATATCACTTACGCAAAAACTAAGGTAAAGAATCTCGCCTGTATGACTGTATGTGAAACTGAGACTGTACATGAGGACTATGGTCTAATTATGAAAGAATTCAAACGAGTTGCCGTGCCAAGTGAGTTCTGTAAAAGAGTGTTATCTAAACAGTTTCCTGATAATGAATTCTACATCATTCATGCACACATCCCCAAACCAAAGGAGAAACCGTATACATTCTACCATATCGGAAATATCATGGACCCTAGAAAGAAGTTTCGCGATATACTGTCGGCATTTGCTCGTCTAAATGAACCAAATACACGACTCATTGTCAAGGCCACAAGTAATCAAGATATACAAATCAAATTCCCAAATGTAGAAATTATAAATGGCCTGGTTTCGGAAGAAGAAATGGACACTATCCATAATAGGTCGGACTGTTATGTGAGTTTTTCACACTCGGAAGGGGTTGGTATGGGTGCTGTAGAAGCTGCTATACGAGATAAAGCTGTGATTATTACGAATTATGGTGGAGCACCTGAATATATCAAGACACCCTACACGATTGACTGTGGACTTCAAGAATTGGAGATGGATGATTTCCTCTTCAAAAAAGGTATGGTTTGGGGTAAACCAAACTTTGACCAACTCTTGGAGTTCATGAGACATGCATATGATAATCGTGTTCGTTATATGAACCACGAACACACTAAAAATCTAGTTGGGAGGAAGAATGTATTAGAAGAATTCATTCTGAATGTAATTGGTACCGAAAACGATAAGACCAATTAGGGCAGTACCACTCATCAATGAATCTCGCTGGGCAATGCTAGTCATCACGAGTTCATCTACGACGTGAACACCAGTGGGTTTGGTAATGATACGGGGGAGGAGCATATTTATGGCAATGTAAAGAGCCATCGCTATTATTACAGGTCTAAGACTCTCTTGATCTAACATTTACAGTACACTGGGATTATATTTGAACCTTCTTCCCGAGAGGAACTTTATCAATCCTATGTTTTTTGCAAAAATCTCCACACACTGCCCTAAATGAACAAGGCTTTCCAGTCATAGTAGTTGCCTGGCAGGTTTTGGCGTGTGTTCGTGATGTCACAGCCACTTCTGGTGGCCTGTCGAGAACGATAAGTTGTCTGTCAGACTTCTTTTGTTCATGTTTCTTGTAAGACATCTTACACTTCCAGGTTGCATCAGCTAGGTGATAGCATCGGTCATCTGGTTCCTTTACACGGTACATCTTCATCGCACTAGCCATGCATTGCTCCCAGGTTGCATCACGGATGACTTCCATTTTTAGAACTTACTTTTTAACATTTTTGAAATTAACTTAGGTGCTTAAGCTTCACCTCCAATTTCTGCGAGGTAGATGTCAACCTGCCCCGCAAATTCTGGACATGTTTTAGTAGTCTTTTTAGTGACCATATCTTGTACATTAATCACATGCTCTTTGAACTTCTTGACATTTATACCAGTGGCATTATGAATCTGTGATTCAGTCGCAATATCCTTGAGTGCGTATAGGTAGGCGGTTGCATAGTTCGCGTGAAGTATGGCTATAACTGGGGACTTATCTTGCTGCGCTGCCGTGGCATACCGAGCAGATTGCCTGACAAGTTTCTCAATTGAACTTTTCAGACCCCTGGACTTATTCTGCATCATCACAACAAGAATGAAAATTGCAATAATCAAATAGAAGTACATATCTTCCTATCGTATCCAAAGAAAAAAGTAGACCTAAGTTAGAGTTTTGAGTTGTAATAAAGTCAAGAGTTTCTTGTTTTTTAAGAAAAATGCAGACCACGTTAAAAGATCTCATCGATGCAGGTACTATCACATATGGTCTAAAAGTACTAAAATTAACTTACAAAAACACCACTGTTAAGATAGATCTTGATAAGGATGGGACTCTTAAGTGGAACAATCAATCATTTCATACCCCCTCTAACTTCTCCTTGAACTTCAAGCGTCGCATAACACCTGAGGTTCAAAGCGATAACGGATTTCGGTCGATTGTGTACGGTGGGAAACCCCTCAACGAGTATGTAAAAATATACAAGATTGAGATGGAGCTGGAAATAATGAAAGTAAAATACAAGCTGTTCTGTGGAAAGTATGCCACTGAGATACTCGATGAGGTTTATGAAGAACCTGACACAGAAATAAATACGTCTGAATGTAAAAAATCACCTGTCGCAGTTGGTTCAATGTGGGACTATGTCAATAAGAATGGTACGGTATCTTCTGTAACGGTCAACAAAATATATACACGGGTCGATGGTTCTCATCGTATGAACTTAGTTTTAAAGCCGTTAAACGGTGTTAATAAACCACGTATGCGTACGGTGTGTGATTCTAAAATTAATGAAAACCTAACATCCTATGAATTGAATGGGTATACACAAGAAGCATCTTGTGTCTGTAAGCACTGTTACACGAAATATATGGGAAGACAGTGGTCGAATGAGCTCCGCGAAAAAATTAAGGGTGCGATCTTACATGGAACGAGGTATGAGAAGTACGAACCATTATTGGGTGCACCACGTGATCTGGTGATAGATCATCTCATGACAGGTCTTCGAAATCGGCATCCTAACTGTGAATCACTGACCTTTGAAGACGCGATGAACGGAAAACATTCTGTCAAATTCCAAATCGACGAAATTATTCCGCGTGCGGAGTTCCAAAAGGGTATCAATGTCAACAAAGTGGACGAGTGGACACGTATATTCAATTTCAAAAATATTCAACTATTAACACCAGATGACAACTATGGAAAGGGGGGGTATGTACAACGAAATGAAGATTGGTGTGTATTCAACAACATACTATCGACTGAAGATGCCAGACGTGTGATCATTGAGTCCAGGCTATCCTGGATAGAAAGGCGAGCTAAAAAAGGGCTACACATTCTCGAAATTGAGGGGAAATTCTGTGAGACCTACAAATAGAACCTAAGTTAGAGTTTTGAGTTGTAATAAAGTCAAGAACCATGGAAAGTGTCCAAAAGCTCACCCACATTGAGCACATTCTCAAGAGACCTGACTCATATGTAGGTCCCGTCGACCTGAATGTCGAACCGTATTGGGTTCTCAACGGTGATAACTCACAGTTTGAGAAGAATAACCTCAAGTATTCCCCAGCTCTCTTGAAAATCTTCGATGAAATCCTCGTCAACGCGGTTGACCGCAACTCTATGCATCCCAAGCATGTCACTTCCATCTCTGTCGCTATTGATAAAGTCAGTGGTTCAGTGACTATAGAGAACAATGGTCCCATCGGTGGTGTCGGGGTTCGTATGCATGAGAAGGAAGGTATTTGGAATCCAGAATTAACATTTGGACACCTTCTCACAAGTACCAACTATGATGACAGTAAGAAGCGGGTAGTTGGTGGACGCAATGGCTATGGTGCCAAATTGACGAACATCTACTCCTCCTCGTTTTCTATCGTCATCAAAGACCACGAGACTAAACAAACATACACCCAAAAATGGTCTAACAATATGACTGTGTGTGAACAACCAAAAATCAAAAAATATGCGGGTGCTACGTCATCCGTTTCTATCACGTTTACCCCCGATTGGAAGAGGTTTGGGATGCCCAAGATGGATTTCGCCATCTATAAGATTTTCCAAAAGAGGGTGTGGGATGCAAACATTTGTTCAACCCCCAATTGCAAGGTCAGGTTTAATGGAGATGTTCTCCCCAAACAAAACTTTGATGCGTATGCCAAAATGCATGAAGGTGTAGGGGAGGTGTGTTCCTTTTCCAATGACCGTTGGTCCGTGTGTATCGGTCCTTCAGAGAATGGCCTAGAACAGGTGTCGTTTGTTAATGGTATTTGTACAACCAGAGGTGGGACCCACGTAGACCATGTGGCATCCCTAGTTGCTGGGGGGATTATTGAGGAGATGGCCAAGAAGATTAAGTTGAAACCTCAACAGGTCAAGAACACCTTCAATATCTTTGTAAAGGCAACCCTTGAGAATCCAGCCTTCTCAAGTCAGGTAAAGTCTGAATGCACCCTTAAAGCTCAAGACTTTGGCTCCAAGTTTGAACCTCCAAAGAACTTCATCAAGAATGTTCTCAAGACTGGTATTCAAGATGAACTCCTCGCACTCTCCAAATTCAAGGAGATGAAGGAACTAAAGAAGACTGATGGTGCTCGTAAGTCCAAAATCACTGGGATTCCCAAATTAGATGACGCCAACAAAGCTGGTACTGCACAATCTAATAAGTGTACATTGATTGTGACTGAGGGTGATTCAGCAAAGACCCTCGCAGTTGCAGGTCTCTCTGTAGTTGGTCGTGACCACTATGGTGTCTTCCCACTTCGGGGTAAGTGTAAGAATGTGAGAGATGTTTCCGTTTCACAACTCACCTCTAACCAAGAGTTTAATGATCTCAAGAAGATTTTGGGTCTTCAACAAGGTAAAGAATACAAGGATGTGTCAGAACTTCGTTATGGTCGTCTCATGATTATGACAGATGCAGATAATGATGGTTCTCACATCAAAGGCCTAATTCTAAACATGATTCACTATTTCTGGCCAAGTCTCCTCAATTTGGGTTTTGTCGTGAGTATGGTCACCCCAATTATCAAGGCATCCAAGGGGTCAGACTCCAAATCCTTTTACACAGATTCAGCATTTCGAACCTGGTATGGTGATGGGAAAGCTGGGTGGCGTATCAAGTATTACAAGGGTTTGGGTACCTCAACCTCAGTAGAAGCTCGGGAGTACTTCAAGAAGATTCAAGAACTCACGGTTAGATTTGATGTAGATAGGATGACCAACGAATCGATTGTTCTTGCGTTTGATAAGAAGAAGGCGGATGCGAGGAAAACCTGGCTTCTCGACAGTACCGCTAAGGATGTGAGGGAACTTGAAGTGCCTTATGGACACGTCAAACAGTTGAGTATCACAGACTTTGTTCATAAAGACCTGGTCAATTTCAGTCTTGCGGACCTAAAGCGTTCGATTGCCCATGTCGCAGATGGACTCAAACCATCCCAAAGGAAAGTTATGTATTCATGCTTTCAAAGGAATCTACAAGGTGAGATGAAGGTTGCCCAATTGGCAGCCTATGTCGCCGAGAAGAGTTCCTACCATCATGGTGAAGTGTCTCTCGCAGATACAATCGTAAAGTTGGCGAATGACTATACGGGTTCTAACAATATCAATCTTCTAGAACCATGTGGTCAGTTTGGTACACGACTCATGGGTGGTAAGGATGCCTCACAAACCAGGTACATTTTCACACGGTTGACTAAAGAGGCTCGTAGTGTTTTTGATGCTAAGGATGACGCCATCCTCAACTACCTCGATGATGATGGGAGGTCTATCGAACCAGATTTTTACATGCCAACTATTCCAATGGTTCTGGTGAATGGGACTGAAGGTATCGGTACAGGGTTCAGCTGTTATGTTCCACCCTTCAACCCCAAAGATATCAAACAGAATATTCTTAACGTCATCGGTGGGAAAGCTATCAAGAGAATGAAACCATGGTTTAGGGGATTCAAGGGTCGCATTTTCGAACAGGATGAGGTTTGGGTCACTGAAGGTGTTTGGAATATAATTGGTAAAACAATCAAGGTATCCGAGCTACCACCAGGTCGTTGGACACAAGACTATAAGGAACACCTTGATATGCTTGTAGAAAAGAAGGTCATCAGTGGTTTCACCAATAACAGTACAACAGAAGATGTTGATTTTGTTGTTCAGGAGTACACCGGCAAAGATATCATCAAGGACCTCAAACTCCAAAAGACTGTCCGTACAACAAACATGCACCTCTTTCACCCAACGAAGGGTATCCACAAATACGAGAGCCCTGAACTCATTCTAAAAGACTTCATCGAACTCCGTCGGCACTATTACATTAAAAGGAAAGAGCATCTCATCAAGGTTCTTGAAGCCAAAACGAAGATGTGTGGCTACAAATCCCACTTTGTTACCATGGTTATCAATGGAAGTCTAATTGTTTTTAAGAGGAAGAAACAAGAACTCGAGAATCAACTGTCTACATTGAATTTTCCCAGGATTGGTGGAACCTATGATTACCTCCTAAACATTAGAACTGTTCAATATACAGAGGAAAGTGTTCGTGAACTTCTCAAGGAATCCAAACAGGCGAAAGCAGAACTCACGAGTATGATGACCACGAGTCCAATGAGTATGTGGGAGAATGATATTAAAAATATGTAGTTATTCTCAAAAGGTCGTGAGATAAGGGACAACCACTATAAAAATTATATAGAATGGATTACACTTGAATGAATTTTCTATATAAAAAATAAAAGTTGAAAGAGGTTGTCCCGTAGGAACGACCTTTTAGCTGAAGATTTGATGAAATATGGTTAAAAATATTTTATAAGATGTCTGATGAAGATACAAGTAAACGTGGGGAAGAACTCAGGAAGAAAACCGAACTCACGAGTATGATGACTACAACTCCAATGAGTATGTGGGAGAATGATATTAAAAATATGTAGACAATAGATAAGTATGGGTGAAGCTGCAAAGATTTCTCTCAAAGCTATTGGAAAACAGGATACACACCTACTTTCCAAAGACCCAGAAGATTCATTCTTTAATTATAAGAATGATAAGATACACTCAGACTTTATAAAATATCATAGAAGTCGTAAGGTTATTAATCCCGGTGCTATTTCAGGTTGGCCATTTGGACAAACTATCAAGGTTCAATTTAATCCTCAAAACATGGGAGACCTTTTGAGCAACATGTGGCTTAGTATCACAATGCCACGTCTTACAGATTTTGGTAGTGGTAGTGGTAAAAATTATGCCGACCAATTGGGGAGGCATATACTGAAAAGTATCACGATGGTTGTAGATGAGTTAGAAGTTGAAACAATCCATGATGATTGGGGTATTCTTTATGATGAACTTTATTTAGAAATGTCTGAAAAGGTGGCGAATAGATTTCTTATTAACAGAAATATAGGTTATGATGACTCTACATTAGCAGCATTTAATGACCTTTCACAATATTCTGCAGACCTTATGATTCCTTTACACTTCTTCTTTTCTAGGAAATATGCGAGTGATGAATATTCTTCTAATAAACCAAATCGTCCCTATTTCCCTGTGTGTGCCGTGCATCGCCAGAATATCGAGTTTGTTCTCGAATTCCACGAACAAACATTCTTCACTGATACTGGTACTACCCTCGAACTCCCCGAATTTAAACTCATCACAGAAGAAATTACAGTCAATCCCGAAGAACGTCAGTATTTAGCAAATGAGAGACAAACATTCATAACTGATATTGTACGCAGACACCCCAGTATTATAAGTACACCAAATGATACAATGATTCGAAACAATCTCGTCCCCAACATTCCAGTCAAATGTATTCATTGGTTTTTAAGAAACACTAAATTCGAAGATGCGAATAATTCAACCGGTGGTAAAACTATACAAGAAGAAAAGTATTACCAGAATAGATTTAATTTTTCATCTAATGTACATTTTGATGAAACTGGTACATTCTTCTATCCCATAATGGATGAAGCAAGTTTTTACATCAATGGAAACAGATTACCAAATGTTTCAAAAACAAATCATCATTATTATAAATATCTCATTCCATTTAGAAATAGATTAGCAAGGCCTATCAGAAATATATATACGTATAGTTTCTCGATGAATCCGATCAATGTGGAGCCATCGGGGAACTTGGATTTTAGTCAAATAAAATCTGATAAAACATCTATAGAAGTGAAGCTTGATACATCAGCCACTTCACTTGTAGATACATCTAGTAATAATTATTCCCTAAACATGTATTACACGGGTTATCAGACCTATATATTTGAAAAGGGATTCATGTCACTTGCTTATTAAAAAGGGAAGTCTTATGATTTGAGATGTAGTCTATAATATTATTCTTAATACACCATTTGATGAAGTTCAACTGTGCCAGAGTTGTATGAATTTCATGAGATGTTCCAGGAATAGTATATGGAAACTTTTGTGAACGACAAAATGGGTCGAACAGTTTCTTACTGTATCCATCTAGACTAGATTTATACGCACAATGAACGGTAAATAGTTTTCCGTCATGTGTCGTATACATAGTATTATTTTTTTTTGCATAATTTGTGATAAACCACTCGAGATTTCGAAGTGATATACCACTGGTTTTATCTAAAATGTTCATTAGCTTAGTTCGATTCTTTTCTTCATTGTAAAAATTATTTATTGATGTTAGTAGAATGGTCGATTTACTCATTACTAAATGAATGGACACAAATCTATAAGCCCGTTTTTTATTTCACATCCCGGACAGCCCCTTACAAACATTTGTTCGGGTCCATGGGTATGGGTATCCTTACTCGAAAGTTCTCGTTTTTTTATTTTTTCACCTTTAACTCTATGAAATTTACAATATCCACCTTCGAGAGCTCTAAATGCACATCGTCGATTGATGCCATCCTTTGCCATTCTCGCACCCCTACATATATGGTCATTGTTTGTATCAGTCAAATCTCTCAATAGCAAGTCTAAGGGAATAGCATGTACTTTTGATATATCTTCGAGTTTCTTATTCAGTCTTTCAGTATAATTCTGATTCACTTCTTCATCCACCATCTCGTAAATATGTTCATTAATCGCATCATCAATCATTTCGGGAAGTTGGTCATGAATCAACTTCCTAATATTTTCAATGACAATCCTTGTAATTTTATTTTTACCTGTCATGTCTTGTCTTACTATTCTATTGCGTGTAACTTTTAAATAGGTCTTCAACAGAATTCTGTTTTTGTCTAAACAATTTGATGCGATCTCGTAATTCCACCACTTTACCTTCATCACTGATATTATTCTTTTGACATTCCTCGATAAGTTGTTCCCTTTTCATCGTACTCAATGCTGGTCCAGTGACTTTCTTTGGGGGTTTGTATTTTTCTATAATTTCACCAAAGATTTCCTGCTTTGTATTCCCAAAGAGGGGATCGAGAAGATCACATACCGGATTCAGGAACTTATTCACAAAGTAGTAGTGATAATCAACTGGAATGTTATTCTCTTCTACATACTTGGGGTCTTCCGATTTTTCAAAAGCCTTCGCCCTTGGGTTATCTGTTTTTGTAAGAATATATGGTACCCGGTCACCAGATTGTGGTTCTGATCCAGGTTTTCGTTGTCTCATCTTGTTTACAACCTGCACATGTGCTTGATTGATATTGATACTTTCGGGGCTAGTAATAGAAACATTCTTCCCACCAACTTTATAACTGTCAGAGAGACCTTGACTTAAAATAAGTTGGTCATTTGAAATTTCACCACCTAAAAGTTCATTAGCGCGTTTCCTCGCCAAGTCCATTGGTGGACCTGTATCACCAGATGTTAAAATAACATCCAATAGTTCCTTACATACTTCTCTCATGTGGGGTGTATTATCCCTTCGAACAAGTTGAAGACCCTTGACGTCTACATAATCCATGTTCATATTCCCATCTTTCCCTTTCGTCCACAGCTTTGCAGCGTATCTCTTTTTCGAGTAGAGAAAATACGGCCAGTATACTTTCTCAAGTTCTAGGTTATTTGGTTTTTTGAAAAGAGCACTACACTCTTCCGCTGCCCTCTCACCAATCTCCCAACTATACTCGATAGCTTCTATACCTTTGCGGTCCCCAACATCAAACTCGACCATAACGGAATCCGTGTCACCGTACCTCACCTTTGCACCAGGGAAGTTCGCCTCAACATATGTCTTAGTCTCTTCAATCATACCACGACCCCTACATGTTGTAGTAGATGCGATTGGAACACATGGAAGAATACCTTTACCTGCACCAGTAAAACCATACACAGAGTTCATTGAAACTTTATACGCCAACTGTTTACCATTGTACACCTCTTTCATAGAACCCGTCGCAGCTGCCATATCTCTTTTAGCTTTTTTACGAAATTGTTTAAGCTCATCGAGAATCGCTGGTAAGAGACTAGGTACATCTTGTGCAAACTTATACGTTTTATCACCAATGTCAAACGTTTCATAAGTAATCCCAGGGATATTCCCATATTTCCTCTCATCCATCACATACGTCGAATAACACAGGTTATGCGCCATCATTATAGACGGATACAGAGCCTCAAAATCTAGGGCTGTAATTGGTGTATAATATGCACCCTTTTGTGCCTCTAAAACTGTAGCCCCCTCGTATTGTTCTTCAGGGAGAGAACCATACTTAATCGTTGGTACCATATACCCCAACTCCCTAGCCTTTTTGGTTAATTGACTAAACACCTTAATTTGCTGACCCCTTTCAACGAGAAAGGATACAGGTACCCAAGTGGCTTTAGCCATCTCTACGAGGTTTAACAAGGTGCATAGTTTTTTCATGAGTTTGTGTGGTAAAAGTGTATCCTTGATACAGTATTCAGCAACCTCTCTCAGTTTTACGGGGTCACCTTCTAGAAAACGAGCAAACATTTCTTTGGGTGTCATGTCAATCTTTTGGTCACCCAAATACAATTTTGAAACATTGTTCAGACTGTATGAATCCAACTTGTACCCTTTTTTTACTTCATGGAACAGGTCGAAAATGAAACGTCCAGCCATGGGTAAAAGCTTCAGATAGTTATCACCCAGTGCACTTGAGCTCAACTGTTTCAAAACTAAATGACACTCAGTATCGTTGAGTTTACCAAGCTGATAAAATTCAACTCCACATCCAACCATAGCAGCACGTTTGTAAATATATTCAAGATCAAATCCAAATATATTCCACCCAGTCATAATATCAATATCTTTCTCATTTAGATACCTTTTAAACGCTAGAAGCATTTCTCTTTCAGTATCAAAACTGATAATATTTGAACCTTCTATGTTTTTGTCAGTTTTTTTAAAACACAAACAGGTCTTGTCGTATGGTTCATCACTACCAAATTTACATAAGGAAATTGCTATTTGAAAACATGCATCATCAGGCACGTTTGGATCGGGAAATTTACCAGTAGAACTATTACACTCAATATCAAATGATGCTACAACAAACGGTGCCATATCATCACGTTCGACTGGTTTCAATGTTGACCATTCATTACACCACAGGTCAATGTCAGTCTTGGAAAGATGTGACCGAACACAATTATCACCAGTATCTAACCAACCCGTGGATTGAATACCAGTCCTATGCATCAATCTCAGGACAGGGTCAAGATTTGATTCATATACGTGGTAATTTCGAAATTCCTTGTTATACATGAAAATTGAGTTAACCTTTCGTCTATGCTCTAGTGATTTGAAATTGAGATGCATGAAATGGAATTCCTCGTTATTTTGGAAACCCCAAACATCCTTCTGTTTTGTCAAACTATATCCCGTCACGTGGTCTCTCTTCAACCTGTTTATGTCATCATACAGACGCTTAACGTCCTGTTGTGTTGTACCCTTCGGAAGTTTTACAAAGAAATATGGATCGAATGTTGTAGTTACACAGACCGACTTACCCGCCTCAGTCTTACCAAATATACTGATATGATGTTCACCTTCAACATCTCGTGCTTCCCATGTCAGAGCTTGGAATACTACCATATGTATACTATGAGCCAAAATTTTAATATCGTTTATTAATAAATGTCAGCTGCTTTGATTGAACTTGTTTCGGTAGGAGCCCAGGATGTATACATCACAGGTGATCCCCAAGTCAGTTTCTTCCGTCAAAACTACAAACGTTATACCAACTTCGCCATGAAGCCTGAGCGTATGGATTACATCGGTACCTTTGGTGCTAACAACGAAATCGCAATTCCTATTCGTTCCAAGGGTGACCTCATGAGCTATATCTGGATCGAAGATACCCTCGTTTCTAACGTGCAAGATAACCCAGACGGTCTTTTTTCTTCCACTGCCTCTACCCCAACTGAGTTTGCATTGTGGATTGGTGGCCAAAAGGTATCCCAACTCGATTCCCTCTTTATTCAGGGTGTACACAACCCCCTCTTGCGTGATAGCCAAGCGAAGTCGTCGATGTGTGCCTCGACTGCGACCCTGAAGTCTAACCATGGTGGTGACCATTACATGATCCCTTTCTTCTTTGGTGAGGATTACACTAAGTGCCTACCCCTCGTGGCGCTCCAGTACCACGATGTTGAGATTCGCATCAAGTGCCGTGATGGATACACCCCCGTTGGTACTCCCAAAATTTGGGGTAACTATGTGTATTTAGACACCGATGAACGTAAGTACTTCACTGATACCGAACATGAGATTCTCTTTACTCAGACCCAACATCAACTCGCGACCAAGACTGATACTGATATCGACATCAGTTATTTCAACCACCCCGTTAAGTCTCTCCACCTGGTCTCTGGTAACACCACTGCAGGTGCCGATTGGGACACAGCCTTTACTTTCGATAAGTCTTCCCTTTACATCAATGGTACAACTCTGTTCGAAGAAACTTCGTCCCTGTACCACCACACGGTCGTGCCAGAAATGCACAGCACCGACCTCCCCGATGATGTTCTCGAAGATTTGCCCACTTACACTTGGCCATTCTGCATCAATTTGAGCAAGATGCAACCCACTGGTACCCTAAACTTCTCGCGTATCGATAACGCCAAACTCACCCTTGTAAACCCCTCAGGTGGTAACGCCCTCCACCGGGTCTACGCGGTCAACTATAACATCCTTCGTATCAAGGATGGTATGGCTGGTGTCGCATTTGGTAACTAAACCAAACCTAAGTCCTAGGTATTTAACTTTAAAATCACGTAAAAAATGGTAAAGACGAAAGTTCGTAAAACACCTACTCTTGACGCTGTTCGTGGAGTGAAGTCTCATATTGGTGAGCTTCTTTCACAAATCAAACAAGGTCAAAAGTGGAAAAGGAAATATAAAAAATTGAAAAAAAGAATTACACAATTCGAACCTAAAAAGGTAGTAGTGAAAGATGATGTCCGTAAAAAACGTATTTATACTATTGCGATTTCCATGTTACAAACACTTGGAATAAATGAGATGGATTTGTTGTTTCGCATGACCGAGATCGCCGAGAGGGCTGCAAATTGTCCCGAACTCATGTCCAGACACGCAAAAACTATTGCAGCAGGGGCTCTACACGCATGTGTTAAACCTGAATTGAACAAGAGATTCATGCAAGAGAAGATTGGTGTTTCTATACCCACAATTGGTCAAGTATCCAAAATTATTAACCTTATTTAATAGTAATATGATTCCACTTGTATTTATCGGTGGTCTCGCCGCTCTCACAGCCTACACATATTATGGTCAGAATCTCGTGTCCTCCCAGGAAGCCAAGAGACTCATTAAGGATGGTAAAATAAAGAGGGTTATCGATGTTCGTACCACCTTGGAATATCGCACAGGACATTACCCTAGAGCGCTTCATATCCCTGTTGATAAGATGAACGAAAAGACCACCACAGAACTCCCTAGAAGGGGATTACTCGTCTATTGCAACACTGGGCAAAGGGCCAGATTTGCAGCAGAGAAATTAGAAGGTCTCGGGTTCAAGGATGTGTACTACATCGCTGGACTTTACACCAGTTTACTTTAGAATGTACTTAGTTTTTAATAATCTATCAAGTCTCAATTTTTCCTTATTCATGAAAATTGTCAGTTGCATAACTTCACCTTCCAAAGTCACTAGTCCATGTGTGGACTTTTGATACTTTGCTATTTGGTCAACCCTAACAAGATCCACTGGTGACATCTTTGTCTTTGGTACCTTACTATGGTAGACAGCAAGAACCGCAGCATCCCTTTTCGTCTCCCTTGGTAGTTGGTCTCCTTGATGACACACTACTACGTGTGCACCTGGACATCCGGATACATGCATCCACCAGTGTTTGGGGTCACTCGTCATTGACAGTTCATCATTCTCTTTAGCAGATTCACCAACTCGGATAGTAATAGAGTCAATGGATTCATATATCTTCATATGAGTTAATAATACTAAAACTTTATCTTGAATAAATTTAATGCATGTCGTATTACAACCCAGTCCTTCTATTACCCACAAGTATAGAGTAACCTTACCAAATAAGAGAGCTATAGACTTTGGTCAGACAGGGGTCCAGTATTTCCCAGACCATCGTAATCCCCGTCTTATGCGCGCACAACTTCTTAGGAAAGGGGCTATCATTCCTAAGGAGCTGCGAATAGAGAGAGATCAGTATGAGATACAAAAGGGGATGTTGAAAATTAAAGAAAGTTCGGAAGACTTCTTCAGGGCCGAATATTGGGAGAGATGGGTATTACACACTTACCCTAATGTGGATAAGGCTAAATTGTATATGACTATGAGTCAAGGTATACTTTTCATGCCTACACCCGAAGACCTATGGTTTACTAATTGCCGGTAGACCCAAAACCACCTGAACCCCTATCAGTATCCTCGACGATACTAATCTCCTCAATGGGTGGCGTTTCACAACGCTCTAGAATGAGTTGTGCAATTCTATCACCCTTCTTGATTTCAAAGTCTTTCTCTCCATGGTTGAACAAGATAACTTTGATTTCACCTGTATAATCTGGGTCAATGACACCCGCACCAACATTGATGCAGTGCTTTGCGGCTAACCCCGAGCGGGGAGCTACACGACCGTATACACCTGGTGGAAGAACCACAGTTATTCCAGTTCCCACGATTGCTCTTCCAGCCTGGCTAGGAACCATGGCATCCTCGGAGCTATATAAATCATATCCCACAGAATGATCAGACCCACGAGTAGGCACAATAGCATCGTAACAGAGCTTCTTGACCCCGAGGGACATCTACTTATATCACGCCTCACATCCTTAAGTCTGTGAGCATCTGTAGTATCGTCTCATGACCCTTCAGTGTAGCGTTAAATAGTGGTGTCATACCTCTATATGACGCCTTGTTGGTGTCCGCACCCGCCTCAATCAGTATCCCCACCGTTGTCTCGTGACCGTATTCAATGGCTAGTAACAACGGTGTCCACCCAATATCATCAGTCTTGTTAATATCCACATTCGATGCGATTAGAGCCTTCACTACCCCATCATGACCATTTTGGGCGGACATATGTAGTGGTGTCGAACCATTATGATTACACATATTGATGTCAGCACCCGCCTCGATCAATGCTAGTACATCTTGCATATGACCGAATTGGGCGGCGATTAATATACCTAATTGCATCATATTTATAATACGTCTAACATCCTTAAGTTGATGGTTGACCAAATCTAGGAGATATTCGTTCCTTCATTACAAATTGTAATATCTCATACTTACTTCGCGTACTTCTTCTTCTCGTCGTCGGTGAGAGCTCTCCACATCTCCCCTAGTTTTTTACCAGTGTCGATAAATGTGATGTCAGGGTTCTCCTTGGTAATCTCGGGTCGCGTCTTCTTGCAAAACATCATGTACGCATTGGGTGCACGCTTGGGTTTAGCTTTTTCGTCTTTAGTCATTCTAATTATGGATTAGATTTAAATCTTAAAGCTGGGTTCTTCTTCGAATAGGTGAGGGCACAAATACCACAACTGAAAATATTTATGAAATACTGACACCCAAGAATATGTAATTTCGTGTACATACTCTCATATGCATAAAAAGAGGACAAATACAATGTCATACACGACTCATACCCCACCCGAATCAATAGATTTGATGCGTGATACATATCATTTATTGTGGGATATATGAAACTCGTTCTAGGTGTAAGTCTTCGAATAGTGAGTAGAGATGTATCAATTTCAACTATACCCACGAGACCAACAATAAAAGCCTCTTCGGGATACATGAGGGGTCTAAGAAGAGCTAAAAGACATACTAAATGGTGAAGTATGATTAACTTTCTAAATGTATGCACAATCCTAGGCTGGAGAATTATCCACATGAGGTCATAAGACATATAGGTGGTGAGCGCATGCGTCAAAAACATAGGGTATACGGTGTATCCAAATAATGTCTCACCTAGACATAACACAGAGAATGGTGCGAGAAACGTTAATGATGCCACATCATGAATAAGAATGGCTTGGTCCTTATTCATATTGTGATTAGTCAATATTCTTTTTTTATAATTTTTGCACTCAAAGGGTTTCGAACCCCTGACCTCAAGCTTACTAAGCTTGCGCTCTACCACTGAGCTATGAATGCGTGTCACCCCCCACGCTGATTAGTATACACATTAAATCTTTAAGCATTTGGATTTTGGTTCAAATGCTATATTTTCCTCGAGTTCTTTACGTTGTTTCATCTTCTTGATATCAGCACCTTGGCAATCATGTCTGGCCAACTGAATACAACTCGGACAAAAACTTCCTTCACAGTATTTACAATCGATTGGGACACCACATTTTTTCCGACAACGTTGGCATGGCATTGCTATACTTAATTGAGATAAAGATTTTAACAGTGTTTAGTAAAGAATATGTCACTCACTTACGCCTTCAGTAAGCCAATCCCACCTAAACTGTCCGAATATAAACACCTTAAAAAGACACTAAAAACTTCTACAGCTGGATATGGTTCCGCTTTGAGTGCATCTTATTTTATTGCTCAGGGTGCCGAACAAGGTGTATCCGCTGCTTTAGGTGCAATCGCATCATATGCGTATATATGTCTTCTATCCGAACGAGTAGATAATTTTGAAAAGTCGACAATTCAGAAGGAGTTTTTAGCACCTTTAGGTGCGGCTGCTTTTGAAGTGTCGTGGAATAATGCACCCTTCGCATTTGATTTTGATTATGGAGCCACATTCCTCGGCTTTTTAGCTTATAAATTCGCCCTCACCACAGTTCTATACGAGACTGTCAGGGGTATGTTAATCAGCGATAGTGAATCTTTCTACGACACAGAGGAGAAGAATTACACTGACCCCAATGATTGGACCGATGAAATCTTTGTTAAATTCAACGCAGACGAGCCAATTCACGAGCCACCCGAACAACGCGACGGGGTGAATGCTGATTGAGAACCATGCGTTGAAGCTTGGAACGGTTCTCATATGAGAGACCCTTCATCGCACCAATACGTTTATTGGCTTCATCCTTGGTGAGAGGCATAGCCTTCTTGGAAGGTTTGGGCATGGGCATGACAGCCACAATAACCTTACGTGTAGGGGTTACGACCCGGTTGGTGACCATAGTCTTCATGAAGTTCATGGCAACCTTCCTGTCGAAAGCCTTCTTCTCAACCCGCTTCTTGGTAGCCACCCGCTTCTTAGCAGCCTGGGGGTAGAGCTTCGCGAGGGGGACATTGTTCATACCATCATTGCTGGCCTTGGCTTTAGCCTTGATGGAACCACATAACTGCTTGACAGTTTTCTTTCCGGCGTTGGGAACACCGTACTTTTTCGCAACCTTCACCACATCTTCCTTCTTGTGGAGACGGCACTTACGCTTACCGAGTTTGAGATCACCCGCCTTGTCCACAGATACGAGTACTGGAGTCATTGTTTAGTATATACTGAGAAAATGTTTAAAGGAGAGTTTCGACTTCTTTATATATGAGCTGGTGTTGCAGTAAGAGAGCTTTGTCAGGTGTCGACGATTCAATTCCAATTTTCAGTCTATCCGGTTATAATGGGTATGCTAGAATAACGAGTGTGTATGACGGTGACACATTTAATGCAATTATCATGAAGCATGGACGCGTTCTAAAATTCAAGTTTCGCACACTTGGGTACGATTCAGCAGAGATGAAACCCAGTCTTGCTATGGACGAACGAACCGAGCATATTTACTTAGCTAAACTTGCGCGAGACATGTTTAAACAAGAATGTGGTTTCGATGATCGCGTGGTCCCCCAATTATGGAACCCATTCATGTGTAAAAATAAAGTAAACGGGTGGATATGGATTGAATGTGGTAAAAATGATAAGTATGGTCGCCCTCTCGTGACCGTATATCGAAGAAGAGGGGATAAAATATCTGTGAATCAAAAGATGATAGCATCAGGGATTGTAAATGTCTATGATGGTAAAAAGAAGGGGGTGTTTGAATTAAAAATGTGATATCTTATTAATAAATTGTTCGTGTAAGTCTATTTACTCTCTCAAATCAGGCGCCGACCAACATGGATTTAGTTGAGTTCTTCGAGTCTCTTCATTTTTCCAGTGGTAATGTATTCATCAATCTTGGAGCAAATTGAAGGACCAAAACCCTTGATGTGTTTGACATCGTCGCCACATGTCACGTCAAAGGTAAGGTTGCGAAGTTTATCAGATGCGTTCCAGTAGGCATCGGATTTGTATTGTGTTTCCGCGTGGTTGCCAAGTCTGAGGAAACATTTAGCGAGTGTCGCGTTATTGAAGTTGAGGTAATCGTCAATCTTCTTAGCGATAGACTTTCCAATACCTGGAAACTTTATAGCCTCCTTACCACTGGTGATCACATGAGAAAGATTGTAGATGGTATCACCAGCCTTGGTGTATACGTCGCACTTGAACTTGTCTTCAGCCTTCTCAGCACATTTATAGAGCATTCCAGCGAGTCCAGCATTTTGGGAGATAAAGTACCCACTGTCAGTTGAACTACCATCTTCAGAGCAATCATCTTCGTCGTCAGATTCCTCAGACTCATCGCCATTGGATGCGATAGACTCAGAGTCGGAGCTTTCAGACTCTTCATAGTCTGAGTCCAATTCATCGAGATACTCGTTAATCTTTGCTGCGATTCCACTACCAATACCATTGAGGTGCATTAAACTCTCACCATTTTCAACCGGGTAAGATAGGTCGGCGACAGTGTTTGCAGCATTTTGGTAAGCACCCGTCTTGTTGAAATCAGAAGTCATCCTCCCGAGTTCAGTTAGACGCTCAACAATACCCACGTTTGCAAGGCGTTTGGAGTATGGGGTCTTAACCGGAACACGTGCAGTTGTGTCAAAGAGAGACCGGTTCTTGTACTTGAGGTCATTGAGCTCATTGAGAGCATTGACCTTCTCTTCATTGGCCTCATCGAGCAACTTCTTGAGCTGCTCATTCTTGGTGTGAGATTCGGAGTTCTCCTTCTCGAGCTTGAGGATGTAGTCAGTGATAGAGTGGGAGTTCATGGGGCCAGACATTGTTGAATGTTAGATGTACTTGACCTTGGGTGAGGTTAACTTAGGTGTTTAAAAATGAAAATCTTTGATTATAAAAATGGCTTCTCTTGCTTCACCTATTTACACTCAAAAGACGCCCACCAAGTTTCTCATGAAAAAGTTCAAGATTGAAGAGATTGATTATGACAAGTTTAAGAAGGAAAATATGTGGGCTATTCGTCCAGAACATAAAGATAAGGACCCCTAAATATTAAATGTCCCTCACACTCACCTTTTTCATTCCTCATCCTACACGTAGTGTTAGAACCCATGTATTCACCGACCCTGCACAGTATGATGTAGAAATCAATGCAGCTCGTGGGTTTAAGTTCCCCACACCGGCTAAAAATAAAACCAAGTCTAAAAAAATGAATCACACCATTCGCGTTGACCCTGACCAATTTGATGTTGAAGAAAATTTAGAAAGGCACCTACCTAATTGGTAATCACCTCAATTTTGAAATTTTTACCGAATCCACCTATACGAATCTTCCCCTCATCCACAAGACGCTTAATCTTGCGACCAACCTCTAGGTTGTCGTCGTATGCCTGGTCGTGTTCTGGACTAGCTGGTAAATTTGGTATGAACATGTTAAATGCCACCATTTTCTGAGCCATTGAGAGTTCTTTATCTTGGAGTATACCTAACAGGTTTTTGGGAATCCTGGAAAGATCCATTTTAGACAGGCTTGAAAGATCCATTTTATATTCAAAGAGGGGTTTTTCTTTAACTGGACACCTAAGTGAAATCGATTCCTGGTATTTCCATCTCACAACTCACAATGGAAACTATCCAGAAAATTTGCGAAGACAACGATGAAAAATGGTTCCTGACTCATAACTACACCAAGTTATCTTTAGCTCATTTAGAATGTGACGGTGAATGGGAACGAGTTAAACTGGATACCAAACGATTGGCCTTAAGTATAGAGTACAGGTATTACGCGGGGTGTTTTTCTGAAGGGGAAGAGTTACCGATGTGGATCATTCCAGAGAAAATCAACGGTAAAACTCCGGGTTTCATGTTATTGAGACCGAGTGATGGTAAAGAATTTGACTATCATATCGATTTCACATGTGTAGGAAAGGAATTTAGGAAATGTGGTGTGTTGAAAAGTATGTTGAGTAAAATTCCAAAGAATTCGAGGGTGAGTCTTGAATCCTCCAATGACGTGACAGACGAGATTTGGAAAAAGATAGGATTTTGCGCGTACGGAAAAAACAAATCTAATGGAAATTTTTTAATGAAAAAATAAAGTTTGTACATCTTTTAATCAAACACACCTAAGTGAAATCGATTCCTGGTATTTCCATCTCACAACTCAAAATGAACAACACTACCATCATCAAAGCTGAACCCGGAAACTACGTGCTCTCCCTTAACGATATTGAAAATGGACAATTTGTCCTTTCCAAACACCCCGTTGTCGCCTTTCACATCGTACCCTATTATAGTGAAGGTCGATATGATACTCGTCCAATCACAGTAATTGGAGGTCCTGTATTCGTTAAATCCACTCTCTTGACCCCTGATGGTATGGTGTACGAAGAAAACTGCACCCCGTGCGACTTGGAGACATACATTAAGTGTCTCTCTGCACGTCATGGGGACAAACTCGAGTTTCATGTGAGTATGGATAGACTCTAGACCCTAGAATTGTAATAATTAAACCTAAGTGGAGTCACTTCCTGTCATATTTCCATCTCACAACTCAAAATGTCTTTCACTTTCGATAACGAACCCGTGTACAAGATTGGTGACTCTTTCACCATGAGGAACATCCTCAACATCGTCGATAAGATGAATGCCGCCATGCCCCACTATGAGTTCGAACCTGAACCCGTTTGTGAAGGTGGTATTCGTGTGAAACAAGATGGACACGGATACAAGACGTTTCGTCTCAATTTTAACAACTGGCCTTATTTTGGTCGCCATGGTGTTAAAATGGAGGATATCGATACAAAGTTAATTGCCTACGACTTTACTGGTAAGGGGAAAATGTATACCAGATTCAAAACTTTACAGGATGCACCTGAATGGACGAAAGAGGAAGTTAAATGTGTCGATACAATCGTCCGTGGAGAGGGGATGAAGAGAGTTAGGGCTTAGAAATATATTAAAGAATTTGTAATTATATATTGTAATGAAAGGTCTAAAAAGGTATGACTTTCTGACACAAGAAGAATGTGATACAATTGTTCGTG
>Ga0222645_100341_pt1 | contig 27076 bp, 23 predicted proteins | sample AntAcemetagen292_FD_179881 | JGI IMG/M metagenome (GOLD analysis project Ga0222645, IMG submission 179881) | Saline water microbial communities from Ace Lake, Antarctica - #292 | ecosystem: Environmental > Aquatic > Non-marine Saline and Alkaline > Saline | place: Antarctica: Ace Lake | collected...
AAGTTCTGCATACTATGTATCAGATGATGACGGAACCAAAGGAATGGGGCGCTTATGCGTTAAAGTGTACCCGAGTGGTAGTAAGCGTTTTGTTTTTCGGTATTTTGTAGGCACTAAAACTAATTTCATTTTGATTGGTAACGTGCCGAACGATGGCGGTAAAACCACACATAAAGTACTTGGTATAAGTTTGATTGACGCTAGAGAAAAGGCAAAAGAGTACGGGGCTATGTTGCAACGTGGAGTAGACCCGAGACTTGAGCAGGGCATCATAAATCAAGCCAAAGAGAACAAGGCGAAAGTTGAAGCGCAAAGGGGCAGCGTTCAGCAACTATTTACAAGCTACACCAAACAAATGGAAAAGGACGGTAAACGAACATTTAAAGCCGTACTAACTGCACTAGAAAAAGAAATTTACCCATTTGTAGAACCAGTAACTAAAGCAAAAGATGTCACTAAAGATGATTTAATTAACATTTTGGCTCACATGATTAAGCGTGGGGCGAATACCCAAAGTAATAGGGTAAGAAGTTATCTAATGGCGGCATTTAATTATGGTTTAGCGCATGACAATGACCCCGCCAACTTTATTGGCAATGCTAAATTCGGTTTGTCATTTAATCCAGTGTCGGCCATCCCCAAGCAAAGACATGCTGAAAAAGTAGGTGAACACTTTTTAACTTGCAACGAAGTTAAACAACTATTGCAGGATTTAGAAAATGAATTTGTCCGTTTTCAGATGGGTGAACATATTCGGAATTTAATCAGCTTATGTTTTTACACTGGTGGTCAACGACCTTATGAGCTTGCCAGTTCAAAATGGGATGCTATAAATTGGGAATCTAAAACGTTATTAATTACCGCTGACATATCAAAAAATAAAAAACCTCATTTAATCCCCTTAACAGATACCGCACTGCATATACTAACCAAGCAAAAGGTTAACAGTGGTAATGGCTTTATATTTCCTCACAGGCTCTCTGAGGAACGCCACATCAACTTAGAATCATTATCTAGGGCAACTAATCGTTATTCGGTGGCAAGTGGCATACGCTCGTTTATACCTCGTGATATTAGAAGAACCTGTAAAACTTTAATGGGTGAGTTGGGTATTAGTAAATCAATCCGTGACAGGCTGCAAAATCATTCTCTGCAAGACGTCAGTTCAAAGCATTATGACCGTTATGAATATATGCCTGAAAAACTTAGAGCACTGGAAGTTTGGGAGCGAGAATTGAACAGTGTTGCTGCAGATAATGTTATAGCTTTTGGTGGTTAATAATGAACAATAACCATATTTCACTTTTTGTAGAGCTATCAGATAAAGATAAGCTTTTAGAGCAGAAACTAGAGAAACAAATAATTGAAGTGCGTATTAGAATTGATGTAGCAATTGAGCAACAAAAGCCATATAAAAGATTAAGAGATTTAGAAGAAAAAATATACTGTTCAATTAAAGATTTAAAAGGTGGAGTCTTTGCTGGTAGAGGGCAAAAAATGCCAAAAAACTCTACTGAATTAGCAAAGGGTATTTTAGTAAAAGCTCAGAAGGTGGCCTACTTAGAATTGGAATATATTGACAGTCAATTAGATGTCTTCCGAAATGAATTACATTCGATAAAAGCTCGCATTGAGAGCATCATTTTATTTTCTGTTAAGAATAAGTTAGACGAAAAATTTGATGATTTTAGACGCATTATAAAGATTTGGGAGAATGAAAAAGATGCTATTTTTAATAATCCAGAACGCTGTGAACCTGCATTTGGTATCGATTTTATATATATATTAGAAAATAATTTAATAGGATATTACATTCAAAAGTTAACGTACTTGCGGTTTGACATTGGTGCGTTAAATTATAGTAAAACAAATCGTACGCAAGTGACTGCTTTAATTTCAATATGTGAAATCGTCATAGTTAGTGAGGATGATAATAAAATATACGACTTACTATTCATGATGGGGCAACGTGCTGGAAACTTAAACAGCATTGAACTTGGCATTAAAGCCAAGATTGCCAAAGATATATCTACACGCTCAAGTGCCTCTAAGTCTGATTGGACACATGAACTAGCTCAATGCCTTTACTTAAACCACTGGCTTCATAATGAGTATCCTTCAACTTCCAGTTTAATTCATGAATTAGAAACTGGAAAATACAGACATCTAAAAGAAAAAAAGGATGAAACTAAAGCTAAAGTAAATGAAAAAACAATGGAAAGAGTCATTAGAGAACAACGTAAAATGTATTCAATGATTGACCCTCGCATTACGCTCCCACAAAAAGGGCGCCCTAAAAACTTAAAGTAATAATTCTATTTATAAGTGTGCAAAAGCCCTTTTGTGATTATTAGCATCAAACTAAATTCTCTATATTCGGAGGCTACATAAACCTTCAGAGAATATAAAAATGATTCATAATCGCATCATGTCATTAACTGACTTAGCAACTTTAGTAAATAAATCAAAAGTAACAATATGGAGGTGGAGAAAGGATGAAATATTACCTCAACCAATTTTGGTCAACGGTAAGTGCCTCGGCTGGAGAACATCAGTAATAGAGCAGTGGTTAGACGATAACCAAGGGGGAGTGTAATGATTTACTCGAACCTAGTTACACAAGTGCAGTTAGTTAAAAATCACGTATCAAATATTGGGCCAATCAATTCAGATGAGGGGCGAAAATTATACTCAATAGTTGATTTCCCTAAAGTCATATCACTAGTCGGTAAGACAATACATATTAAACATATACCCATTAATCGCCCTAATCCTACTACGGGTAAAATACGGCGGATAATGAAATATTCATTAGAGGATAAGTAAAAACCTATAAATGAATAATCATAAATAGGTTTTGGTATAAACGCTGGTGGTTCAAGTTTTGCGGCAAGGGCCACCAGCAATAAACGGAGTATATACATAATTTAGGATTATGAACAATCACCTCGAAAAACATCAAGTTAAATTAATCAAATCGGTCTGAATTTATGGAGTCCTTAAAGGTTAATTACTAGATAAATCACAGCAAAATTAGCATGTAATAATATGAAATCTGATTAGTAGGTTTTGACTATGCGATTATTTTTATTTTTGTACGGAGACTCAATATTTACGCTGTTGAAGCTGCGATAGTATTTACTAACTTTGTCGGGGGTAATTAATAATATCTAAGTGTGTATCTTTAATATTATGAGTAAATATTCAACCACATCAGAATACATAACTGTCGATAAAGAAATTTGGTCTATTAATGCGGGTTACAGCAAAGCAGGGTATCCGTTAGCCATTTACACTAAGCCAATGAAAGCGATCATCAATCAACTCAATGCAATGACTAAGCAATACAGCAGAGTATTAGTCATCAGGTTTGATCTGCATCTAGAAAAGCACACCGACAACAATGAGCAGCTATCAAAATTTATAAAATTACTTTTTAATCGGCTTAGAGCAAAGTACAAACTTAATGACATTGGATATGCATGGTGCAGAGAACATGAGCGATCAAAGCAGCAGCATTATCACATGGCAATCTTTGTCGAGGGTCGCAAAGTTAGAACGCCTCATAACATGTGGGAGATGATTCAAGATGCTTGGTGGTTCGTTAGAGGTGGTTATATGGCAATGGTGCCCTATCACATGGTTAACCGTGACGACTTTCAATCAAGGCAAGATGCAATTTATCACTTGTCTTACCTGGCTAAAACTAGAGGGAAAAGCTATCGTTCTGTGCAAACAAAAGATTATTCTAATAGTAGATTAAAGTAGTGGCCCTTGTACGAGAATTAAATTGAAGGGGGCGTAGGCTGCAGTCAAAAAATGTATTTTCGGACACCATTGATATAATTCTTGGCCGCTGCATATACAAAATGTTTGATAATTGACGTAAGGTATTGCCTTAGTTCGCTGGATACTGAAAGGATAAATAATGAATAAACTGTGTAGTTTTCTCGTAATACTTAATGTAGCTGGATTGCTGGAGGTTAGTGCAAATGAGGTGTTGGTTATTAAAGATATGTGTCCCCGTTTACCTGACGTGATAGCTTTGGAGACACCACAGTATTCTGACTTCGTCGTTGTAAAACCAGATAACAAAGAATGGACGGTGCAATATAATAAATTTAAACAAGCGGATGATAATTTCAAATCAAAATATAACGATGAAATAAAAAAAATTGCATTAGAATGGGAGCAGTTAGAAGCCGAACAATATCCCTCTGAACTTCGATTTAATCTCTTATCATCAGGGGCAGAAGATTATGAGTTGTTCATTGAAATCAAGTCAGTTTGTTGGGATGACGTAACAGGTAACGCTGATTACGAAAAATATAATTTATGCAATGCTTTAGATAAGCCACCATCTAGTAAAGATTGGAACAAAATATTGTTATGTACTGTAGAGCGAGCAAATATACTAGAAATCAAGCTCCTGTAATATCCTGTATAAACAATTGGTTTTCCAATATGTCATGACTAATTTAGAACAGCGGTAACAGAGTTTCCCGACTATAAAGTGAAGTTCATTAATATAGACATATGTCTCACCCAAAGCTTTGTATTAATCATGTTTGACTTATTTCGCACTAAATACGCACGTATTGAATTTGATGTTAGTTCTCATACCAGTGAGCAATGAGGTTAACGAGTAATCGAGACGATAATTAATTGTAGCTAGATAGTTCTAATACATTGTAAAAGAAGCTTATGAGATTGATTAAGCAGTTTCTTCTGTCCTTAAAGCACAAACATTACTTAGACCTAACTGAATAATTGTATGGAGAAAGAGGAATAAACGCTAACTAGACCCACAACTAGACCTTGTTTAAGATTTTCGCTTTATTTGTTAATGACTGCTAACCCGAAAAGGCTTGGTATGAATGGTGGCCCCTCCCTGACTCGAACAGGGGACCTGACGATTATGAGTCGTATGCTCTAACCAACTGAGCTAAGGGGCCAAATTTGTATGCTGGGGTGTTTAAAACTTACTTTAAGCTGAAAACGACGCGCAGTATAAGCAGTTTTTTTTTCATTGTCATCTTTCTTGTTGGGCTATTGTGTTCGACTGCTGGATTTTTCGACGATCTTTCTTCGAAACGCTAACCCAAATAGACTTAGTAGTATTAATTGGTAAACACTTCCTCCCCCAGAACTGTCTGATTGAGTGTCTGTACTGGTATTAGTATTAGTGGCAATTACGCTGATGACAATATCATCAGAACTAGTTAGGCCAAAGTCATCTGTGAGAGTCAGTGAAAATTCTAATGTCCCAGCGGTATTTGGGGCAGTAAAACTGGCTTGTAAGTTTTGGGGATTGTTAATTGTGACGTTGGTACCAGATATTTGTTGCCACAGGTAATTAAGGGGTTGTTCTTCAGGATCGCTGCCTGTGCCAGTAAGTACCACACTTTGCCTAGTATTGACTTCAAAGTTGTCACCCGCTGTTACTGCGGGGGCTTGATTTGATTCATCGTCACGGATCATCACTTTCAATGTAGATTGGTTACCAAGTACGTTTGATACATCTGCAGTGAGTGTTAATACCAGTGACTCCAGTGTTTCAGTTTCATTGTCATTGATTAGGGTTAGGTTGATATATTTATTCTCGTTATCGCCGTCTAACCATTCAAGCGTGCCGTTGTTTGCATTGGCATCTGTACCTATTATCGCTGTACCGGAGCTAAGGATATATTGCACATTGATGGTGCCATCGCTGCCTCCTTGACGTGTTACCGCTACCTTCACCGTTGCGTCGGTCTCTTTTACTGTCACTTCGTCGGTTGCAAACACGACTTGACCCTGTTGCAGTGCATCGACGATTTGTACGGTGGCGATGCTTGGATTAGTTAAGGTAGCGCCGTTTCTAGGATTAAATAATCGTATAAATACGCTTTCAGTGATCTCATTAAGCATGTCGCTATTGGTTTGTAGCGTAATACTTTGAGGTTGAGCGTCATTACTTATCCATTGTAATTCGCCGCTGGTTAAAACTATATCTTCTGTACCTGCTGAGCCTAGTAGTATTTCGTAACTAACGGTACTGGTTCCATTACCGGTTTTAGTCACGGCAATGTTAGCGTTCTGGCCTTCATTTACAGTAATTAATTCAGAATCAAAGGCTATATTACCAATATCATTTTCTAAGGTGTGGTCTTGGATGATGTATAAACCACTATTAATATCGCTAACTAAAATATTACCACTTGGCAGAAATGGATAGACTCCCCACGCGCCATTAAACCCAGCATTATCAGATACGGGATAAGTATCGAAAAATCCTACTTCAATTGGGTCACTGGGGTCGGTGATATCAAGTACAGTTAAGCCGCGTTCGTAATTAGACATATAGTAACGATTGCCACGCACAAAGCCATTGTGGTCAATGGCACGAGTTGGACCAGACCAAGTACCGACTAAAGTGGGTGTGTGCAAACTACTGATATCAAAAATATTTAAGGTGGTATTGAGGTTGTGCGTTTGTTCGTCAAGTTCGTCATGTACGATAACGTATTGTTTATCTTCGCTCCACCAACCTGAATGCGTATATTCTGCATTAGGGTAGGAGCTTGAGCCTAGCTCTATAGCCTGATTTTTATCAGTGTGATCCCAAAGTCTCAGACTGTCTTCATTAAAGTCTAATATCACTAAGCAATCAGCGTTGTTGGCCTGAATACAATCTGTTTGGGCTCGTGCATCGCTAATAGTTAACGAAGCTGCGTCGTGGGTATAATCGTTTCGAGTGCCAAGGGTGTTGGTATAGGTCGAGCCTAATGTCTCAGGATCAGACAATGTATACGAACGAAACGCACCACCAAAGTTGTTTGCCCCTAAAATATGTACCGCAGGTACTTGGCCGGTTAAAGCGATGTTTAGCCCATAATCGACGTTACTGATGTAAATATTGTGCGCACTGCGGTCTGTTGTTTGACGCCTGACTACTGAAATGCCATTTTCTAAGTTATTTAACTCGATAATCGTCAAACCTTCATCAGCTTCGGTAGTGACATAAGCGTAGGCCTGCCATCTTAAGGTAGATGCATCAAAATATTGATATACTTTTACATCTCTCCAAGTAGAAGACAAACCAGACACACTGCCTATTATTCTGGGCGACGTAGGAGCGGTAATATCCACTACAGACACGCCATTTCTAAGACCTATGATAGCGTATTCTTTATTAGTATTAAGGTCTACATGACCCCATATATCGCTAGCAGTAGTAGGATTGCCAGGGAAGTCAGCCAGCGGAATATGCGCTAGTAAGGATAGATTATTACAGGCGAAACCATCAGCACTGCCATCAATACAAGGTGCATTAAGTTGTTTTTGTTGCATTAATTGCAGTTGAGTAACGTTCAAGCCTTTAGCTTGCAAACTTAGCTTTGCTAAGCTGCCTTTTACTCCTACTCCTACTCCTGTTTCTCCTACTCCTCCTTTTGTATCACGAATAACGTGAAAGCCTTGCTGACTCAATTGCTTAACATATGCAGCTGGTACGCCTGAAATAGAAGTTAAGTAAGTGTCGGGGTTTTGCCCCTGATATTGTTCAACTTGATTAAATCCACCTAATACAGGGATGATTTGCCCAGTGAAATACAATAAATCTTGCTCAGATTCAATCATATATTGTCCCTGTGCCACCAAAATATCATCACCTTTATTGGCTCTTTGAGCTGCGTAAGTTACTGTTTTGCACGGTCTAAATCTATTGTTACAAGTACCTTGATTTTCTCCGTTGTTGGCAACAAAACGAGCTTTATCATGTTCTGCATGTGACTGAACACCTTGACTGTACCCTACTGCCAGCATCATTATGATGCCAATTGAACAACGCATGAAAATTACCTACTACATTATGAAGCTTACTTACACTTTACCTTTTAGACCTGATATATCAAAATTTTTGTACCGCAGTGGCTTAAGAAAAGTGTTAGCGCTCTTTTTATTGACTTGTTTGATTCAATTTAACAGCGGCTGTTCTAAAACAGATAATGATAGAAGTATAAAGGTTGAGATTTGGCATAACGGTGGCCCATTAGACTGCAATACCTTTAACAAGCATCAGCAAGCTTGGTCAATCCAACAGTTAGCTTTTTTCATTAGTCATGTTGAACTATCTGGCGAAGGTGCTGAATATCAAACGACATTGAGTGCAACGCCCTGGCAAACAGATGATGTGGTATTAATCAAACCTCATATGCCTGAATGCAGTGCGCAACTGAACAACGCAAAAGATGCAAAAGGCAAAGTAGAAAGCGAGATAAAAGGTGAAACACAGAGCACAGCAAAAAGTAAAGTAAAGGGTGCGGTAAGTCAAAATGAAACACCGCCATACGATGATGCTGCAACACAAGCGCTTAAAACTAATAGTTACCTACAGTTTGCAGTGCCAGTTGACCTTGATTCATTAGAGCAGTTGTCTTTTACTTTAGCTGTGCCTTTTGAGCTGAATCATCAAAACCCGCTGTCACAACCTTCGCCATTAAACCTACCTAGTATGTTCTGGTCGTGGCGCTCGGGACATAAGTTTTTTCGATTAGATATGCAAGGCCCCGACAAAAACTGGGTATTTCATTTAGGCAGCGTTGGATGTACTGCCGCTTCAATTATGCGTTCCCCGCAAAGTGAGTGTGTTCAACCTAACAGAGTTAGCTTTGACTTGGATAAAAAGTACGATGGCACAAAATTAGTTATGCATTTAGACAGACTTATCACTGATATACCGATGCAAAACGATAGTTCTTGTTTGTTTAATTCAGGTCAAGAAAGTTGCGCTGTTTTGATGTCTAACTTTAAAACCCAAGCGGTGTTTGAATGGCATTAAACATCTCGATTACCCAGTCTATACAAGTTTACATCTGTTTTATTCTGAGCTGCGTTTTGATAGCTTGTACGCCTGTTGTATCTGTTCAAAATGCATATGATTGGAAACTACCAAAAGGTTTTCCTCATCCCATAGTGCCATTAGACAACCCTATGTCAGATGCGAAGGTGGTATTGGGAAAAAAGCTGTTCTTTGACGTGGATCTGTCTTTTAACCAATCGATATCTTGTGCAAGCTGTCATCAACCAGAATTTGCTTTTTCTGAACCTCAAAAAATAGCAGTCGGCGCGACAGGTCAAAAACATCGGCGTAACACCCAGTCACTGGTTAATGTGGCTTACAACAGTAATCTAACGTGGGCGCATTCAGGGCTAAATCGAATTGAGCAGCAGATTCTTATTCCAATGTTTTCTGAAAACCCCATCGAGTTGGGTATTACTGGACATGAAGACGAAGTATTACAGCGATTTGAAAAGCAAGGTTATGCAACATTATTTAAAACTGCCTTTGATAGCAGTGAGGTTACCTTTGAGCAAATAGTTAAAGCACTGGCTAGCTACGTTAGAAGCTTAACCAGTTTTACCTCGGCATTTGATGAGTATGCCTATCAAAATAATGATGCGGCTATGTCTGATGCAGCTAAAAGAGGTATGGAGTTATTTTTCTCAGAAAAATTTGAGTGTTTTCATTGTCATGGGGGATTTAATTTTACTCAGTCCAGTCAACATCAGAGCCAAAAATTAGATCTACGGCCTTTTCATAATACTGGTTTGTACAACATTGACGGTAAAGGTGCTTATCCTGTTTACGACCAAGGCTTGATAGAAGTTACCTTGCAGCCTCGTGACATGGGAAAGTTCAGAGCACCGACTTTACGCAATGTAGAAGTGAGTGCACCTTATATGCATGATGGTAGTCTAGCGACATTAGAAGATGTTATTGAATTTTATGCCGCTGGAGGCAGAGCCCAAGGGAGCACCAATCCTCTTAAAAGTTCTTTTTTAACGGGTTTTGAGCTGCGAGTAGAACAAAAACAAGATTTAGTTACCTTTTTGCAAAGTTTAACTGACCGCCAATTTCTAAACTTAAATTTAAATGGCCCACTAGTGTCCCCCTGACCGTATAAAAACTTTGGTTTATGCCTAAAAAAATCGTATTATTAATTTATAAGATGCATTTTTATTGGAGAACAAGATGACGGAAAAGCCCTTTTTAGTAAGTGGTCGTAACACTATAATCCATAAAATACGAAAATTAGATTTACTGATTGTTAACGGTAGGGGTAATCCTGCCATTGTTGTTACACATAGAGGCATTGAAGAATTTATCGGGAACGTCCCAGAAAATAAACGCGATGCAAAACAATTAGATTTGGAAATGCTGCACTTAACTAACGCTGAAGTATTTGGCGAAGAAAAAATATTACTATTCGTACAAACAATTAATGGTAAAGAATACAAAATAGATTACAGCAAACATGGTACTCCACTGTTCGTGAGGATCCATCAGGAAAACGCCTTCTAAGCTAGACCTCCAATTTAGCAAAATCTAATTTAGCAAAAATAGCCCTGTCTTCAGGGCTATTTTGTCTGCATTAATCTTAAGCCCCAGCTTTAGTGTTACTATTTTCCAGCCGTTTTTTCAGCTACTTTTTCAGCCATTTTTTTAGTGATTTTTGTAACTGTTTTTTTAGCGCTTTTCAAAATTTTGCTCTCACTGATTTTGAGTTCTATACCTTTAGTTACCGACTCAAGCTGACTTCAGGTAACAAATTAAGTGGTTATTGAGACAAACTTATTAAGCTAATATATTCAAGTTGATATATTCAAACCGATACATCCAAACTGGCGTCATCAAACGTGATGGCTCTCTTTTTATTACATGCCTATGCAGTTGGTTCAGGTAGTATAAAGTCGAGACAGTAGAACTTCCTACTTCCTACTTCTGAGCTTTTGATGGTAACTATCCCAAAAGTGAAATAAATAATCACTTCAAGTGCCACACCCACCCAGATTGATCAAACTGCCTGAGTAAGATGCATAAGCATGTTTTATTATTGCTATGATATGTTTCTCGTTATTTGAAATCACAGTGATTCTGCAGCAAACTTAAAAATTAAGGAACGCAAGATTGATGAATTTTACATCAACGTTAGTGTTTATAGGATATTTGAGCATTTCAACTCTGCCACTCGCTAGCCCTCTATCAGCCTTAGATAATGCCATTATGGCGTTAGAGGCTGGGCAAACTGAACAAGCACGGTTGTTATTTGAGAAACAAAAAGAAGATCCTAGGGCTATGGTGTATTTAGCCAAGATTTACATAGATGTTGATTTAGACGAAGCTGAAAATTGGATTGAAAAAGCAGTTAATCATAAATTAAGTACTGCAGAAGCCCACTATGTTCGTGGTCGTATAATGGCAAGACAGGCAGCGGGATCTATTTTCTCAGCGTTACGTTATGCTGAACAAGCTGTTGATAGTTTTACCAAAGCAGTACAGCTGCAGCCAGATTCTATTCAATATCGAAAGGGACTTATGCAATTTCACACTAGCGCACCCAGCATTGCAGGGGGCGAGCTTGATATAGCAAAAGAGCAAATAGAAAAAATTAGGCAACTTGACCCAAAAGCGGGTGTGGCAGCTGAGATTAACTTCGAACTATCGCAAGATAATGACGCACTTGCTGAAATACTTTTGCAGCAAGCAAAACAAACATATAAAGATATTCCTGACTTTTTCTTTCAAGCAGGTATGTTCTACCAACGCAGAGGAAATTATCAAGTTGCATTTGAAGAGCTAACACTGGCCATCAGTAAAAGTACCCAAACAAAAAGCACTGAGATAAAAAGCACTGAAATAAAAAGCACTGAAACAAAAGCAAGTGTTGTCGCTAAGTATCACGCGTTGTATCAACTTGGTAGAACATCGGTTTTGGGTAAAAATAATATTGAAGCTGGAATAAAAGCTTTGAGCGAGTACATTAGTGAAGCGCCAGAGTTAGATGAGCTAGTACCTAAGGATTGGGCAGAGTTTCGTTTAGCCAACCTAATGGCCCTCAGTTCGCAAGAATCAGCCGCTAAAATAATTTATCTACGCTTGGCAAAAACAGATAACAAAGAACTGGCTAAAGAGGCAAAACAAGCAGCAAAGAAAATCTAGATTAGCGGTTAATCCCATTATCTAGTCCATATGTAAACAATGCATGGCTTTAAATTCAAAATTTTTTGCTTTGCAGTAAATACAAGCTTGAATTATTCAATAATTACCTCAAGATAATACGCATACATATCTACTAGTTTTTCAGATGTTTTATTAGCGTTTGAGCAATACCTTTAAGGAACAACATTGACCATTAAACTTGGCATAGTAATGGATCCCATCCAGTCCATCAATATCGAAAAAGACACCAGTTTTGCTATGTTGCTTGATGCGCAAAAGCGTGGCTATGAATTGTTTTATATGGAAATGGGCGACCTGTATTTGCAAAATGGTAAACCTATGGCCCAAATGGCGAGCTTAGCTGTCGAGCCTAATGCAGATAAATGGTTTACCCTAGGTGATGAGTTACATCAAAGTTTAGCTGAATTAGATGTGATTTTGATGCGCAAAGATCCCCCGGTAGATAATGAATTTATTTATGCCACGCATATGTTTGAATTGGCAGAGCAAGCAGGCACTTTAGTGGTGAACAAAGCGCAAAGCTTACGAGATTTTAACGAAAAGCTATTTACCTCTTGGTTCCCAGATTTGGTCGCCGATACACTGGTTACAAGAGATACTAAATTAGTTAAAGAGTTTCATCAAAAGCATAAAGACATTATTTGTAAACCACTGGATGGCATGGGTGGTAGCTCAATTTTCAGGGTTAAAGAAGACGGTAATAACTTAGGTGTCATCATTGAAACGTTGACTGAGTTAGGCACACGTTACGCTATGTTTCAGAAATTTTTACCTGAGATTAAAGACGGTGACAAACGCATTTTAATTATTGATGGACAAGTTGTACCTTACGCATTGGCGAGGTTGCCAACTAAAGGTGAAAATCGTGGTAACTTGGCTGTGGGCGGCACCGGTAGACCACAACCTTTATCAGAGTCTGATTTTAAGATTGCCGAAACTATCGCGCCGCTTTTAGTCGAAAAAGGTTTGATATTTGTTGGCCTAGATGTGATTGGTGATAGAGTCACTGAAATTAATGTAACCAGTCCAACGTGTGTTCGAGAAATTGAAGCAGCTTACGATATTAACATCACAGGTATGTTATTCGATGCTATTGAAAAACGCCTTACTGCGGCCAAGGGAGCTTAATCTTTAATATGCAAAGCTTGCAAAACTATTTACTTATTGCATCCCCGAGTATGGATGACCCTTACTTTTCGCGCACAGTTACTTATATTTGTGAGCACAATGAACATGGCGCTATGGGACTGGTGATCAACCAACCTGTAGGCATGAAGCTAAAAGAGCTGGTCGAACAGGTTGATGCTAAAGCTGAAGTAATGGACGAAAAAGCCGAAGATATTATTTTAGCTGGTGGTCCAGTGAGCCAAGATCGTGGCTTCATTTTACACACTTCACAATCTGGCTGGGCTTCAAGTCTTACTATGACACCTGAGGTTATGGTAACTACTTCAAAAGATATTATATCTTCGCTAGGCAACAAGGATGCGCCAGAAAAATCACTAATTATGCTTGGTTACGCTGGTTGGACAGCAGGACAGCTAGAAGAAGAAATTCAAACTAGTTCATGGTTAATGGTAGAAGCCGATACTGAGATTTTATTCGATACTCCTATCCATAAAAAGTGGGAAACTGCAGTGCAGCGTTTAGGTATTGATGTATGGCAACTTGGTCCAGATATTGGTCACGCTTGATGTATGCCAATTTACTAAACGTTGTACTTACTGCACTTACTCTGTACTTGCTGCATTTGCTGAGTATTTAACTAATGACGCTATCTAAATGAGTAAACAAGGGCAGCGAACTATTTTAGCTTTTGATTTTGGTACTAAGAGTATTGGTGTTGCAGTGGGGCAAGAAATAACAGGTACTGCTTCTCCACTGAATGCTATCAAAGCGGTAGATGGGATCCCTAATTGGGATATCGTTGAAAAGCTATTCGCTGAATGGTCCCCACAATTGGCGGTAGTAGGTTTACCGCTAAATATGGATGGCAGCAGCCAACAAGTCACATTTTCTGCGAAAAAATTCGCGAACCGCTTGAATGCTAAGTATAAAGTGGCAGTCGAAACCTGTGACGAACGTTTAACTACGGTTGACGCTAAGGCTCGCTTGTTTGAATTAGGTGGTTACAAAAAGCTTGATAAACAAAAAGTGGACAGCGTATCAGCTTGTTTGATCTTTGAAAGTTGGATTGAAACGCAGTATTAAAAGGGGCTACGGTCGAGTCACGGGGTTCTGAAAAATTAAGAAAGACAAGGCTCAAATTAGAATTACAGGATAAGGGGAAGCCTAGGAGTAAAAAAGATTAATAAGTTTGGGTGGTAAAAACGCGTTTAGATATATTCAAACGATTGTCTACATACTCAATGAGACGCACAAACTGATTTCAGAAATTTTAATATTTCCACTTTTAACCTATTTTTTAACCTGCGTTTTACTGCTTTTCGTCTGTGCAGCGAGATGCTTTTTGCGCGGCCCTCGCTGTACATTAAGATTTTAAAGCTTTATTTTTTATCCGCTTTAAGTTGTTCTATTTCCGCCCATAATTTTTCTGCTTCAGCGGTAAGCATCGAGTAGGTTTTGATGTCGCCTTTGCGTTGTGCAAGCATAGCATCAGTAGATTTTTGGTCGTAAATTTTGCGTAATTTCTTGGCTGGATCTGACTTTAAAAAACCGAACATATATTTTCTCTCTATAAGAAATGAATTATGCTAGTAGACTACTATGTTCTGGCTTAAGTTGATCAATTCTTTTCCCAACTGAATTCTCGGTATAACTAAATATTCTTTAGTGAGCTTGTGATACCCACTCAATTGCCAGCAGTAGCTATGTTGTAACTCTCCAAGGGCTCATTTATTACTGTCACAAAAAAATCTGCAAGTAGCCTCGTCTACTTCACTTTCAAACTTCACTTTCAAACTTCACTTTCAAACTAAGTTTGAGCATCCTGCTTAGCGTGTGATCTATATCAAAAATATTTTATAGCACAGACTAAAAGTTTGTTTTTGCTGATACAAACCTAGTGCATTCATATTGTGTTATGTGGTGACTATTAGAGGATGATAAAAGCCTTTAAAAACGATAATAGTCACCGTTTACGGTGTTAAACACAGCCACTTATTGGTAAAATTAGTTGTACATTAACCCTTTGATCAAAGGAGCTTTATGCCTGGGTTACAGCGAATTATTTTAATCAATTGTCACCTTCCTGGTTTTGTTGAACTTGATGTCTCGGGTCACAGTAATATCTGTGGCACCAATGCCTCAGGTAAAACCACTTTACAACGTTTGATCCCTGTCTTTTATGGTGAGCTGCCAAGTAAAGTTGTGCCTAAAACGCGTAAAAAATTTGATGACTTTTATTTGCCTCACGCGAATAGTTATCTGATTTATGAGTATCAAACAGAAGACGGTCAAAGCTGCCAAGTCGTGTTAACGCGTAAAGGCTGTGATGGAGTGCAATATCGCTTTGTTGAAGCACCTTATCATCAACAACAAATTTTAGTGGATGCAGAGCAAGGTCATGTTCAGGCTATGCTACCTGAACAGTGGATTAAGCAACTTAGACAGCTTGGCATCGATTTTTCTCATAAAATTCAAGCTACGAGTGAGTTTCGTAGCGTTATTCAAAATGACGTGAGTGTGGGTCGTGGCGCAGGACGCGAAAGTACTAAACTTAGGCAGTTAGCCAGTCGTTACAGTTTAGTGTCTAGTAAACATCGTATCAGGCATATAGAAAAGTTAGTCAGTGCGGTACATGCCAAAGAAGGCAAAATGGATACCCTGCGAACCATGCTTGCGGCTATCTTTGAAGAAGATGGTTTGGTTCAACCTACTACCACGGTTAAAAATACTAAGGCGCGGGAGTGGATTACGCAGATGCGTCAGACGATGCGTTTACAGTCGATGCAACATGAGTATCAAAAAATTCAGGCACAAACAGAAAAGCTAAATACGATTGAAAAGCAGCTGTTGCAGCTTAAGCCTATTTTAGAAAAAGATTTGCAGTCGTTGGCAACACAAAAAGCTGACGCTCAAGAGCATCGCAATAAAATAAAGAATCAGCAAAGCACTGAAAAAGAGTCTTTTGAGCAAGCTGAAGGAATGTTAAATAGCCGTGCCAGTGAAACGGCTGAAAACCTTAAGGCTAAGTCGTCAAGACTAGATCATATTCAGCAGCAGTATGAAACGTATCAGGATTCTGATATTGAGCAACTGCAAAAAGATATGGATGCTTTGCCCATTAAACGTGAAGAATACGAACAAAAGTTAGAGCAATACCACTTACTGATTGACCAGCATAAAGATTTACAGGGCGAACTTGAAAAACAAAAGCTTAAGTTATCTGAATCGCTAGAACGTTTGTCCCATAAAAATCAGGCTCAAGCTAAAACCATTAGCCAGCAAAAAGAGACAGTACGCAACACTCATAGTGATAAGGAAATAGATTTACGCAGTCGCTTTGAACAACGTAAAGAGCAGCAAGCTAAAGAGTTTGATCAGCAACTATTAGACGCAGAGCGCGGCATAGTACGTTATGAGTATCAAGCCAAACAAGCTTCACCTTCTGAGCAAGAGCTAGAAAATTCTGCTTTGGTTGACAAACGTTTAGAGCTTTCACAGCGGGTATGGCAGCAAAGTTCGAGTGCCAAAAAGCTGGCTGAAAATAGCCATCAGCAGCTTCGAAATAAACGCGATGAAGTCGATAAAGTATTGCATCAAATGCGGCAAACCACTCGGCAAGCCAAAGAACGCCTAAAAAAAATACATAAACAGCTTTCACCAGAACAAGACAGTCTTAGACAGTTTTTACGAGATAACAAACCTGGTTGGGAACAAAGCATTGGTAAACTTATCAATGAGCCATTACTGAATGAAAAAAACTTATCACCACAAATCACTGTCGATATCAGCGACGCCGCAGCGCATAGCTTTTTAGGTGTAAAGCTAAATCTGGCTATGATTGATGCCCCTGATTATGCCCAAGACGAAACGGCTTTAACATTGTTTTTAGAACAAGCTCAAAAACATTTGATGACTGCTGAAAAACAACAAAAACAAGCAGAGTCTGAACTTGACGAATGTCATCGAGAAGCTGAATTTCAACGAGAAACGGTGGCTAAGCAAAATCGAGCGTTCGAAGAAGCGCAACAAGAATCAGATTATGCGCGAAGTGCTAAACAACGCTTTGCGGATGAACTAAAAGTAGCGTTAGAAAAGCGTAAGCAGCAAGCACAACAGGCTTTACAACATGAGTTAGCACAAAAACAGCAAATTTTATTACAAAAACAAAGTGTGATTGACTTACTAAAGTCTGACTTTGAAAAACAACTCTTGGAATTTAAGAGTGACTGGCAACATGAACTAGTTGCTTTAGATGAAAAAATCGAAGAGTTAGAGCGTCAAGTTGGCCATAGACGCCAGCAAAACCGTGAACAGATCAAACAACTTGAAAACGCTTTTAATCAAGAACTAGCGAACCAAGACATTGATCCCAACACCTTACGTGAGTTAAAACAGCAAACTGAGAGGTTAAAAAACGATCTTCAGGTGGTGACTTTAAGACGTGATGAGCTCAATGAATATAAGACTTTTATGCAGACCGATTGGTTGCAACAACGCCCAAAGTTACTCGAACAAGAAGCCGAGTTAAAAGCGCTTGTACTGCAGTTAGAGCAGCAGCAAACCACCTTGAGGAATCAATATCAAACTAAACGCACTGAGTTATCTAAAATATTGTTAGCAGTAGATAAAAGTTTGTCTGGCTTTAGTGCTTTGATGATAGAAATTGAGCCTATGGTGCGCCAGCTCAGCCAAATCGTATTTTCTTTTAAGCCAACCGATGAGCCAAATATTAATCTAGGTGAACAGGCCGAACGTATTAACCGATGTACTGAAGCACTAGAAAGCCGCAGCCGTGGTGAGAAAAAACTAAAAGAATCGCTGAACGAGTTTGAAGCAACATTAGGTAAAGATGCAGGAAAAGACTTTTTAGACACAATGCTACAAGCTTTCAAGGTGTTAGATGAAGACGCTAATGTGCGCCAACGCCTACCTATTTTACAGCGTTTACTGAGTATATTGGAGTCTCGTCAACGTCAAATTGTTGAGCAAGGAGAAACGATAGGTGGCGACTTAAATAAATTTTTCACTGTTTTTAGTGATATTAACCGCAAAATTGCCCAACAAAGTAAACGCTTAACTGACGAAGTATCTGATGATTTAATTTTAGACGGCATTGCGCGTTCTGAAGTAAAGATCATCTCTACTGTTGACGAGCTTAATTTCTGGGCACCCCTAAAACGGTTCGCTCAGCAGTACAACAACTGGAGTCTGTCTGATGATTTTTTACCCAGCGAAGCGTATTTAGATAATTTGGCTGATGTGGTTGAGGTTTTACCCAATGACGCCAACTACAGCATCGAATCGCTGTTGCGTTTAGAGTTACATCTAAATGAGGGGGGGGCTGATTTAGTGATTAAAAACGACAGGCAACTACTTGAATCATCTAGCCACGGTATGGCTTATTTGATCTTGTGTAAGTTTTTATTAGCCTTTACCCGTTTGTTGCGTAATCAAGCCAATGTACATATCCATTGGCCGATTGATGAAATTGGTACCTTGGCATATCACAACGTAGAAAAACTGTTTAAGGCCTGTGATGCCAATGATATTCATATTTTGGGCGCTTTTCCAAACCCAGAATCTGATGTATTAACGTTATTCAAACATCGATACCTGATTGATAAACAAAAACAACAGTTAGAAAAAATAGAACCAAAGCTGAGCCGTATTGCACAGCGTTTACAGCAAAGTCATACCTCAATCACAGATCCAACACAGGTGAACGTATGATAGAACATGGTCCATTATTAGAACGTTTGTTAGAAGGTGAGTTTATTTGTACCGTCACCGATGAGCATAGTTTTCATAAGTTACAAAATAACGAGCTGGTGGATGACTTAAACCATTTTTTAAGGCCCCTTAATAGGCGCGTGGCAAAAAATGACGATGGTTCGGTATATTTTCTGGCTTACTGTGATTTAACCCAAAATGCTCGGATGCATCTTGGCCAGCAATTCACAAGCACAGTGCAGTCCTTATTACCTATGTTGGAATGGATGCAGCTGGTGCAAGAAGCCCTTGGTCGTGATGGGGCACTCAGTGCTGGTGACACTATAAAGTTACAAGACTTTGAGTCTAAAGTAGTGGACAACCAGTCTCTTATTCAACGTTTAGCCCACTTGGCTAATGACAAAGTGTTTAAGTCCAGCAGCGATAAACCTGACATGCAAATCAAACAAGTGTTTAAGCGTATTAAAGAGTTGGGTTACTTGCACCAACCCCATAAAGACAGGCTGTTTTATACCGTCACCGGTAAAGTGGAACAACTCATTGAGTTGGTGCGTTTTATCAAAGACGAAGAAGGCCTACTAATTGATGACGAAGCGCCAGAACAGGAGGCAATGTTTTGAGTCAGGCTTTGAAGCAAAAAAGCCTAGTCCAAAGCAATCCATTATTTGAATTAGGTAAAGAACGTTTAGAGTTAATAGGTAAACATGCGGATGCTTTAATGCAAGGCTATTTGCAAGGGCAGATAAGTGAGTTAGCTTTTTCACAACAAACACTCCAAAAGCTGCTGGATAGCCGTGTGTTGTTTTACCCTGATGAACAGTCTTTAAGTTTGCGACCGATAGTCAACGAGTTAATTGCCAGCTTGACTCAAGATGAGCGAAAACGGCAAATCAATTCAGACGTAGGTGAACACCTTGACCAAATTCATACTCGGGTGCAGTCACTTCAAGGGGCAAGGCAGAAAGGTGATTATGTAGCGAGTGAACATCATATGCAGTTACTTACTGAGCGTGTGCAGGACATGACAGGTCAATTTGGTGATGCCATTGAAAGTATTTGGCACAGGCTTAACACTGAGTTTGGATTTGTCAGTAGTTTGGATGACAAAATTTTAGAAATTGAACTGGCCCAGCGTCAACTAAGACGGATACTCGACGGTTTTGGTATTATCAACTTTGATGATCTTATCCAACTTGCTGGCAGTGATGGTGCGCTTCGTAAGTTATTGGTGAGTCAGTTACAGGCTCGTATTTCTGAACATTCAGGCTCTTTGCTAGAAGTACAAAAACGCCTAGTACTTTTGATGGCCCGTTTTCGTCAGCAGCAAGGCAGAGCTTTGTTAATCAATCGTATGAGCGCCTTTTTACGTCAACATCCTAATTTCCAGATTGGTGACTACCCCAATCGTAGTCAAGTCCCTGCAGTGGTTAATCAAGCCCGCGGCATCAATGCCCAAGCCTTTATTGCTTTAGACCGGTCACAAGACAGTGATGCGTTAGCAGAGCTTGCCCGAGCTGTGCCGAGACAGTTAGAACAAAACTCACAGTCAGAAACACAAACTGAAGGCTTTACCCTTGCTGTGCAAAACTTGGTGGCGACAGAACAAAAACAACTCGCCAAAGATGTAGAAGATTTCTTTATTCAGGTGATAGAAAGTCCACAAGCTTTGAGTGGTGTGGATTATTTAGCTAAAAAGGAATTACCTTGGGAGCCAGAAATGTGGTTATTCCAAATTGTAGCTGAGCACCAAGGCTTGCCTCAGCAAAACAAACAATGCTTTATACTAGAAAAAGACAGCGCGCAACAAAGCCGCTTTAACCAGTTACATATTATTAAAGATGTCACTGTGAGTGTGCGCTTTGCTGATGATTATCAGGCGACAGGTTAGGCCCACTTATGGCAAATGATCTCAGCTTAAAAGCAAAACGGCTGTTAGCTGCACAACACAATGCACTTATGCATGATGAAAATAGGGTGGCGCAAGTCAGTAACATATTGACGGAAGTTTTACGCTGGTGTGAGGAGCTGGAGTTTAAGCCAGGCAAATGGGTTAAACCTAAAAAAACGTATCGTTTTGATAGAGAGTATATAGCTCAAATAAATCAAATTTTATTAGATGAAAAATACGCCAGTATTTTTGATAACTTTAATCAAGATACCCATAGAAGTGCTGCGCAAAGAAATCCAAATGAAAAACAGGGACAGCTTAAACCGACTCATCACCTTATATTGGCCGCCGTTACCGCAGGACATATTCTTGATGCTATTAGCCAAGATTTTTATTTAAGCCAGCAGATTAATATCGAATTAGATGTTTCCCAGTTAAGACTAGAGAATTTTGATTACTTAGTCATTATTGAGAATCGAGATAGTTTTAATGATTGGTTCGAGTATCAATCGTGTACCCATTTATGCAACCCATTAGTGATTTACCGTGGTGACAAACACCACTCAACTGCTTGCAAAACGTTACTTAAAAAGTGGTTGAACACCCAAGCTAATAAACCTTCAATTTATTTTGGTGACTACGACTTAGCAGGTTTACGTCTGGCTACGAGTGGAGGTTACTCACACCTGTTATTACCTGAATATAATTGGTTATCCCAAAGACTCATTAAACAACACTATGCTGCTACTCAGCAAAAATACTTCGCTAAATTAGAACAAGATTGTCCCAAAGGTTGGCAGCAATTATTGACACTTATGAGTGATAGTAGGGCAGGGTTGCGGCAACAAAAAATGTATCAAACTTCGTTGTTAATGTATCCAAGAGACGTTTCCATGTCATTTCATTTATCTTACAAAACCATTCATGAAACACCTTCAAACTAAGGTTCTAGAAAGAATACGCTGCTAGTAACAGCAACAGCGCTCTTAGTTAATTTATTTTTTTATGTGTTTAAATTTGATTTAGATACCACTTTAATTTCACTTTAATTCTGTTTAAAAGCCCATTCGCACAATTTATGATCAGCACCTACACTGGTTAGTAATGAGTTGAAATTTAGCCGAGTTATTGACGTGATAGTAGCCCTTTTACATCAGTCTCAACTTTGGGTGTGATGTTCTTGTTTAGCGTAAGTTCGCCGTCACCACCATAAGCTGAGTAGTAGCAGTAAACGTAATTTCAGCGCAAAAGCCAACAACAATAAGGGGCTGACATGGGCATCGCTATAGCGTTGATCCTAATTGTCATTGGATCGGTTTTATTCCACTTTTTATCACCTTGGGTGATGACGCCATTAGCGTCTAACTGGGGCTCTATTGATGACATCATGGTCATTACTTTCATCATTACAGGCATTGTTTTTATTGCAATAAATCTTTTTATCGCTTTTGCCGTCATAAAATATCGTCATAACAAAAATCGAAAAGCTAAGTATGAACCCGAAAATAAAAAGTTAGAAATATGGCTAACTGTAGTCACCAGTATAGGCATTATTGCTATGTTGGCGCCTGGGTTAGCGGTCTATTCAGACTTTGTGAATGTGCCAGAAGATGCCGACGTTATTGAAGTAGTGGGTCAGCAATGGAGTTGGAGTTTTCGCTTTCCCGGTGATGATGACCAACTGGGTAAAAGCGCTATTGAAAACATTAGCATTGATAACCCTTTTGGTATCGACCCACTCGATCCAGTAGGTCAGGATGATGTGTTAGTGGTAGGCAATCGACTTGTGTTGCCAGTGGATAAGCCAGTCAAAATATTGATGCGTTCCAAAGATGTGTTGCACAACTTTTATGTTCCCCAGTTTAGAGTGAAAATGGATATGGTGCCTGGCACCGTGTCTTACATTTGGCTTACTCCCACCGTCATTGGTGAATATGAAATTTTGTGTGCGGAGTTTTGTGGGGTAGGCCATTTCAATATGCGTGGTTACGTTAAGGTGATGCAACAACAAAATTTTGATAAATGGCTATCAGCAAAGCCCACTTTTGCTACTTCAATGATTAAAAACAGCTCTGAAAAACTCAGTGTACTGGCGCAAAGTGGTCAAGAGGTTGCAAAAAGTAATGGTTGTTTTGCATGCCATAACTTTACAAACAGCTCCATAGGGCCAACCTGGAAAGGTTTGTTTGGCAAAACTCAAACGTTAGCCAGTGGACAAACAGTGTTGGTAGATGCAGCTTATATAAGAGAATCTATTTTAAACCCTGCTGCAAAGTTAGTGACAGGTTTTGCACCTATTATGCCCACCATACAGTTGACTGACTTAGAAATAACAGCATTGAGTGCCTATATCAAAGAAAAAGGTGCAGCTGAGCAAACGCAGCACAATAATAATGTCACACCTTCTGGTGCGGCATTAGCCCAATCAAAAGGTTGTACAGCCTGTCATAGTCAAGATGGTTCACGAATGTTAGGTCCCAGTTGGCAAGGAATATTTGGCACCCAGAGACAATTAGTTAGTGGTCAAAATATTGAAGTAGACGATGCGTATCTTAAAGAGTCTATATTTCAACCCAATGCAAAAATTGTTAAAGGTTTCCCAGCCGTCATGCCACCGCCCGTCATCAACAAACAAGAAGCGTTGGCGCTGATAGAATTTATTAAGACGTTATAAACATCAGATCAACTAAGCAAAAATAATGCGGAGTAACAGATGGAAAATGAATTAGATCACGACATGCATGAGCCAAGCAGCTTTTTAACCAAGTATGTTTGGAGTCAAGATCATAAGGTTATTGCCATTCAATATTCGGTTATTGCTATTTTGGTAGGCATTGTGGCGTTAGTACTTTCTGGTTTGATGCGTTTACAACTGGGTTTTCCTGGTAGTTTCGATTTTATTGACCCCAGTTCCTATTATCAGTTTGTCACTATGCACGGCATGATAATGGTGGTTTATTTACTGACAGCTATTTTTCTAGGTGGGTTTGGTAATTATCTCATCCCGCTTATGGTGGGGGCTAGAGATATGGTTTTTCCATTTGTGAATATGCTTAGTGTATGGTTTTACTTGTTGGCGGTGATTGTTTTAATGGCCAGCTTTTTTGTTCCTGGCGGACCTACAGGTGCAGGCTGGACGCTGTATCCCCCACAAGCTATTTTGCCGGGCACACCAGGCTCTGATTGGGGCATAATTTTGATGTTGGTGTCACTAGCTATCTTCATTGTGGCAGCAACTATGGGCGGCTTGAATTATGTCACAACTGTGTTGCAAGCGCGTACCAGAGGTATGACCTTGATGCGTATGCCGCTAACAGTATGGGGCATTTTTATGGCTACGATACTGGCTTTGTTGGCTTTTCCTGCCTTGTTTGTTAGTGCTGTGATGATGTTATTTGACAAAACCTTAGGTACCAGTTTTTTTATGCCCGCCATCTTGTCTATGGGACAGCAACTTGATCATGAGGGTGGCAGCCCTATTTTATTCCAACACCTTTTTTGGTTTTTCGGTCATCCTGAAGTTTACATCGTTGCATTGCCTGCCTTTGGTATTGTGTCTGATCTGATCAGTACCCACGCGCGCAAAAATATCTTTGGATATAGGATGATGGTGTGGGCAATAGTGGGCATAGGCATATTAAGCTTTGTGGTGTGGGCACATCATATGTACATCAGTGGTATGAACCCGATGTTTGGCTATTTCTTTGCTACCACCACTTTAATTATTGCTGTACCCACAGCTATCAAAGTTTATAACTGGGTTCTAACCATTTGGCATGGCAACATTCGTCTTAATGTTCCGATGTTGTTTGCTCTTGGCTTTGTTTCTACCTTTACGATTGGTGGTTTAACCGGTTTGTTTTTAGGTAATGTGGTGGTGGACCTACCCCTTTCTGATACCTATTTTGTAGTGGCTCATTTTCATATGGTGATGGGTGTATCACCTATTCTGGTGGTCTTTGGTGGCATTTATCACTGGTATCCTAAAATGTCTGGCAGGATGCTTGACCCTACATTAGGAAAATTACATTTTTGGGGCACTTTCCTGGGTACTTATGCTATTTATTTTCCCATGCACTATCTTGGTATTTTAGGGGTTCCCAGACGTTATTTTGCGTACGAAAACTACGACTTTATTCCTGACTCAGCTAAAGATTTAAACGCCATGATTTCGGTTATGGCGATATTTGTGGCTCTGGTACAACTGATATTTTTATTTAATTTAGTGTGGAGTCTGTTTAAAGGTGAAAAGTCAGGAGATAACCCGTGGCAAGCAACAACACTCGAATGGCAAACAGCAACTACACCACCAGGACATGGGAATTGGGGCAAAGAGTCACCGGTGTGTCATCGCTGGGCATATGATTATAGTGTGCCGGGATATCAACAAGATTTTTTGCCACAAAATTTCATCGATGAAAAATTGGAGAGTAAAATATGAGCTTTTTAACACCATTAATGGAAAAATCTTGGGAGCCAGTATCAAACCCTCAAAGTCAAAATTTAGGACGGGAGCACACAAGAAGGGCAGGGCTGAGATTATTGTTAACCGTTGTGTCAGTACTTTTCTTTTTGTTCATTGTGGCTTTTTTGATGCGCTCTCAATACCCGGATTGGCAACCTCTTGCAGAACAGTCAAGCCATCCTTTGTTTGATCAAACATTGCTATGGCTCAATACCAGTTACTTAATTTTCGCAAGTATTTGTTTACAAATCGCTAGAGTCAGCGGCCACAAAAACCGATTAATAATAGCCAAGGGAGGCTTGATATTAGCCGGTTTTTTTTCTTGTGCCTTCGTTACAGGCCAGTGGCTGCTATGGCAGCACCTTTATCAACAGGGTTTTGTGGTGAACAGTCATCCTGCATTGAGTTTTTTTTACATATTAACGGGTTTGCATGCGCTGCACGTAGCATTGGGTGTTTTGGCGTGGATAGCAGCGGTGATAGTTGTTATGCGAGACAGTCCAAAGCTGGCTCAATATATTGAACTTTGCGCTATCTATTGGCATTTTCTTTTAGGACTGTGGGCAATATTATTTATCTTGTTGGTCAGTCAGCCTGAAACCTACAACGCCATTGTTGAATTTTGTGGTTTGGGAGTCTGAATATGCAAATTAATCAAGCTATGGATAATTCAAATGGAATTAAAGGTTTAGTGGCAGATTGGTCTAGTGATCAGGAAACATTTCGTGTTTCTTGGGGCAAAGCCATGATGTGGATTTTTCTTCTCAGCGATACCTTCGTATTTAGCTGCTTTTTGATTGCATATATGGTGGTAAGGATTTCTACAGTCGAGCCATGGCCGAATGCGAGTGAAGTATTTGCCTTAGAAATTGGCGGGCAACATATGCCTTTGATCCTCATTGCCATTATGACCTTTGTTTTAATAACCAGTAGCGGCACTATGGCGATGGCAGTGAATTATGGTTATCGCAAAGATAAGGTAAAAGCGGGGGTGTTGATGCTGGTCACAGCATTCCTAGGTTTATCTTTCGTAGGCATGCAGGCGTTTGAATGGACTAAATTGATCTCAGAAGGCGTTCGTCCTTGGGCCAATCCATTTGGCGCAGAGCAGTTTGGCGCGGTGTTTTTTATGATAACGGGGTTTCATGGATTACATGTATCTATAGGTGTTATTTATTTGGCTACGGTAGCCATTAAAATATTAAAAGGGCATTACGATCACCATGGCAGTTACGAAATTGTTGAGATATCAGGCTTATATTGGCATTTTGTCGATCTAGTCTGGGTATTTATTTTTGCCTTTTTTTACCTTTGGTAAAACATCTATTGGAGAGTAAGTTATGTCTTCGAATACACAAATTCAATCAGAAACCCATACTCATCAAGAACATCCTGTGAGCTTATATTTGAAAATTTGGCTATTGTTATTTGTACTGAGCGGATTGTCATATATGGTTGATTACATGCACTTAGAAGGTTTGTTACGTTGGTCTCTTATACTTCTATTTATGTTTTTGAAAGCGGGTCTAATCATCAGTATATTTATGCATATGATGTGGGAAAGAATGGCTTTGATATGTGCGATATTATTGCCACCCCTGTGCCTTGGTGTTTTTATTAGCATTATGGCGATAGAATCAAAATACACGTTTTTTAGTCGTTTAATATTTTTTAGTCATAATTGAAGATAATTTGAGGCTGGTTTTAAGAAGGCAAGGTAGTCAAAATAGTTATCATTAACTGCTATTAACTATTTTGGCTTTTTAAGTTATGTACTTGCTAATTGAATCCAAAAGATAGTCTTTTAGGGTAACGATTTCATGACTTTATTGAATTTTTCTTGTCCATGTATAACCCAGCT
>Ga0222645_100346_pt1 | contig 26883 bp, 28 predicted proteins | sample AntAcemetagen292_FD_179881 | JGI IMG/M metagenome (GOLD analysis project Ga0222645, IMG submission 179881) | Saline water microbial communities from Ace Lake, Antarctica - #292 | ecosystem: Environmental > Aquatic > Non-marine Saline and Alkaline > Saline | place: Antarctica: Ace Lake | collected...
GTCGTAATCGGCATCCGTTACGTCTTCATAAGGAATGCGTTTGACCATACCCCCGGCGTTGTTGATCAGGCCGTCCAATCCGCCAAATTGTTCGGCAATGCTTTTGACCGCCGCAGCGAATTCTTCGGAATTACAGGCGTCTGCCTTCACCAAAGCGACGGTACCGCCGGCTTCGGTGATTTCCGCGGCCAGGGTCTCTGCCGCCTCTTTGCTTGAATTGTAGTGCAGCCCGACCTTCGCGCCCTGCGCTGCAAATGCGCGGGCCAAGGCCGCGCCTATGCCCGTTGACGCCCCGGTGATCAGAACGGATTTTCCCGAAAATTCGGGGAAGGAGAAAGTGGGTGTAGCCATCATGCAGATCCTAGCAAGGTAATGTGGCCATCGGCAGCAAAGGGCCGCTGGCCGTGAAATTTACTCTTTCAATAAATCAGCTATTGCGCCCTGCTGCAATCAACTACCATACTACCATTCAAAGTAATTACCGTGTTACCAAAAAACCCAGGGAGGATTACATGAGATATTTTGCAAGTGCAGCCATAGGCTGTGGAATGTTTGCTTTGGCCGGTACGCCAGGTTCCGCCGCGCAATTGGTCGGGGCGGTGCAGTTCGATGAAAACCACGCTTTCACCAAAACATTGCGGGAGTTTGAGCGGTTAGCAGGTGAGTGCTCGGGCGGATCGCTGACCTTTGATCTGCACATGAACTCTGAACTTGGTCTCGAGAAAGACTATTTTGAAAATATGAGCCAGGGTATCGCCGTTGATTATGCCATCGTCAGCCCATCGCATATGTCAACCTTCTCGCAGAAGGCACCTCTCATGGATATGCCGTTCCTTTTCCGTGATGTTGATCACTGGAATGCAGTGATGGAGCAGGACGCGCTGGCACCGCTGGCGCAGGATGTTCTGGAAAAGGCAGACGTGCGCCTGATCGGTTACGCTGGTGGCGGAACGCGTCAGCTGATCGTCAACCGCCCTATCACCAACATGGCCGAACTTGAGGGGCTGCCCATGCGCGTTATGGGGGCCCCGATCCAGACCCGTATGTTTGAGGCGATTAAGGCTGCACCATCAGTCATCGCTTATTCGGAGGTCTATAACGCCATTCAGACCGGCGTCATCGACGCCGCCGAGAATGAAGCCGCCGGTATTGAACAGATGAAGTTCTACGAGGTCGGCCCGCACATCGCCTTGACGGCACATGCTATCACCGTCCGCCCTATCGGCTTTTCGAATGCGATGTTTGAAAATTTGACCGAAGCAGAACAGGCCTGTGTTATGTCGGCTGGTAAGGCGGCGGGCAAACTGGGACGTGATATCGAAAGCGGGCAGGACAGCGAAAAGCTACTTGCGATGGAAGCCGCCGGGCTGCTGACGACCCACGCATTCCTTGACCGCGACAAGCTGCTTGAATTGGCGGAGCCCGTCAAAAAGGCCTACGCCGAGGAACTTGGCGCGTCTGACGTGCTGATGGCGATCGAAGCCGTAGAATAGCAGCAACTGGCACGTGGCCTGCGGAAAAATTCGCAGGCCACTCCCTTGTTCGTGGACACTGAGAAGTATGATGCGCATTCTGCTGGAAGGTTACTATCGCCTGTTGAAACTTCTGCTGACCCTGTTGATCACCGTTTTGATCATACCGGTGTCGATGCAGATCCTTAGCCGGTACACCAACCTGATCCCACGTTATATCTGGACCGAGGAAATCGCCCGCTTCTGTTTCATTTGGATCATCCTGATCGGTGCCATAATTGCGGTGCGCGACGGAACCCATTTTGACGTCGACATCCTGCCGCACAGTTCTTCCGTCTATGTCGAGTTCGCGTCCCGGATGTTTGTGCATCTGGCGATCCTCACCATGGCCCTGTCCTTCGTGTACTGGGGCTACGACTTCGGCGTGCTTGGATCACGTCAGCGATCTGAAATTTCTGGCCTGCCTATGCTGACGATCTATATCGGCTGGCCCATCGCCGGTGTCAGTTGGACAGTCTTTACGCTTGAAAAAATGTGGGACGAGTTCCGCATCTTAAAAAGAGGCCTACAAGATGGGACCAGGTGAAGTCGCAGCGATCCTCTTCGGGACATTTGCATTCCTGGTCTGTCTGCGGGTCCCGGTTGCCTTCGCGCTTGGCCTAGCAGTAGTGCCGGTGTTCTTTATCCAGGAGCGCCTTACACCTGTGCTGCTGATGCAGGAGATGTTTAAAAGCTACAATGCGTTTATCCTGCTTGCGGTCCCCTTCTTTCTGCTTGCTGCTAATCTGATGAATTCCGCGGGCATCACCGACAGGTTGATTCGTCTGGCGCGGGCAATGGTCGGCCATTTTCCGGGGGGGCTCGGCCATGTGAATGTTGTGGTGTCGATGTTGTTTGCCGGAATTTCCGGCAGTTCGACGGCAGATGCTGCCGGCATAGGGTCACTTCTGATCCCGCAAATGGAAAAAGAGGGCTACGACAAACCGTTCGCAGTAGCCATTACGGCCTGTTCCAGTGTTATGGGCGTTATCATTCCGCCGTCGATCTTGATGGTCGTCTGGGGCGGTCTGATGTCGGTTTCAATCGGGGGGCTGTTTCTTGCGGGTGTGGTGCCGGGTATCCTGGTCGCAGGCTCGCAGATGATAACCGTCTATGTCTATGCAAAACGCCGTGGTTATCCGGTGCATGATCGCTCGACCCTGATCGAGTTGGGAAAGGCTGCCGGGGGTGCCTCTTTGGCGCTGATGACGCCTTTGATTATCGTCGGCGGCATTGTCGGCGGCTTTTTCACCCCGACTGAAGCTTCGGTTGTCGCGGTTCTATACTCACTCTTTCTGGGGCTCTTTATCTATCGCTCGATCAAATTTTCTGATCTGCCCCGAATTCTCTATGACAGCGGTCGGTTTGCGGCGATCACCCTGTTCTGCATCGGTACGGCCTCGGCATTCGGATGGTGCCTGGCCTATTTCAAAATTCCGGCCGCTCTTGTGGACCAGATTGCGGCTATGGGCCTGGGTGTCATCGGAACCGGTATAATGGTGGCGCTTGCCTTCCTGCTAATCGGGATGTTCATCGACGCGATCCCGGCGATCATTATTCTTGGAACGGTGCTCTTTCCGGTGACAGAGCATGTCGGTATGCACCCGATCCATTTCGCGATTATCGGTGTTATCAGCTTGTCCTTCGGACTGGTGACGCCACCATACGGGCTATGTCTGCTAATCGCAGCCTCAATAGGGAAAATCCGGGTCATTGATGCATTGCGCGATGTTGTCATCATCCTGCTGCCGATGGTGGCTGTCTTGCTGTTCATAATCCTTGTGCCCGATGTTATCCTCGCGCTGCCGCGCTGGATCATGCCCAGATTTGTGCAATAGTGGCGCTATCCAAGTGTCTTTAATGTGGCCGGCTCCACCACCGGTACCGTTACGGGCGGCGATTGACGTGGTGTTGATGACAAAGCCGCCCTGTTTCTTAAGGTAGGGCAGCGCCGCCTTGGACGCGACGAGAACCGACCGCGCGTTTAGATCCATGATTGCGTCGTAATCGGCATCCGTTACGTCTTCATAAGGAATGCGTTTGACCATACCCCCGGCGTTGTTGATCAGGCCGTCCAATCCGCCAAATTGTTCGGCAATGCTTTTGACCGCCGCAGCGAATTCTTCAGAATTACAGGCGTCTGCCTTCACCAGAACCACAGTGCCGCCGGCTTCGGTGATCTCCGCGGCCAGAGCCTCTGTCGCCTCTTTGCTTGAATTGTAGTGCAGCCCGACCCTAGCGCCCTGCGCTGCAAATGCGCGGGCCAAGGCTGCGCCTATGCCCGTTGACGCTCCTCTGATCAGAACAGATTTTCCCAAAAATTCGGGCAAGGAGAAATTGGATGTAGCCATCATGCAGATCTTAGCAAGGTAATGTGGCCATCGGCAGCAAAGGGCCGCTGGCCGTGAAATTTACTCTTTAAATAAATCAGCTGTTGCGCCGTGCTGCGCTAAGCTACCATACTACCATTCAAAGAAATTGCCGAGTTACCACAAAAAACTAAGGGAGGAACGACATGAAAACCAAGAGTATTCTTTTCGCTACTGCGTCTGCGATCACTGTGCTGGGGCTTTTGCCTGCAATGGCCGCGGCCGAAACCAAGCTGAAATGGGCGCATGTCTACGAGTCGAGCGAACCGTATCACACCTGCGCCGTAGCCGCGAACGACCTGCTCTCGGATGCCACCGAAGGACGCTACGGGATCGAAGTGTTTCCCGCGTCGTCGCTAGGCAAAGAGGTCGATATCAACGAAGGGCTGGGCTTTGGCACGGTCGATATCATCTACACCGGGCAATTGTTTGCAGGGCGGTCCTATGGCCCCATCGCCATTGGCGGCGCGCCGTTCATGTTCCGTGACTGGGATCACTGGGACAAGTTCCGAAATTCGGACCTGTTCAACGAAATGTCCGCAGGCTACACTGAAGCTACAGGTAATAAAATCACGGCGATGACCTATTATGGTGCACGCCATGTTACATCGAACAAGCCGATCCTGACGCCGGCCGATATGGACGGTTTGAAAATTCGGGTCCCCAATGCGCCACTGTATATGATGTTCCCCGAGGCAACAGGTGCCAACCCAGCCCCCATCGCGTTTGCAGAGGTTTATCTGGCTCTGCAGCAAGGCACCGTCGATGCGCAGGAAAATCCGCTCCCTACGATTCAGGCCAAGAAGTTCTATGAGGTGCAGAGCAACATCAACCTCACAGGCCACATCACCGACGCCTTGCTGACCATTGTGGGTGGCCCGGCGTGGGATGCCATGGAAGGTGCCGATCAGGAAGCTCTCGCTCAAGTGACCAAAGACACTGCCGTCTGCGCGACAGATGCCATCATCAAGGCCGAAGGCGAATTGGTCGAATGGTTCCGCGGTGAAGGCGTGCAGGTCAACGACGTGGACCGCGGCCCGTTCATCGAGGCTGTCAAGGCGATGCATAACGGCGAAATGGCCACATGGGATCAGACCACATACGACCGGCTGCAAGCGATTAAATAAATCGGCTCATGCCTGCAGGCGGGTGCACGTGCTCGCCTGCTCACCAACATCCCAAAGGATACGGCCATGAACAGACAAGGCTCGTCTGAACCAAATGTGACGGCACCGATCAAGCTGGAGGAAGAAGAAATAGACCTCTCGGATCAAGGCTGGGACGATGCGATTGTTTTGATCCTGTTCTGGGTTTTGGCCTTTGTCGTTTTTCTACAGTTCTTTACGCGTTATGTTTTAAACGATTCAATCGCTTGGACAGAAGAGATTGCGCGGTTCTTGCTGATTGGTGTCACCTTCATCGGGTCGATCATGGCGACCCGCAAACAAAGTCACATTGCCGTTGAATTCTTTTACCGCTGGATCCCGCGGACGGGACGGCGCATTGCCCAGGCCGTGATCGACGTGCTGACCACTGCGTTTTTCATCATGCTGTCGATCTTCAGCGCACAAATTGCGGGGCGCACCGGACAGATGATGGTATCGCTCGATATTCCAAAATCGACAATCTACTGGATCGTCACCGCAGCTTTCGTGTGTATGGCGATTTATGCCGCCAGGAATGGCTGGCACCACCTGCGCAGCGGCACAAGCAAGCTGATCGACCCTGAACTATACGCGGACCAGATCCGCGCCATCGACTAGGAGCATCCCTCAGTGGACATTATTTGGCTTTTCGCAATGCTGGTGGGTATGTTGATCTTCGGCTTACCTGTGGCCATCGCCCTAGCAGGATCATCGGCGATCTTCATTATCGCCAATGGCTCGCCTCCGCCGATGGTGGTTGCCCATCGCATGATCAACGGTGTCGACAGCTTTCCCTTGCTGGCTGTGCCATTCTTCATTCTGGCCGGAAATCTGATGAACACAGCCGGGATCACCGAACGCATCTTCAACTTTGCTCTGTCGCTTGTCGGCTGGATGCGTGGGGGGTTGGGCCATGTGAACGTTGGCGCATCGGTCATCTTCGCCGGCATGTCCGGTGCCGCCGTAGCCGATGCAGGAGGCCTCGGCGCGATCGAGATCAAGGCGATGCGTGATGCCAATTACGATGTAAAATTTGCAGTCGGCATCACGGCTGCATCCTCTACAATCGGACCCATAATTCCTCCGTCCTTGCCGATGGTGATCTACGGCGTCGTGGCCGGGGCTAGTATCGGGCAATTGTTTGTTGCGGGGTTTATTCCAGGTATGATGATGGCATTATCGCTGATGATCATGATCGCGATTATGGCCCGTCGTAAAGGGTTCGGGCGTGATCAGACCTTTTACTGGTCGGTTCTTTGGTCGACATTCCAGCGTGCCTTTCTGTCGCTTTTGACCCCGGTCATCATCGTAGGGGGCATTCTGTCAGGTGCCTTCACCCCTACCGAAGCAGCCGTGGCCGCCTGTGCTTGGGCGCTTTTTCTGGGCCTGGTGGTGTACCGCACGCTGACGCTGCCCCGGTTTCTGCGCGTCAGCTTTGACACGATCGAAACAACGGCGGTGGTTCTTTTGGTGGTGGGCGCGGCGGCGATTTTCGCCTGGATACTGACATCAAACCGCGTGCCGGAACAATTTGCCGCTGGGTTGCTGGCCATCTCTGATCGTCCTTGGGTGCTGTTGTTGCTGATCAACCTGATCTTGCTGGCGGTTGGCTGTTTTATGGAAACAGTGGCGGCAATCACCATCATGGTGCCAGTTTTGTTGCCCATCGCAGTAACCTTGGGAATCGATCCGGTGCATTTTGGCGTGATCATGGTTCTTAACCTGATGCTGGGGCTTTTGACGCCACCCGTGGGCATGGTGCTGTATGTGCTGGCACGTGTCGCAAAAATCCCGTTTGAACAATGCGTCGTCGGCACCGCGCCGTTCCTGATCCCATTGGTGGCCGTGCTGTTGCTGGTGACATTCATTCCGGCCATCACGATGTGGTTGCCAACCCTGATATATCGCTAGGAATAAACATGACCAAACTAGTGCCGGTCGATGATCTGGCCCGTTTCTGCCGCACTGTTCTTACGGGCATCGGGGCCGATGCCGAAACTGCTCGCGATTGTACTGCGTCGATGATGCATGGATCATTGCATGGCGTCGACAGCCATGGCGTGCGCCTTCTGCCTCATTATACACAGGCGCTGCAAGGCGGGCGGCTGAACAAAACGCCGAAATTGCAGTTTACTCGCAATCGTGCAGGTTCGGGCATGTTGCACGCTCACAATGCCCAAGGCGCACGCGCCACCTATGCCGCGATGGATCATGCCTGCGATCTGGCAACCGAGGCCGGGATTGGAGCAGTGGGGATTACGCATTCGTCACACTTCGGACCGGCGGGCGCTTATGCGTTGCGCGCAGCGCAGCGCGGGTTTCTGGCGCTGGTCACCTGTAACAGTGACAGTTTCGTTCGCCTGCATGACGGGGCCGAGCGTTTTCACGGCACCAACCCCTTATCCATCGCCTGCCCAGCCCCGGGCAACCCTTGGCTTCTGGACATGGCCACCAGTGCCGTGCCCTATAACCGTGTGGAACTCTATCGCTCAACCGGCACCCAATTGCCCGAGGGAGTGGCATCCGACTCTGAAGGTGCCGATACGACAGATCCGCATGTGGCAGAGATGCTCGCGCCTTTGGGTGCCATGTTCGGGTTCAAGGGGGCGGGTCTTGGCGGTGTGGCAGAGCTGTTTTCAGCTGTTTTGACGGGCATGAAGCTATCGCCCGACATCGCCTTCATGGGCGGACCGGATTTCAGTACACCACGCGGAATGGGGGCATTTGTCATAGCCCTTGACCCCGATGCATTTGCCGGTGCCAACATGGTACAAGCCGGGATTACCCGATATCTTGAGCTTTTACGCGCATCTCCGGCTCGGGCCGGCACAAAGGTGATGGCACCGGGGGATCGCGAATGGGCAGTTGCGCTGGATCGCCAAGCAAACGGCATTTCTTTGGATCCCGTGACTGCGAACAGTTTTGCCGAATTGGCACATAAGTTGAATCTCGATCCTCTGGTCTGAAAAGAGACTGCCCTAAGCTGCCTCAGTCAAACCGCCCTGAACGACGTCGCTCGCATGATGAACTCCCGCCGAAGCCATGGCCGAAGAACTTGCGGCCATTAAATCAACTGTCGCACTTCAAACTTGAATCCAAGCACTACCGAGCCATCGCGTGGGCCAAAGATGCAGAGCACTTTGACGCCAGATCGTCTATACTGCACAAATCCAGCAGGGATTCATGTCGTGAATCCAGTGTGGTAGCTGGCCGGCATGAGAAAGCCGACATCACCTACCTACAAGACTACGAACTGGGCTGCCTTCAACGAGGCGCTGAAGCGCCGCGGGTCACTGACAATCTGGTTCGATCCCGCGATAAATTGGCATGCCAAACCGTCCGGCAAGAGGGGCAGATCACCGACATTCAGTGACGCTGCGATCCAGACTTGCCTGACCATGAAAGTCCTGTTCGGGATGGCGCTTCGCCAGACGACTGACTTTTTGGAAAGCCTGCTTCGGCTGACGGGGCTGGACTGGGACGTGCCTGACTTCAGCACCATCTGCCGACGTCAGAGGAGGCTTGCGGTGAACATTTCGTATCGCGGCGCGAAGGGCCCGCTGCACCTGCTTATCGACAGCAAATGGATTAAGGTCGAGGGTGAAGGCGAATGGAACGCACATAAGCATGGTGGCCCGAAACGACGCGCCTGGCGTAAGATCCACATCGCTATCGATGATACATACCTTGGAAGCCAGAGCCGTCAAGATCACGGGTAGCAATACCGGACATGCACCGATGTCGCCTCATCTGCTCAACCAAATCCCGCGCGATCAGCAGATCGGCAGCGTGACTGAGGATGGTGCATACGACACGCGCAGATGCCACAACGCCATCGCTGACCGCGGTGCGGCCGCAGTCATTCCGCCACGCAGAAATGCTCAGCCATGGAGGCCAACTACCGCCGGTGCGGTCGCCAGGAATGATGCGCTCCGCGCATCGAAGTATTTGGGCCGGGCGCTCTGGCGGAACTAGAGCGGATACCACCGCAGAAGCCGCGTTGAGACAAATATGCATTGTTTGAAATCGCTGGGCCAGCGGATGATGGCATGGGACTTTGACCGACAGGTCGCGCAAGTTCAGGTGCGCATCGGGGTCCTTAACGGTTACACGGCCCTTGGCATTCCTAACACGAAAACCGTTTAGTAAATCCGCCTGACGAAGGGGTAGCCCTGTTCGTCAGTTGATTTGCCTAGAGTCTATCTTAATGTAAAACCGTGGCAGCCCGTAGGGGAGTCGAACCCCTCTTTTCAGGTTGAAAACCTGACGTCCTAACCGATAGACGAACGGGCCACTGTTGGTAAGGGGGCTTTTAGGCAAGGCGTTCGGGGGGTGCAAGAACATTTTCGTGCTTGCTCGGAAAAAAATCACCGGGCCTGAAATTGCACGCGTCAGGCGGGTGCGGCGTCCTCCAAGCGCAACTGAGCGCTTTGCCGACCCTTCCATGTGTTGACCTCTAGCCGGCCCGCCAGATGAAAGCGCGCGCCGCCGTGCTTTGTTAGCTTGGTGCCCAGCGGTCCGTCCATCGCGCCAAAGGCAATCGCGTCGATCCGTGCGCCCATTCCGTCGCCGAATGTCACCTTTAGGTGGCCGGTACCAACCTGCTTGGCGAACAGAATCTGACAATCGGGAAAGGCAAATCGCGGGGCAGGGGCACCGGCACCAAAAGGGCCCGCGGCGGCAATCTTTTCGATCAACTCGACCGTGGCAGCACCGGGCATCAGCAGGGCATCGATTCGTAGATCCGATGGGCCCAGCGCACCTGCGCCCTGCCGGTCCAGCAAGGCGGCGATCCGGTCCATGGCGGCGGGCAGCATGTCCTCTGCCACGGTCAGACCGGCGGCCATCTTGTGACCGCCACCTTTCAGCAGCAGACCTTCAGCGGCGACGCGCTGAATAACGGCACCCAGATCGATCCCACTGACCGACCGGCCCGATCCCTTGCCGATGCCGTCCTCAAGCCCAATGACGATGGCGGGGCGGTTAGTGGCTTCTTTCAAGCGGGCGGCAACGATGCCGACAACGCCCGGATGCCAACCCGCACCTGCCGCCCAGACCAGCGGCCCGTCCAGCCCACGCTCAGTGGCTTGTTCTAGCGCGGCCTCGCGCACGCGCGACTCGATCTCGCGGCGTTCGGTGTTCAGCACGTCCAAACGCTCTGCCAAGGCACCGGCTTCATGCAGGTCGGCCGTGGCCAGTAGGCGGGCCCCCAGATCGGCCGCACCGATGCGCCCGCCTGCATTGACTCGTGGGCCCAGCAGAAACCCCAAGTGGTAAGATGTCGGGGCCTGATCCATGCCCGCCACATCGGCCAGTGCCACCAGACCGACCCGCTGGCGGCGCGCCATGACGGTCAGCCCTTGCCGCACCAACGCACGGTTGACGCCAATCAGTGGTGCCACATCTGCCACGGTGGCCAGGGCCACCAGATCCAGCAACGCCATCAGATCGGGGCCGCGCGTGTTGGCAGCCTTTAACTGGCGGTTCGCCTCGACCAGCATCAGAAATACAACGCCCGCGGCGCACAAATGCCCCAGATCGCCACTTTCGTCCTGCCGGTTGGGATTTACGACCGCCAGCGCAGGGGGCAATGTCTCGCCGCCTAGGTGGTGATCCAGCACGATGACATCGGCGGCCGCAGCGGCGGCAATAGGACCGTGGGACACGGTGCCGCAATCGACGCAAACGATTAGATCATGATCTCGCGCCAGCCCGGCCATGGCCGCATCATTTGGGCCATAGCCTTCGTCAATGCGGTCGGGAACATAAAGGGTTGCGCGCAGTCCCATATCGCGCAGCCAGACTAGCAGCAGCGCCGCCGATGCGCCGCCGTCTACGTCGTAATCGGCAAACACGGCAATTCGCTCGCGCGCTTTTACAGCAGCAAGAAAGCGTGTTGCAGCCTTTTCCATATCGCGCAGACTGCGCGGATCGGGCAGCAGTTCACGCAGCGTGGGCGCAAGAAACGCCGCGGCCTCTTCTGCCGTCACACCGCGTTTGACCAAGGTACGGCACAAGGCAGGCGGCAGGTCCGTGTCCTGCGCCATCGCTTCGGACTGGCGGTCCTCTTCGGCTGTGGGCCCTATCCAGCGGCGCCCGGTCAGGGAGGCCCCCACGCCCAGAAACGCCACTTGGTCTGTCATCGGGTCACCAACTTCTTCTGGTATAAATACCTGTCCTGAGGGCATGGGCCGCAGGCCCACACCTTATGCAACCGGATTGCGGTAGCGCATGTGCCGCACAGACCCGGTCTTGGACCGCATCAGCATGGTCTCAGCCGTCACGAACCCCGGCTCGCGCTTGATACCGGGCAGCAGGCTGCCATCGGTCACGCCCGTTGCGGCAAAGATCACATCGCCGGTCACCATCTCATCGCGCGTATAGATCCGGTCAAAATCGGTGATCCCTGCGGTCGTCGCGCGGCCCCTTTCGTCATCGTTGCGGAACATCAGACGGCCATAGATCTGTCCGCTCATGCATTTCAGCGCCGCCGCCGCCAGCACCCCTTCGGGCGCACCGCCAGAGCCCATGTACATATCGATGCCCGTGCGTGCGGCTTCCGCGCAATGCATCACGCCGGCCACATCGCCATCGGTGATCAGCCGGATCGCAGCCCCGGTGGCGCGGATTTCGGCAATCATGTCCTCGTGCCGGGGGCGTTCCAGCACGCAGACGGTGATATCCCGGCTCAAACAGCCTTTGGCTACGGCAAGGGCCGCCACACGCTCTGAAGGGCTCATATTAAGCGTTACGACACCAGTCTTGAACCCCGGCCCAATCGCCAGCTTGTCCATGTAGACGTCGGGCGCGTGGAGCATAGAACCGCGCGGTCCCATCGCGATGACGGCCAAAGCGTTGGGCATGTCCTTGGCGGTCAGCGTTGTGCCTTCCAGCGGATCAAGGGCGATATCCACGCCCGGACCGTTTCCGGTGCCGACTTCTTCACCGATAAAAAGCATCGGTGCCTCGTCGCGCTCGCCTTCGCCAATGACCACGACGCCCGCAATATCCAGCTTGTTCAACTGGGTGCGCATGGCATCCACGGCGGCCTGATCGGCGGCCTTCTCATCGCCACGCCCGATCAGAGGGGCGCAAGCGATGGCAGCGGCTTCGGAGACGCGCGCAAGACCAAGAGACAGGTTGCGGTCGTTGAAATCGGGATTGGCGGGCATAGTGGCTCCTTCGGAATACTGCCTTTGGGCCTAGCGTCTAACCGGGCCGCATGACAAGTATGTGATCGCTAACATGCCGCCCAATTCTGCACTGGCGTGCGCCGCAAAAGACTTTTCGTACGAACACTTTTTGCCATTATACCGCTTCGATTCGGATCGCGACAGGGGCTGCGGTGACGACGCCGGTGGCGGTGAAGCGGGTCAGCGCCTCGTCCAGCGCAGAGCGGGTCGTCTTGTGGGTCACGATCAGCACGGGGGCGGCTGTATCTGAATGATCGTACTGCCGCATCCGGTCAATGCTGACCCCGGCGTCGCCCAGTGCGGCTGCGACTTTGGCAAGCGCACCGGGTTTGTCCAGCAATTGCAGGCGCAGGTAATAAGGTGCGGGAATGGCGGCTGTCGCTGCGCGGGCGCGGCGCAGGGTGTTCGCGGGCTGGCCAAACGTCGGATAGCGGGTGCCTCGCGCCAGATCCATAACATCAGCCATTACGGCGCTTGCGGTCGGGCCTTCGCCCGCACCTGCGCCGCGCAGCACGATCTGCCCGACGGCGTCGCCCTCCAGCACCACCATGTTGGTCCCGCCCTGCAGCTGCGCCAAAGGCGAAGTTGCTGGCACAAGGCAGGGCGACATGCGCTGTTCTAGGCCCCGGCCGGTCATCTGGGCAACGCCAAGAAGTTTGATGCGATAGCCCATGTCGGCGGCTTGGCGAATATCCTCGATCGTAATCGACCCGATGCCTTCCAGCGCGACACCGCTGAAATCGACCTGCGTGCCAAACGCGATCGCAGCCAGAAGCGCCAGTTTATGACCTGCGTCGATGCCGCCCACGTCCAGTTCTGGGTCTGCTTCCAGATAGCCAAGCTGGTTGGCTTCCTCGAAGACCTCTTCGTAGGTCAGGCCCGCGTCTTCCATTCGAGTTAAAATATAGTTGCAGCTGCCGTTCATCACGCCCAGCACGCGGGTGACCTCGTTCCCAGCGAGCCCTTCGATCAGGGATTTGACAACTGGAATGCCGCCCGCGACGGCGGCTTCAAAGCGGATCACACGGCCAGCAGCTTCGGCGATTTCGGCCAGCGCCTGTCCGTGGATCGCCAGCAGTGCCTTGTTCGCGCTGACCACGTCCTTGCCTGCGGCAAGCGCGGCTTCGGTCGTTTGTTTGGCAGGGCCTTCGTGGCCGCCCATCACTTCAATCACCACATCGACGTCCGCGCGGGCGGCAAGGGCGACGGGATCGACTTCCCAAACGTAATCCGACAGGTCTACGCCGCGATTCTTGGTGCGACTGCGAGCGGACACGGCGGTGATCACGATTGGTCGCCCCGCGCGGGCCGCCAGCACATCGGCATGCTTTTGCACGATCCGCACGATGCCGACACCCACGGTGCCAAGTCCCGCGATACCAAGGCGTAGGGGGTCTGACATAGGGGCGGCTCCGATATTGCGGCGTTGGGTTGCGGCGGTGTTAGCGAAAAGCAAGGGCTACCGCAACGCGGCCCGTGCAATGGCGCGCTGCATCCGCGCCCGGGTGACCGCATCGACCACGGGTCCGCGCAGGGCAGCTGCCCGGGTGCTTAGCCCGGCGGCGCTGCCGTTCATCTGGGGCACCGATGCTGGGGTGATCTGCCCCGGCGCTGCCGCCCGGGCCAGCAGTGGGACCAGCGGTTGCAGCTCGGGATAAGGGGCCGCCGCCGCCGTCGCAGAGATGCGTCCGTCAAGCGTCGGCGCATCAGCGCAGCCGCCAAGCAGCAACAGGCACAAACATAGGGGGCGGGCAGGGGGCATGGGTGCTACCTTTTGGACACGGCTGCAACATAGCAGGACCACCCCCGGGGGAAACCGCTTTTCATCTGAACAAACGTTCAGTTAATTGTTTGTCATGGCGCGTAAGCAAGGTTCTCATGCCGGTATCACCGGCCCAAAGGTGCAGGACGCGGCCCTGCGGCTGTTTGCACAGCACGGTTACGCAGCCGTATCCATGCGCCAGATCGCGGCCGAGGTCGGTGTGCAGGCCGGTGCGCTGTATAATTATACTGCCGATAAGCAATCGCTTTTGTTCGAGCTGCTGCGCGGAAATATGACAGAGCTGATCGCGGCGCTTGATGCGGCGGCGCTGACTGGCACTCCTTTTGCTCGACTGGAAGGGTTCACGCGCTTTCACATCCGTTTTCACTTGCCCCGGCGCGACACGGTCTTCCTGAGTTACATGGAACTGCGGAACCTGTCCGACGAGAATTTCGCCCTGATTGCAGACCTGCGCCGGGCCTACGAAGACCGGCTGGAAGACATCTTGCGGAGCGGTGTGGCGGTCGGCGCATTTGCAGTTCCGGACTGCCGGGTCGCAACCCTTGGCCTGATCGCCTTGCTGACCGGCATCACCAATTGGTATCGCCCCGAGGGCCGATTAAGCCCCGCAGAGGTGGAGGCGATCTATTGCAAGCTGGTCTGCCAGTCCGTAGGCGCGCGGACGGCGTGACGGGTTACATGATTCTGAGACGATCCCTCGCCAGTTGGCCAATGACGCCGCTCGCATTTCCCGTTATCACGCGGGTGCGCTGTATTACCTTGCGGCCCCGAACGGAGCACCAAATATGACCGATATCCCGCCACCTATCCTTGCCCCTACAGTGTTTCGCACGGCCACGGGCATCAGTATGATGCTTGCGATGATGGCGCTACTGCTTCGCACTGCATTCACACAAGGGCTGGTGGCGCAGGCCATGATGATTGCGGGGGCATTGGCTGCGCTGGCGCTGGCCTATGCCATGTGGCGCGGTCGCACCGACAGCTTGAATTGGACAGAAGCCGGGCTGACCGACAGTGGAGGCCGGGTGATCGCGGCACGAAGCGATATCGTGGCAGTGGACCGCAATCCGATGGCGCTGAAACCGTCGAACGGTTTCACCCTTCGCATGACGGCAGCTCAAACGCGCAGTTGGCAGCCGGGGCTTTACTGGCGGATCGGCCGCCGTATCGGTGTGGGCGGCCTGACGTCACCGGGGGTGGCCAAAGCTCTGGCCGACCGGATAGCGCTGGAAACGGCCCGCGTTATCTGAGGCTTCTGGCGGCGGCCCGTTAGGCCTGCGCCGGATATCAGGCGAACGGACACAGGCCTGCAGCCCTTAGCATTCCCGCTGTGACGCATCCGTCGGCGTATTGTTAAAGCAGGTCTGCCCTAAGCGCGGCGAACACAAAGGTGTCCACCACAATGCTGTTTATCTGCCGCATCGCTTCGTTGTTGCCTGCGATCCGGTTACCGTTTCCATCGCGCAACAACGTTGTGCCGCCGCCCCAGACACTACGCAAATCCATGTGGTAGGCCAAATCGTAGTGCATCCAAGTTTAAACCAGAATAAGCCGGTCTTCGTCGCCCATAGGCGGAAGTTGGTCCGTCATCTCTTTGACGTCAGGAGTCGTGAGTTCCTTTTCGACACCAGCGCTGCTGCTACGCACCTCTGACCAGACGACGTGAAAGTGGTCAGTGCCGTCTCCCGTGTTGGAGCTATCCTTGTCGTGATAGCGCATGACGGTGACCCGCATTTCCGGATCGGTATCGTTGCGTATCGTGAATTTTAGCAGGCCATAGGCTCCGTCGAGGTAAGTGTCGTCAACGTAATCGGACCCTCGGCTGAACATGTCAGCGATCGTCATCACGGCCTTTTCGCTGATCGCCTCGATGCGGTAGGCGTCGAAATAGGCCAGCGTTGCGATGAACGTCCAGAACATGATCGGCGCAAGGATCAGGAATTCGATTGTTAGTGTGCCGTCCTCCTGCTTCCACAGAGGATAAAGTGCGGCGCGCAGGCGTGCCTTCAGCTCCATTGATAAGGCTCCATCACATAAGAGGAGGTCGCAGTCATGGAATAATACCCCCTTTGCCGTCCTCGATTAGTGCGTGACCAAGACTGGCAAAAGGGAAGCAGCGGTGCAGACGTGCAGCATCATCAGTTCGTTGTTCTTGCCGTTCTCGATTTCGATCGGGCCGGTCGAGCTGGCCGTCCTGTCGATGCAGGCGACCTTGGTGCTGGGCGCAGCAAGGTCCGTCGGATCAGCGGGGATCATTTCAAGCCGAAGGTTTTGGCTGTAATTGTTCAGGATCAGGGCGTGTTCACAGGTCGCGGTAACCAGCTTGTCGTGGGTCGGGTTTTCCATGATGCCCAGCCGCACCTCGCACACGGTCAAATCAAGACCGCGTCCTAGCATTACTTGCTGCATGGAAAACATGCTGGCTTCGATCGTCATGCTGAACTGTCTGACGTCAGCACCTATGGGCTCAAATAGGGTGATTTGATAAGTGAGTATTTCTGGCTCAAATCAAGGCACGCCAGAAGCAAGGACCAGGTGAACTGTTCGAAGAAATGGACGATGCGCTTCGCCTCCTTCTTGACGCCCAGATTGCCGAGTTGGAAAGCAAGATCGAACGCCTCATCGCAGCCGATGAGACGCTCGCCGAACCCGCTCGGATTCTACGTTCCATTCTAGGGATTGGACCTGTCGCCAGCACTATGCTGATCGCCGAGACGCCCGAGCTCGGCCAAATATCCGCGGAACAGGCCGGGGCTCTGGCAGGTCTTGCTCCGATTGCCCACGACAGTGTCGCACTTCGTGGAAAGCGCGCAATCTGTGGCGGGCGGTGCCTGTTGCGGTATGTGATGTTCTAGGCGGCTTTGGTGGCCAGCCATCACAATCCGGTCTTGAAACCTTTCGCAGACAGCCTGCGCGTTGCCGGAAAACCGCATAAGATCGTCGTAACAGCCGTCGCCCGAAAATTTGTCACCATCGCGAATTCGCTCTGCCAATCACGACTGAATTGGGCTTATCCCGCAGCTTGAAGATACAGTTGCTAACTGTTCATCTGCGGGTCCAGTGTTGTGTTGGGGGCCAGTCCGAATCGGACTAGGTTTTGCCCAATCCCGTATTTTTTCGGGTGGCCGCATGGCAGTCTAATTAAAGGATAGCATGATGAATGATAATACCCTTCTTGTAGAACCGAGCTTTCGGGAAAGCGTCGACATCATGTTCAACCGCGCCGTCAAGTTGATGGACCTCAGCCCTGGGCTGGAGGAAAAGATCCGCGTTTGTAACGCCACCTATGTCGTGCGTTTCGGCGTGCGCCTGCGCGGCGCGATCCATACATTCACCGGTTATCGCTCGGTCCATTCGGAACACATGGAACCTGTCAAAGGCGGCATCCGCTATGCCTTAACCGTCGATCAGGACGAGGTCGAAGCGCTGGCCGCGCTTATGACGTATAAATGCGCGCTGGTCGATGCGCCCTTTGGTGGATCCAAGGGCGGATTGTGCATCGACCCGCGCGAATGGGACGAACATGAACTGGAACAGATCACCCGCCGCTTTGCCTATGAGCTAATCAAGCGCGACCTGATCAACCCTGCGCAGAACGTGCCAGCACCCGACATGGGCACCGGCGAGCGTGAAATGGCGTGGATCGCCGACCAGTACAAACGTATGAACACCACCGACATCAACGGTGCTGCCTGTGTCACCGGTAAGCCGATCAATGCCGGCGGCATCCAAGGCCGGACAGAGGCGACGGGCCGCGGCGTGCAATACGCCCTCCGCGAGTTTTTCCGCTATCCTGAGGATATCGCCAAGGCGAATCTGACCGGCAAGCTGGCCGGTAAGCGCGTGATCGTGCAAGGTCTTGGCAACGTTGGATACCATGCTGCCAAATTCCTGAGCGAGGAAGACGGTGCCATTGTCACCGGCATCATCGAACACGACGGCTCGCTCTATGCCGAAGGCGGCCTTGACGTCGAAGACGTGAAAAAATGGATCGCTAGCCATGGCGGCGTCGCGAATTATCCCCATGCGATCCACGATGACAACGGTGCGGCCCTGCTGGAACAGGAATGCGACATCCTGATCCCTGCCGCCCTTGAAGGGGTGATCAACATGGGCAACGCCGCCCGCATTAAAGCTCCCCTGATCATCGAGGCTGCGAACGGCCCCACCACCGCCGGTGCCGACGAAGTGCTGCGCAACAAGGGCACCGTGATCATTCCCGATATGTATGCCAATGCGGGCGGTGTGACCGTGTCCTATTTCGAATGGGTCAAGAACTTGTCGCATATCCGCTTTGGCCGCATGCAGCGCCGGGCCGAAGAGGCACGCCACGAGTTGATCGTGACCGAGCTTGAACGTCTCGACGAGATGCTGGAGCACCGCTGGTCGATGACGCCGAATTTCAAGGAAAAATATCTGCGCGGCGCGGACGAGCTGGAACTTGTCCGCTCTGGCCTCGATGACACCATGCGCACGGCCTATCAGGCAATGCGTGAGGTGTGGCACAGCCGGGACGACGTGCCCGACCTGCGCACGGCGGCTTATCTCGTATCAATCCGCAAAGTCGCTGACAGCTATCGCGCGAAGGGGTTGTAAGGGGCGCTTAGCGGCTCCTTCCGGCAATAAGTCGGAAGGGGCCAACTTGTGGATGTCTTGGGGCTCTGCCCCAAACTCTGGGATTTTTCTCACGAGAAGAATGGGGAAGGGTATGCCTCCGCGGGGCTGTCTTTAGGCCCAGTCAGCCCGACCGCTGCCAACGGCATCCGCGACATTGGCGAACCCATCGCGTTCCAACAACGCATCCAGTCCGGTTGCGATATCCGCCGCGAGCCGGATGCCGCCATAGACCAGCGCCGTATATAGCTGCACAGCGCAAGCACCCGCACGGATCTTGTCGTAAGCCTGCTGGGCCGAGCTGACGCCGCCCACGCCGATGATCGGCAGGTCGGTCATTCCCGCCAATTGCGCCAGAACGCGGGTGGATTTTTCGAACAGCGGCAGGCCTGACAGGCCGCCAGTTTCGGCTTTGTGCGGGCCGTGGAGGCCCGCCCTGTCCAGCGTTGTGTTCGTCGCGATAATCCCGGCGATGCCAGCGTCATTCGCAACCTCTGCCACGTCTGCCAGCGCGTCCGGGTTCAGGTCCGGCGCGATTTTCAGAAAGACTGGAACAGGGCGGAGCAGCGCGTCATTCGTTGCCATGACCCCGGCCAGGAGTGCGGCCAGTGCCGCCTTGCCCTGCAAATCCCGCAGCTTTTCTGTGTTAGGGGAAGAGACATTGACTGTCGCAAAGTCGATATGGGCCCCGCAGGTCGCCAGCACCCGCGCAAAATCACCAGCGCGATCTTCTGAATCCTTGTTCGCCCCAAGGTTCAAGCCGACGATGCCGGTATGGCCCTTCAATCGAGCCGCGATGGCGTCCATACCGTCGTTATTGAACCCGAACCGATTTATCGCGGCCTTGTCCTGCGTCAGGCGGAATAGGCGCGGCTTAGGATTGCCAGGTTGCGGCCGGGGAGTCGCGGCTCCGACCTCTAGAAAACCGAAACCGCAGCGCGACAAGGGGGCAAGGGCGGTTGCGTTCTTGTCAAATCCCGCAGCCAGACCCACGGGGTTTGGCAAGTCGATCCCCGCAACGTTGGTGCGCAGTCGTGGGGACGTAACTGCTCCGCCGCTAGGGCCGAGCCCCATGTTCAGCGCCATCAGCGCCAATCCATGCGCGCGTTCGGGATCGAATTGCTGCAGAACCGTCAGGGCCAGATCGTCGAGGTGGCGAAACATGATTTAGTCCAATGCCGGAAACTGGTGCACGCTGTCTTTGATCGGCAGCGGTTTTGCCCAGCGAACATCATCGTCTAGCAAGGGGCGATACAAGTGCGGAAAAAGATCGCCGCCGCGTGATGGCTCCCACCGAAGATCGGAGCCCAGCGCATCGGCATCGACCGCGATTAGCCACAGCCCGGCGACACCGGCAAAGTGGCGCGCCGCCGTCTCGGGCACCTGGGCGGCGGTCGAGAAGTGAACGAAGCCATCGGCCAGATCAACGGGCGCACCCGCGGTCGATCCGTCCGCACGCAGCGCATCCCATTCAGGTGCGCGAAATATTTTATAGATAAGCATATTTTGTAAATGACGCAGGGCTCGGGCAAAGACAAGCAGGTGCGTGACACAGTTCCGGCTGGCTCGTTATGCTGGCCGCATCTCGCATCTGCCTGATTTACGGTCAGTTTCCCAAATACGCGCCCTGACCCAACGGCAAGCAGCAGCCTGTCATGACAGCTTCATTTGACTCGTTTGCAGCTAGCGGCCAATCTTTTACCATCAAATCAAAATGACAGGGACACCACATGAACTTTCGCATCCTGGGAACTTCTTGCGCCTTGGCGCTTCTGGCAGGGGCAGCCAGCGCTGATTACAGCCTGACAATCCTGCACACTAACGACTTTCATGACCGGTTCGAGCCGATTAGCAAATATGACGGCCCCTGCGCTGCCGAGGATAACACCGCTGGCGAATGCTTTGGCGGGTCCGCCCGTTTGGTGACCGCACTGGCCGAGGCGCGCGCCAAGTCCAATAACGCGATTCTGGTGGATGGCGGCGACCAGTTTCAGGGCACTCTGTTCTATACGCAGTACAAGGGCACCATGACGGCCGAGTTCATGAACAAGCTGGGCTATGACGCGATGACCGTGGGCAACCATGAATTCGACGACGGCCCCGAAGTGCTGTCCGCCTTTGTCGATGCCGTCGATTTCCCGATTCTGATGTCGAACGCCGATCTCTCGGGCGAGGCGATGCTGTCGGGTAAGATTGCCAAATCTGCGATTATCGAGCGCGGCGGCGAAAAGATCGGCCTGATCGGTCTGACCCCTGTCAACACGCCAGAGATCGCAAGCCCCGGTCCCAACATCACCTTCACCCAGCCCGCCGACGCGGTGCAGGGCGAGGTCGACAAGCTGACGGCTGAAGGCGTGAACAAGATAATCGTGCTGTCTCACTCTGGCTACAAGGTGGACCAGGATGTCGCGGCGAACACCACGGGCGTCGATGTGATCGTAGGTGGCCATGACAACACGCTGCTGGGCGATATGGACGGGGCCAAGGGCAAGTATCCGACCATGGTCGGCGACACGGCCATCGTGCAGGCTTATGCCTATGGCAAGTATCTGGGCGAGTTGAACGTGACCTTTGACGACGCTGGCGTCATCACAGAAGCCTCTGGTCAGCCGCTGCTGATGGACGGCGCAGTCACCGAAGATCAGCCAACCGTGGACCGTATCGCCGAGTTGGCCGAGCCGCTGGAAGCGATCCGCACGCAGGTCGTGGGCGACGCAGCCGAGGCGATTGAGGGCAACCGCGATGTATGCCGCGAGATGGAATGCTCCGGAGGCAACCTGATTTCAGACGCCATGTTGGCCCGGGTGACCGATCAGGGCATTCAGGTTGCGATCTCGAATTCTGGCGGTATCCGCGCCAGCATTGATGCGGGCGAAGTCACCAAAGGCGAAGTGCTGACCGTGCTGCCGTTCCAGAATACCTTGTCCACTTTTGAAGTCACGGGCGCTGTGCTTCTGGAAGCGCTAGAGAACGGCGTCAGCAAGGTCGGCGAAGGCGATGGCCGCTTTCCGCAGGTCGCAGGCATTACCTTTGACGTGACCGCCGCAGCCGAGGTTGGCAGCCGCGTGTCTAACGTGATGGTGGGAGATGCGCCGCTTGATCTGGCCGCAACTTACGGCGTCGTGTCCAACAACTTTGTGCGCAACGGCGGCGATGGCTACAGCATGTTCGTCACGGCTGACAACGCCTATGATTTCGGCCCCGATCTGGCGGACGTGGTTGCGGATTACATCGCAGAGGGCGGTACCTACACGCCCTATACTGATGGCCGCATCAACATGAACTGATGACCATGCACCGCCCCGAACCCATTTCGGGGCGGTGCAACCTGCTGCCTGAAAAATTTTTGACGAAGATTTTTCCAGGCTGAGAACTTTTTGTACGAAAAGTTTTGCCAGCACCAAATGCAGCGCGATTTGCCCTTGCATCTGGCCATACGCCGTCATCCGATTTATGTCTTTTGCATGTGCGGACGCATGGCCATCAGCCTACCTCATGACGCAATGGCGCAGGTCTTTTCGGCGCTGCCGGCTAATGACTTGCCCGAGGTTCCCAACTACAATGTGTGCCCAACGATGACTGTGCATGTCGTGAGCTCTGAAAAGGGTGCCCGGCGCTTGCGAGCTATGCGTTGGGGGTTTGTGCCGCATTGGTATACGGCTCTGTCATCCGGGCCGCTGCTGATCAATGCCCGGTCAGAGACCATAGCAGACAAGCCTGCTTTTCGCGCCGCCGTGCGGGAGCGGCGCTGTTTGATCGTGGCGACGGGATTTTATGAATGGAAGCGAGAGGAGGGGCAGCCGCCGCAGCCTTGGTTCATAACCCGCAGCGACGGGGCTCCCATGGCGATGGCGGGGATCTGGCAAGATTGGGACAAGGCCGATGCGCCCGTCACGTCCTTTGCTGTCGTCACCTGTGGGGCCAATGCGGCGATGGCACCGATCCATGACCGTTTACCTGTGATTCTGACCGAGGCTGACTGGCCCTTGTGGCTGGGCGAAGCGGGGCATGGAGCGGCTTTGTTGACGCGGCCCGCCCTGGATGACGTGCTGCATTTCACCAAGGTATCGCGAGTGGTAAACTCGAACCGGGCCAGTGGACCCGGTTTGATCACGCCCATCGCATAGCGTCCGCTTAGTAGCTATCTGGGGCCGTGCCCGATTTGACTTCTTCGTCCGTCAGGTATGTGCCCGCGCGGTTGTAATAATAGCGCACGTTGTAGATCGACGTAGGTGAATAAAGCTAGATGTATGATCCGGACCGCAGGTTCGACTCTGACGTCGTACGTCCGTATAAAACCTTGTAGCTGATTGACATGTACCAACCGGAGACGTTGTACACCACGACGGGTTGGCTGCAGCACATGTACTGCACATCGGGAACGAAAGCATATTTTTCGGTCCGCATGATCTTTGTGCTGGGTCCACAGTCTGCGGCCGACACCCTTGCGATGCTGTCAGTCATCGGCGGTGATACAGCAGGGTCACTGTCGTTAGGCGCTCCATCGAACCTGTACACGTGGTCCGGACTATCCCGCCACTTCCGTGATAAACTTTTGCACTGCCGTTCTCAGTAAGGCTAACCTAGCCAAAATAGGTCTATTCGATATACACGCGGTGATTGCGCAGACCCCAGTCGGCAAAAACATCCGCCATGATCGTATTGGCCTGACGTTCCATTGACTTGTTATCAATGCGCGCCGCATCTTGCTGGCCAAACACAACGACTTCATCCCCGATAATGACTTCGGGCACATCAGTGACGTCTGCCGTTATGGTGTTCATAGATATTTTGCCTAAAATTGGTACAATTTTACCCCGGATCAACACTGCGCTTTGGTCGAAAAAATCACGCCTAATCCCGTTTGCGTATCCAATCGAAATATTCGCTACCCGCCTGTCCTCTTGCAGAATGGTTGCGCGATCATATCCAATTGTGCTGCCTTTTGGATAATTCGCCAGATTAGTCACCAGCGACTTCAATTCCATGGTGGGTTGGAAGCCGAGGTCTTGCCTCAAAATTCCATACAGGATTGCACCGCAGCGAAATAACTCTGTAGTCACTTTTTGATCCGAAACGAGACTAAGCGAGCTGCCAGCATGCACCTTCACATCTGCGCGGTTCAACGCACTGTGGGCAAAAACCCAATCCACATTCTTTTGGAATTTTTGGTTACTTGAGGTTAGGTCGTGCGGAGTATTCGACGGAAAATGACTGCAAATCCCCACGATATGAGGGCCGACAAGTTCAAGGATTTCAAGACAAGCTTCCTGTCCTTCCTTGGTCGCAAGTTCAAGCCCGTCACGCGATATACCACCTGCATTGAGTGAAAGATGAAGACCTTGTATGTTGGCTCCGTCTCGCGCCAATTCGTCAATGATTTTCGCCACATAAATCGAGCTGATCTGCTCTTGAACCCGATCAGGCAATGCGCCCTTTATTTCGTTACTAGTAGCGGTCCTTAGCCGCATTATAGTCCCCTTAAACCCAGCAGCACGCACAGCCCGTGCTTCCGCGTTAGACGTAGTGCCGACGTACCGAACCCCCAGCTTGCATATAATCGGCACAACTCGATCAATGCCATGCCCATAGGCATCTCCCTTTAAAACGGCCAACAGCTGGGCCCCTTCGGGTATAAGGCCCAGAGTGAGCTGGAGATTTTCTGCGATCCGCGCGGGAAAAACCTCACACCAAGAGGCGTGCACAATATCGGTAGCGATAGAGTTATCCGGCATGTGCTGACAGAATATGTTCGATGATAGTTAAGAAAAGGCCCGTGCCGAGCGGCAAAAGTGCATCGGGGAAATCATAGTCAGGATTATGTAATTGTGGATGGGATTCACCTGCACCCAGAAACATCATGGCTGCATTTGCCCCATCGAAACCGAAACGACCGAAATCTTCGGACCAACGCATAGGATGATTCATTTCCTGAATGCTCAGTCCTTGCGCTCTGGCAGCTTGGCGAGCGATGTCTGTTGCCTCAACGTCATTTACGACCGTTGAAAACACATCATGCCAGTTTACTGAAATATCAAGCCGCCGATCAATGTTTTCGACTACGGTTTGCGTTTCGTTGATTAGACGCTCCATACGCTTATCTGTCATGCTGCGTAGGGTGACACGCAGTTCACCTTCGCCAGGGGCAATGCCAAACGTAGGCGCGCCGAGCCGCACATGCGTCAGGGTGCTGAGACCAAAATCTGCATCCAATATGGTGCCTGAAGACAGCGCGGGGAGATGTTGCATCAAATGGGCAATTGCAGCGCCGGGCGAAACGCCATCTTCTGGCACAGCTGCATGTGAACTCTTACCATGTAATAAAATTTGCATACCTCGAGACGCACAATTGGCAGGTCCTGCACGCAAGCCAATTTCTCCCAAAGGGCGACCGGGCACGTTATGGAAAGCAAATGCATAATCGGGGCGGATCTCTGGCCATCTCGGATCATCTATCACCGCCTGCGCCCCAAAGCCGGTTTCCTCAGCGGGTTGAAACAGCAAAATTACTCGCCCTCGCACAGGCCGTTTCGCCAGTCCGAGCGCAACCCCCATCACTATGCACATGTGTCCGTCATGACCACAAAGATGGCCTTTTCCGTCGATTTCCGAGCGATAGGGGAGCGTCGATTCTTCTGCGATTGGCAATCCGTCGAGTTCGCAGCGGACCAGCACGGTTGGCCCAGGCTCTGCGCCGCGAAACTCGGCTGCGACACCGTAACCACCTAGGTTTTGCCAAATCTCGTCAGCGCCTGCGCGTGTTAGCTCGTGGACAATTCTGGTGGCAGTTTGCGCTTCCTCACCAGAAATTTCTGGCTGGCGGTGTAAATTATGCCGTAACATCGTCAGATAAGTCGTTTGGTCACTAGATATGGACATCATTTCTTCACACTGCGCCCTGATATCCTGCGAGAACGCGGGTCAAGTTGACCCCAAGCGTGTCAGAGAGATACCCACCTTCTTGCACAAACAGCACCGGGATCTTCAAGCTAGCAATTGCCGATCCAATGGCAGAAAACCCATCTTGCGTGACGGCAAACCCCTGAAACGGATCATCGATTGAGGCATCCAACCCAAGCGCCACGACCAGCACATCGGGGCCAAAATTTGAAACCTGCGCCAGCGCGGTATCAAGTGTTTTCAAAAAAGCGTCATCCCCGGTACCACGTGCCATTGGCAGGTTAAGGTTATAGCCCAGACCATGCCCTTCGCCGTGCTCTTGGCCGTACCCCCAAAAGAATGGATAAAACCGTTCAGGGTCCGCATGTATCGATACGGTTAGCACGTCGTCGCGGTCATAGAAGATGCCTTGTGTGCCATTGCCGTGATGCACATCCACGTCCAAAATCGCGGGGCGCAAACCGCTGCTACGTAACCGCTCTGCCGCTATGGCTGCATTGTTCAGGAAGCAAAATCCACCGGCTAGATCACCAAACGCATGATGTCCCGGTGGACGCGAAAGCACATAAGCACTTTGCTCGCCGCATGCGATCAAATCTGCGCCGGTAATGGCCGATTGTGCGGACCAATAGGCTGCCTCCCAAGTCCCTTTTGCGATTGGGCAGGCGGTATCCGCCTGATGAAATCCCGATTGACCGGTTGCGGATTTCGGATATCCATCTGTGCGTCGCGCGGGGTGGATGTTTGGGATCACTTCGTCACCAGCGCCGTCAATCCACTGCCACCGTTTATAGATGTTTTTCAGGAATGTGAGATACTGCGGGGAGTGCAATGCTGCGATTGGGCCGAGCCCTGCGTCAGTAGGTGCTTGAAAAACGCAACCCGCGGCTTCGGCACCAGCACGAAGAACTTCAATACGGCGAGGCTGTTCTGGATTGGGAAGGATAGTTCCGTTCGCCATAAAGTGTTTGGGATCATGGGCCCACTGTCGTTCGTCAAATACGGCTCTCATCATAATCCCTTTTATGCTTTGCTAAGCTTGAATCGTAGTGCGGTCTGCGCCCTTAAGGCCCAGCATTTTGCGCGCCTCAGTTGGGGTTGCTACCTCACGACCAAGATCTTCAACTATGCGACGGACTTTCTGAACCTGTTCCGCGTTGGTTTTGGCTAACTGCCCGCGCGCGATCATCAGACTGTCTTCCAGTCCGACCCGCACATGCCCGCCCATCGCCGCTGACATCGTGATAAGTGGCATCTGATGCCGGCCCGCCGCGAGCACCGAGAACATATAATCGTCGTGAAACAGCTTGTCGGCGATGACCTTCATATGCATCAGGTTCTCGGGGTCTGGCCCCATGCCACCCAGAA
>Ga0222645_100347_pt1 | contig 26853 bp, 19 predicted proteins | sample AntAcemetagen292_FD_179881 | JGI IMG/M metagenome (GOLD analysis project Ga0222645, IMG submission 179881) | Saline water microbial communities from Ace Lake, Antarctica - #292 | ecosystem: Environmental > Aquatic > Non-marine Saline and Alkaline > Saline | place: Antarctica: Ace Lake | collected...
CGCGAACATGATGTCCCTTGTAAGTTCCATGACCCCTGTGGTTCCCGCTGCGGTGGGCGCGGCGCGTGGCGCGAACGCGGTGCGCACGCGCGCGCGTGTGTCCCAGCGCGTGGGCGTCCGATGCGCGACGCCCCGTTCTCTGACCATCCGCTGTGCGAACAAAAAAGGCTCGACCGAGGGTAAGAAATGGAGCGACAGCACGCAGGCGGTGCACAACGGCGAGAGGGAGGGCCGGCCTCGGGTTTCGGATTGCCTCACCACCCCCGTGTGCATGACCAGCACGTACTGGTTCAAGGACACCGCGGAGCTCATCGCGTACCAGGAGGGCGATTACGGCAGCTTCGAGTACGGCCGGTACGGGAACCCCACGAGCCGGGCGTGCGAAGGTACGTGTTGTTTCCGTTTCCACAATCCGGACACACCGTTTGCCGATTGGCCGTACGTACACTGTTTGCTCATACATCGCCCAACACGGGACTGACACTTTGTTTTACCTATCTCAGAGAAGATCCGTTTGTTGGAAGGCGGCGAGGACTGCTTGTTAAGCGCGAGTGGTATGAACACCGCGGTTTGTATGTTACTGGCGCTGGTCCCGGCGGGCGGGCACATCGTGACCACCACGGATTGCTACCGCCGAACCCGACAGTTCGTGCAGACATTCATGCCCAAGATGGGCATTTCGTGCACGGTGCTCGATCCGAGCGACTACGACGGCTTGGAAAAAGCCTTGAACGAACACGACGTGTCCCTGTACTTCTCGGAATCCCCCACGAACCCGTACCTACGGTGCGTTGACGTGGAGCGCATCTCGAACTTGTGCAAACCGAAAGGGTGCTTGGTGTGCATCGACGGGACCTTCGCCACGCCGATTAACAGCCGGGCGCTTGATTTCGGCGCCGACCTCGTGATTCACAGCGCTTCGAAATACTTCGGCGGGCACAACGACGTGCTGGCGGGGTGCATCGTTGGAAACAAAGAAGCCGTGGGAAAGGTTCGGAACTTCCACAACATCATGGGCGGGGTTATTGATCCGCACGCGGCGTACTTGGTGCTCAGAGGTTTGAAGACGTTGAGCCTTCGCGTGGCGCGGCACAACGAAAACGCCCAGCGACTGGCGGAGCGTCTGGAACAACACCCCAAAATCGACCGCGTGCACTACCCCGGGTTGAAATCCCACCCCGACCACGACGTCGCGGTGAAGTACATGAAAGGCTTCGGCGGGGTGGTGAGTTTCGAAATCAAAGGCGATTTGTGGGCCACCGCCAAGTTCATCGACTCGTGCGAGCTTCCGTACATCGCGCCGTCCTTGGGCGGCGTGGAGTCCTTGATCGAACAACCCACCGTCGTGTCCTACTGGGACCAAGGCGCGGAGAAACGCGCGGAGATTGGCATTAAGGACAACCTGGTGCGGATGTCCTGCGGCATCGAGGACTACGAGGACATCGAGGCGGATATTCTGCAGGCGCTGGAGCAGATCCCGCAACTCTAAGTTTGTTGTTGGGAGAACAACACACAAGTTTGTCGCGCCGAGAGTGTGACAAAAAATCCTTCTTGACGCTAAGAGCTAAGAAGGTAAAGAGACCCGTGAGGGTGGAGAGTGGCATAAAAACCGCGTCTCCGCTCCGTCCCCCGCCACGACGCGTGGTAAACATCGCGTCGGTGGACTCCGAGGCGAATCAACGCTTGGGGTACGGCCATCTTTCATTGAACGTTTAATAGAATAAAAGAATAAAGAATAAAGCGGCGGTGTGGTTTTCACGGTTAACTTGTGTTCAGATGTGTTGGGAGGAAGAAAACAACACGGAAAGAGACCGAACCGAGCAGCGCGAAAGCACGTCAATCGCACGTGCGTATTAAAATCCGTATCGGCGTCTCCGACCTGGAGGTTCCCACTCCCGTTAACTCTCGGTCGTTAATCGTCCCGTCCACATCACTCACGCCGCCACGGCTTCCTCCTCAACCTCCTTCTCCACCCACCGGTCGTTGTCCTTGATGAGCTGAATAAGGGCTTCGCACGCGGTTTCGTTCGGGATGCCTCGTTTCACGACTTCCTTGCCCACGTACAGGTCGATCTTTCCGGGCGCGCCGCCCACGTACCCAAAGTCCGCGTCCGCCATCTCCCCAGGGCCGTTCACGATGCATCCCATGATCGCGATCGCTACGCCCGGGAGGTGCCCGGTTTCCTCCGCGATCGCGGCGGTGACTTCCTGCAGGTCGAACAAGGTGCGGCCGCACGAGGGGCACGAGACGTACTCCGTTTTCGTGTTGCGCATCCGGCTGCCCTGAAGCAACCCGAAGGACGTTCTTCGTAGGTAGTCCAACCCAAGACCGGGGTGCTCGATCATCACCCCATCCCCCAGCCCGTCGCAAAGCAACCCGCCCGCCTGGCTGCCGCTTTGAATTACCACGGAGTCCTTCTCCGCGTCGCTCGGGAACACCATGTGGTGAATCACGGGCGTTTTGTTCCCTTGCTTGGCGAGCTCGGTGAACACCCGTCTGGACGCGTGCAGACGAGACGTGTCGCTGGCGCACTCGATGAGGGCCATCACGGGTTCCAACGTAAGCGCGTTCGCGATCTCGGCAGACGTTTCTGTGCCGTCGAACCGGACGGCCCAGCGCACGGCACCCTTTGGCATCACCAGGTCACCAACCGCCGCCTTGGCGTCAACAAGCGCCACCGCGTTCGGAACGGGCGTCGCGGCGAGCGCCGCGATTGGCGCCACCACGCCGCACCCGATCTCCTGTAAACGGCGAAGGCTCCGGTTCGCCTTTTCGTCGGTTGGGGCTGATACCGGGAAAAGAAAGTGTCAGGTCAGTCGTGTACTGGGCGATGTATGGACAAACAGTGTACTCTGGACAACCGGCAAAACAGTGTGTCCCTGGATTTGGGAAAGATGAGACCAAAAAATTACCTGGAATTTCGCGAAGGAAAATCGAATCCGACGTGGCGATGTCCCGGAGCGGCATCCCCACGGCGAGCTTGGTGCCGAGTTCGCGGTAAAACGGATCCTCGGTGGCGAGCGCGGCGGGCGTGACCGCGGACAAAACGCTCCCGTCACGGTGCAGGATGTTCCGCATGTCGATCGGGTCATCCGCTTTTTGCGAGGGCAGGTCGCACGGTCGCCGCTCGAAGGATTTGAAGTCCCTGCCCTGTTCCTCGAACGCTTCCACGCCGACGTTCTCCGCGCACGCCTTCATCCCGAGATCTCGCAAGCGCGTGCACGGCTCCATCTCCAGGTGCGAGGCTTCCGTCAGGGACACGCGGATGGTGTCCCCGAGGCCGTCCAACAGAAGCGCGCCGATGCCGATTGCGGATTTCATCCGCCCGTCCTCGCCCTCGCCCGCCTCCGTGACCCCCAAGTGCAGGGGGTAGTCCCAGTCGATCTTGTACATCTCGTGCGCCAACAAACGGTACGCCTGGACCATCACGAGCGGGTTACTGGCTTTCATGGAGAACACGAAGTTGTGGTAGTCGTGTTTGCGGCAGATGCGTGCAAACTCGAACGCGCTTTCCACCATCCCGGCGGGGGTGTCTCCAAACCGCGAAAGCGTGCGCGCGCTGAGGCTCCCGTGGTTCACCCCGATGCGCATCGCCACGCCCCGTTCCTTGCACTTCAAAACCAGGGGGGTGAACACCTTTTCGATTTCCAGTATCTCCGCTTCGTACTCCTCGTCGGTTTCGTACAAGATGTCTTCAAACTTTTTCCGCCCATCCGCGAAGTTCCCGGGGTTGACGCGTATTTTGTCGAAACACTCCGCGACGGTCATGGCGACTTTGGGCGCGAAGTGGATATCCGCGATGAGCGGGGTGGTGTACCCTTTTTCCAACAGCGTTTTTTTTATCTCAACACAAGCTTTGGCTTCCTGCATGCCTTGCACCGTGATCCTGACCATCTCCGCGCCCGCATCCGCGCACTTGATCACCTCCGCGACGGTCGCCGCGACATCGCGCGTGTCGCTCGTGGTCATCGTTTGCCGCACAATAGGGTGCTCCGACCCGAGCTTGATGTCGCCCACGGTGACGGTCCTGACAGGTTGTTTTGTTTTTTGAAAAGGTCAGCGGGTCCGGATGGGGCGATGCGAAGAAAGAGCTACTACAGAGAAACCGGGGGGTGATGAAAAGAAAGCGCAGGGTGATGCGAAGAAAGAGGTACGAACACGAGTTCCTTCAGAGTTTCTTTAGATTTCGGCGTGTGCCAGGTGTCTCGATCGTTCGTGGTGTCGCGGTCGCGCGCGCGTGGAAGGCGAAGGTTTCCGTGACCCACCCAACAGCCCTTACCTGGTGGGCCGGCGAAATGTTTGGTAGTTGCTTTCGCAGTACAGGCCTTGCGGAAGCAGGGACTTGGGGTCGATCGCGACGACCACGTCTTGGATCTTGGGCTCGCTGGACGCCGCGCGTATGGAACCATCTCGAGACCGAGCCTTCACCGCTCTTGTCGTCTTCTTGCCTTTCAACTGCGCGGAGGCTCCGCGAAGCGTCGACGCATGGAGCGCGGAACCGATGGCCGCCATGGTGAGGAGTTCTTTGCCGGGCGCGCGGGGGCGTCGGGGGCCACGGACGCGTCGCCGAGAGGGCGGGGTGGAGTGAAGCGCGTGCTGGCGAAGACGGGCGAAAGAGATAGAGCCGGAAACGCGAGAGGCATCCAGATCTTCCCGAAATCGGCGTTTCATTGGTGGAGGCGATTTTTCAGTGCATCGCAGTCACAAACTTTAGCCGGTCAAAGCTTTGAGTTGAAAATGGCCGAAACACTCGCCTCGCCGCCGGACGCGTCACTTTCTTTTCGTCGTCTTTTTACGACCCAATCTCGCCCCACGCCTCGCCGTATTCACTTCGAGCAGCAGCCCAAACCCTACTCCACACAATGGCGTTCATGACCATCGGTGCTCCCGTGAAGCTCGTGGTGCGCGCGGCGAAGCACGTCATGCCCAAAGCCACGAAAGGCCACACCAAAACCAGGCCCATCAAGGTGCGTGCGTCATTGATGCGAAAAGATAGACCCCCCACGACCCTAAACCCTGAACAGAGACGACGCCCTGCCGGCACGGGGCTCTGCGCGATGCGCTTTTCCGGAGAGTTGTGCGAACGGCGGATCCCAACCGGCCCCGGGCCACGGCGGCGACGCCGGGCGTGTCGTCCAAGTTCCCGAAAACACCCCACGTTCCGGCCGTGTCCTCCCCGTGCCGTCGCGGACGAGACCCTCTCCCAATCCACTTCTCGCGTGTCCCATTTCCTGGCCAAAAACGAAATCTCCGATCCTAACCAAACCAACCCTCACCCAAAACCCGCAGCACCGGCCGTCCGACAAAATCCGCAAGAAGGTGGTGTACCCGGAAATCAAAGCCGAGGAGGTGCCTCCTTTGATGACCATGGTTTCGGAGAAGTAAGGGGGGGGGAGTTGTGATTTGGGAATGGGTGAAGGAGGCAAGCCAAGCGGTGGGTGTCGTCGAAAAAAAACGACTATGAATGAAGGCTCCGATTTCGACAGCGCTCGTGCGCCGCCGAAGGTTTCGATTCACTGGGGGGGCCACTGTAGCAGACATTATTTCACCGCCTAACGATTGTAATCAACGACGTTTTTTGGTAACGACTCTGGTAACTCTCGTGGCGTTCTTGAACACCTTTCCGCGGAACAACTCTCATCACGCATCCACGAAAACCCACACCGACACGTTTTTTTCCGAAATCGATCCTCCGTAGCCCTCCCTCGTCTGCACACGCGGACGCGCCGACGATCGTCCAAGATGCGTCGCGCGGCGGTCGCGGCGGTGCGCGATGCATTGTCGGGAACGGCGTTGAAGTCGCAGTTGGTTTGGGGCGGACACGCGCGCGTTTCCTTGTTCGGATGCGCGCGGTGGGCACCGCCCGGCCATTTGGAAAACCTTCATTGGCGTTCGATAACCACCAGCGCCTCGTGTTTCGCGACCCCGGGTGGCCCACCCCGGGGCCGTGGGGGGGGCAAGCCTGGAGCGCAACGGGGGGTGGGCGCTTCGGACGGCCAACGAGCGGGCACGGGAAAGAACCCGTTCAAGAAGGGAACCGCAGTGAAGGGTTTGCCCGATCGCTTTGCGTCGTTGCTCGCGGAGGAAACCATTTCCGAGGATGGCAATCCGTCCAACCAACCGATGAAAGCGTCGGACGCGCCGAAGGATATGTTCAAAGGATCCTTTGGAAAGTCCTCAAAAAAGAAACAAACCGACACCAAAGACCCGGTATCAAAAACCTTACACCTCAGCGCTGGGATTTCCATCGCGGAGCTCGCGAAGAAGCTGGGCGTTGATGCGGGTCGCGTGGAGAAGATTCTCGCGGAGCTCGGCGAAACGGTAACCTCAGGCGAAGACGAGGTGAGCTCGTCCGATTTGATCGAACTTTGCGCGGTGGAGTGTGGGTTCGAGGACGTGGTTGTTGATGCGTGGAAAGGACAAGGACACGGCAATAAAGAGCAGCACACCCTAAACCACCCGCCGAGGCGCGCTGTGGTGGCGGTGATGGGGCACGTGGATCACGGCAAAACCACGTTGCTTGATTTTCTGCGGCAAACGAGCGTCGCGGCGGGCGAGGCGGGCGGCATCACTCAGCACATAGGCGCGTTCGTGGTGCAGCTGAGGGGGGGCGGCGAACTCACGTTCCTTGATACACCAGGGCACGCTGCGTTTGGTGAAATGCGGAAACGAGGCGCCTCAGTGACGGACGTCGCCGTGTTGGTCGTCAGCGCGGATGACGGCGTGATGCCGCAAACGCGCGAAGCGGCGGCGCACATAATAGCCGCCGGTTGCCGGTACGTCGTGGCGCTCACGAAGTGCGACGTGGATGGGGCGGACCCAACGCGGGTGCGGAACGAGCTAATAGCAGCCGGTATCCCGCTGGAGCAGGCGGGGGGGGATATTCAATCCGTGGAGGTGAGCGCGGTTTCCGGGTTAGGCATGGAGGACCTGGAGATGGCTGTTTTCCTTGAAGCCGAAGCACTTGGTTTAACCGCGCCGTGCGACGCGTTCAGTGACGGCGCTGGGACGGTGTTGGAAGCGCGGCTAGATAAAGGCGAAGGCGCGGTGGCGAACGGGCTGTTGCGGAAAGGCGTGCTGTCAATTGGCGACGACGTCGTGGCCGGGGCTACTTTTGGCAGGGTAAGAAGACTGCGAGGCGCGGACGGGGAGGACTTGCTTTCCGTGGGGCCGAGCACGCCTTTCGAGCTAACTGGCCTGCGAACCGTACCAAGTGCGGGTGACCAAATACAAAGAGTCGTGTCCGAAGACCGAGCCCGGAGGGTCGCGAACGCGCGAGGCGTGCGGCGAGACGCCCAAATCGCCGCGAAAGCCCAAGCTGCGCTTGATAGCGACGGGCCCCGGGTGTACGACCTGGAGCACACGCACGCGCCGTCCGGCGAGCGCGGCAAGGCGGCGGCGAAGAAAGCCCTCGCGAAGAGCAAATTGCGACGGGAAGGCGTCGGGGCGCGGGAGGGGAGGGAGAGCGGTTTGCTGGAAGACACGGTGGCGAGCGACGGAAGCGCGGACGGTTCGGTGAACAACGAGTCGGTGAAAATATCCACGCTGTGCTGTGTAGTCAAGGCTGACGTGCAAGGCACGTGCGAAGCGGTGCGAGACTCTTTGCTGTCGCTAAGCACGGACACGGTCGGCGTGAAGGTTGTGTATCAGGGCACCGGCGCGGTGACGGAGAGCGATATTGCCCTGGCATCGGCGGTGGGCGGCGTAGGTACGTGTCCTGGGCTTTCCTCCCAATCCCGGCCTCCCTGTGTTATCTCTCAGCTGGTGACTGTTGTCCATACATCGCGATATACAGCACTGACCTTTTTTCTTTACAGTTTTGGCGTTTAACGTCAAGCACGGCGTGGAAACCGAAAAGCTGGCGAAGGCAGAGAACGTGACCGTGGTGCGGCGAACGGTTATTTACCACCTGCTCGACGCGGTCGGCGAGATGCTCGGCGGCCTCGCCCCCGAGAGTCTAGTGGAGGACGTTTACGGCGAAGCCGAGGTGAGGCAGGTTTTCGATTTATCCGACCGACGAGGCAACAAAGCGAATTTAGTCGCCGGGGTGTTGGTGAACAAAGGGAGCCTGGACGGCGACGAAAAGTTTCGGGTGCTCAGGGACGGGAAACCGATGCACGAAGGTACGGCCGGACGGGGCTTTCCCAAATCCGTCCACACCCGTGTTTACCGCGCCTCTTTGACTGTTTCCCGTGTACCACCGCCAGTAACAACGGTTACGACTACACACAGCACAAACGCACTGTGGAGGCCCGTATCCGGCCGACTGTTTGCCCTCTGTTTGCCAATCGCCCAATACAGTACACCCGTAGACTCAAAAGACTGACGCTTTGTTTTATTCGTCGCAAGGTTTGCTGGACGTTTCGTCCATTCGGCGACACAAAAACGAAGTGCGGACGGTTGGGAAAGGCACGGATTGCGGGCTATCAATGGCCAACTTCTCCGACATAAAAACTGGCGACGTCGTGCAGTGCGTTCGTTTCGTTAAAAAGAAAGCCAGCGTGGAGAAAATAGCCACGGGGGGGGCCCGGGTCGTGGCGTAGTCGCGAGGACATGACAAATATTTCTGAAATATTTCTTAATCATTTCAAAGCTCTGCGTCTCCGCGGGGGCGTGTGGATGCCTCGACTTACTTACGCCGTGACAGTCACAAAGATCCCAGCAATATCGCACCATCACAGAGGACACTCTTCTTCGAATTTCCCTTGTTCCACCCTGCACTTGGCGAATTTGTTCGACCGGTAATCAAGGCACTCCGCGTATTGGTTCAAGGATGCAGGACACTTCCCCTTTAACTCCTTCAACAGGTCGATCATGCATCCCGTCACCTTGGCGCCTTCCTCCAAACACGCCGCCGGGTCCTGGTTGTTCTTTTTACACGCCAAATACGCCGCGCTTCGTTGCGCGCATCGCAGTTGCAGGTGCTTGTGCACCGCGAACAGCACGGAACTCGTGGCGACGCCGTCGTCGGCTCCGGACATTGTGGAAGGTTTTCTTGGTTTACCGAGACGGAGAACACGCGATCGCCACGGATGCTACTGTTGATCCTTCGTACGAAGCTTCGCGGATTGCGAACGGGTCGTGACACGCAAAGGGCGCGAAACACAGACCGCGGAAACCGGTCGCGGCGTGCGGCGTAGAACGCGCGCGCGTTGGGGTGTGGTGTGTGGTTGGGGCGAGACCAATTGTCCATACAGAATTCATGATACTCGAGTAGACCGCAATATCGTTTCCAAAAAAGCAAGGGGGACGTACCCGTCCCACACGAGCCACTGCTAGTGTCGCGCGCGCCCCGCCGCGCACGCGCCTGGGATGGGCAACCTGTTAAGCGGACCGCACCGGCGCGGTTTGCCGGCCACGCGGCGCGCCTTGGTGCCTGGCGCTGTCCTCGGCGACGTGCGCGACGGAGACGTGGTGGTGCTTTCCTTGGACGGCACGCACCTTAGGCTGGACGTGGTCATCGATGAGGTCGACGGCACGCGAGTGTCGATCTCGGGTCGCGACAATGACAACAGTGAGTCACACCACACAGAGACAGGTACTGTTGATAAACACGTCCACGCGACCTACGCGCTTGTTCCGGAAGGACAAAACAACGACGGGTTGGGAAACGCGGCGAACCACGTGGTTGTTGACACACGAGGAAAGTACGTTGCGTTTCGGTCCGTCGCGGCGGGAGATTTGTACCTGTGTTGCGAGTACCTCTGCTGTACCGAGAATGAAGCCGGGGCTTCGGGGAGAGAAAGTGACACTGCAGACAACTACGGAACAAGGCTGCGATTTAGAGACCGGAAACACGTCCGGCGACGCGGGCTTTGGAGTTGGCGGTTTGACCACGCGAGCGGGTCGGTGATGTTCGCGCCGAAGCGAATTGCGGGAATTGCGGAAAAGAAGATTCGCGCTCGGAACAAAAACGACGGCGCCGGCGACGCGAACGCTTTGTCCACTCGGCCTGCCTTCCCCCTCATCACCGCGGTCGGTCCAAAACGCACCACACGGATAGAAGCAGCGAGCGCGTGGGTCACGTTTCTACGAAACGAGCTTGTAGAGCGGTCGAGGTTACGACTCGAAACTCAAACGTGGAACGAACGCGCGGTGACCGCTCGCGATGAAGCGTTAACGACCTTGCGCGACGCGTTGCGTTCCGTGACAACGAACAAAACCTGCACCACGACACGCACTCGAAAACGGTTACGAAGAGACGAGCTCCGGTTCCTGGACGGGCTGACAGGGGTGGTGGACGCGTTGCGGGATACGGTCGTGGGCGCGTCGATGGAGCCAGTTGGGGTTGGGGTGTTGGGGGATGATGACGCCGGTAACGGCGACGGAAGAAACGACGGTAAGACCTTTCGGAAGGAAGGTACCAACGGAAAGGACGGACCGCGTCTGGAAAAGAAACCGGAAAAACAGTCCTTGTGGCGCGTGGACGCGTCTCACCTTTGTACGGTTTCACGGGTGTGGGACTTGTCAGTCACAGAGTTTCGCGCGAGTCTTCAGAAACACAAAGTGGACGACACGCCGGTCGCCGCGCTTCAGGACGCCATCCAGCGAAACGCGTACGAGCACTTCGTGGTTACCGGGATGCGGCGGTATTTGCTGAACCGGGACGAGGGGGACGACGGGGACGGGGATGGGGAGTGGGACGATTTGTGTCGGGGCGGTATCGGGGCGAACGCAGACGGCGCGGACTCGAACTCAAAAAGTCAGAAGTCACTCGCGAAGAGTTTGTCAAACGCGTCGCTGGTTGAGACATCGTCCGTTCCCTCGTCCGCGTTTTCGTCGCTTCAACCGTCGCCGACGAAGCGAAAGGACGACCAAGGATTGGGCAAGGGTTTTTTGTTTTCTTCCGAGTCTTCGCTGAACGAGAAGAAGAAATCGGAATGGGAACAAGCGGTGCTTGCGGAAAGCGAGACGCGACGCGACAATCGTTTGCGCCGAGCGACACGCCGAGCGCGGCTGAAAGCGCGCGCGCGAGCCGGCGCGGCGGCGGTTGATTTCCGACAGTGGAAAGTCGGGTCCTTGCGAGAACAGCTAGAGCGATCGGGCGTGGACGCCGGGCCCCTCGCCGCACTCGTGCACTGCTTGGCGCACGCCAGCCGTGAGCAGCGAAGCGAGTTGTTTTGCTCTTCAGCGGACTTCCGGAGAGTTGACAACGCGGAGAGGCGGGTTTTTAACGACACCGACGGATACACCGAAAACGAAGGAAACGCGAAGCGCGAGCGGTTCAAGATATTCTTAGCCAGGGAAACGCTCTCCGAGGACTTGAAGTATTTGCGCCAGGAGGATATCACGCCCAACGGGGACGACTTTGACCGCGAAACCAAGGACTCGACCGAGCTCGCGACGAGGCACGAGCGCGTGCTACACGCCATGAAATCGCCTCAGAAGATTTCACGTAAGCTTGCGACGGAAGCGAGTGGAGACGACGCGGCGTACCGACGCAAAGGGACGGTGAGGGCTGCCGCGAGCGCGGCGGCTGCCGCGGCGGCAACGTCCGCGCGCGAGCGAATTGAAGGACGCGACGTCCCAGCTGCTGCGCTAGCGTTGGTTACCTTCGTGTCGTGCCTCTCGCTTAGCGATTTGCGAACGGAGCTCACGGGCAACTTCCTACTCGCCGGCGGGCTCGACGAGTGCGTTGACGCGCTTGTGGAAACGGAGTGGGAGGGGGGCGATGACGGGTACATCGGGGTCCGGGGCGAACGCGCTTCTAATGTGGTCAAGAGCCTAACAGTCAATCAGTTCAAGAAACGGTTAGCCGACCACGGCTTGGAGGGGAGCCTGCTGGAACTCAACCTGCTCACGGACGCGCTCGCCACGGCGCTGGCGAGCAATGACTAGAACGATGACCCGAGTGAGTTGATTAGAGAGACTAGAACAATGACTGAGTGATTTGATAAAGACGATCACATAGAGACTAATCGTAAATCATATGAATAGAGACTACATTGGATAGACTACTTGTTTCTTCACCCTCAATACCTTTGCCGTAAGGGTGTAAAGCGCGTCGTGGCTATTCCCCGACCCAGGACACGCGCGCTACTGACTGCTGTTGCCCGGAAGAGTTTTTGGTTCAAATTTGCTGATTCGCTGGCTTCTTTTATTTTCTTGGAAAGAAGCAAAGAACCAACTAAAAGTCAGAAAAGCTACCACTCCCGCTCTTGTTGTGGTACGAGCGCAGTCGTACCGCGCGCGGACAGGCGAACGGTCACTAGTGATGGGAAGTACGAAGCGATGTCCGCACGGCAAGGCGAAGCATCAATGCGTGGTGTGCAACCCTTGCCCCCACGGAAAGCGGAAAGACAAGTGCACGGTGTGCACCCCTTGCCCCCACGGCAAGCGGAAAGACAACTGCGCGGCGTGCAGCCCTTGCCCCCACGGAAAGCGGAAAGACAGCTGCGTGGTGTGCAGCCCCTGCCCTCACGGCAAGCTGAAAGGCAACTGCGCGGACTGCAACCCCTGCCCTCACGGCAAGCTGAAAAGTCACTGCGCGGCGTGCAACCCCTGCCCCAACGGCAAGCGGAAAGAAAGCTGCTCGGTGTGCCGCACGAAGTGCCCCCACGGCAAGCGAAAGGACAAGTGCGCGACGTGTAAGAAGGCACGCGCCGCTCCGCCGCGTTCGAAGCGGATCAAACGCGAGCCGGAGAGTTCGCCCGAGGTCAAACAAGATCCGGAGATCAAGCAGGAGCCCGAGGTCAAACAAGAACCGGAGATCAAGCAAGAGCCGTTCACGATTCGCGGCTACTTCGGGTTCGGCGACGCGGACGGCGGTGAGTGAAACGCGGAAAACAAAAGGCAGTTTTTTTTCAAACAATACAATACAATCCGCGTCATTGGCGCGATCTCTTCTCTTCTATAGAGGCTCCGTTTTCGCGAAATATTTCTCGCGCAACCTCCACCTCACCTCCACCGTTTACCTGTTCATAGTGGCCATATCCAGCAAATCCATCGCCCCTTCCTCTTCTTCCTGGACCACCGCGGACACCTCCGGGACGTAGTGCCGCAGCATGTTTTCGATTCCCGACTTTAAGGTCACTGCGATTGTGAAAGAAAAGGGTCAGTCCCGAGTCTTGTATTGGGCGATTTATATACAGTGGGCAAACAGTCTTCTACTCAGGTGCACTTATTGTAGCGGTAAGACTTGCTGACTGCACTCCATACAGTGTTGGGATTTGGGAAATAAAACACGTACCTGACGACGACGGACACCCGTCGCACGCGCCCTGCATCTTCACCGTGACCGTCCCCGTTTTCTCGTCCCACCCCTTGAACACGATATCGCCGCCGTCCTCCGCCACTGCGGGCCTTATGCGTGTTTCCAACAGCTCTTTAATCATGGCCACGATCTCGGAATCGTCGTCGTTGATTTGCGTGTTCGCGTTTACGGAGGACAGGTCGTCGCCGTCGTTCACCACTAAATCTCCGCTGGCGTAGAAATCCTGAGTGGAACAAAAAGAAAATGTCAGTCTCTCGTAATGTGTATGAGGGATTGGTATGAGTAAACAGTCGTAGTAATCGAGCCGAGCAGTCGTGGTAATGGGCAGAGGTAATGCTCCCTTCGTCAGGACGAGTACGGGGCAATCGCGAAGGCGGAGCGTGGTGATTGGGAAAGTTCCTTACCATGATAGCGGCGAACACCTCCGGTTTCAAAACCCCCCACTCGAAGTCCTCGTTTTTCGTCACCGTGACGTACTCGGTTGTGAAGAACACCCCGGTGACGCCGTCGATGGCGAAAACCCGTTTCGCGAGCGGCGACTTCATGCCTTCCCGGGCGCTGGCGAAATTAACGGGCGGCCCATCCGGAAGCACGGGCTTTCCGGGAAGAAACATCAGCGACGCGGGGTTGGGGGTGGTTTGGGTTTGGATGAAGATGGACCGGCGTTGGGTTCCGAGTGCTCCGAATCCTCCTCCTCTTTGCATCCCGGAAAGACGCAAAGACGTCGCGTCGCTGGCGACAGGGAAACCCTTTGGCACCGCCTTCGCGAACGGCATCGCCACGACGCGCCACGACGAAAAACCGCGACGGCACGGCGACGATTGTTGATGGGCGCACTTTGCCAAATCTGAGACAGCTGTGCGTGGCGTGGCGCTCACGGAACGGGCCATAGACGCCAGCGCGCGCGCGGCGCGACGCGAGAACATCATGGCGAGGTGGAAACGCGGAAACCGACGGTCGTTTGTGCGTCGCGAAGTGAGGAGGGGGCTCAGACCCGAGAGACTGGGCGGTGGGCAACCTGGAAAGTGGAATAAAAAAGCCAAATGGCCAAAACTGAGTCGGTTTCGACGACACAGTAAAACCTTCGCTTCGTTCTCTCCCGGTGCCTCTGCCACACTCGCTCGCACCCGAGCGGTCGCTCGGCGGGCACAAGCGCCTCCTCGCGCACTCGCACGCCGTGCCGTGGGCGTTTCCTACGCGCTTAGCGTGTTCGGAACCGCGTCTCGTCCCCGGGGCTCGACGAGACTGCCAGAAAGTCGGCCATCTAAAACGCCGCCGCCGCCGCCAACGCGAAAAACACACTCCATCGGCAGTGCGGGCACCAGTACTACCGGACCCGTGGTGAGTAGGACGGACAGTAGCCGTCGGTATGAGCGCCCCGGGTGGTGGTTCCACGCCTCCCCCTGACCAGGACCTCGGCGACCAGGGTGACCACGAGTACGTCGAGGCCGGTGATGAAGATGACATGTACGCGCCCGTGTTTCTTGGGGACGGGCATGGCGAAGTGGTGGCTGATTTGGACGAAGAAGACGACGCGCCGATGTCGGACTCGGACGACGACGAGGTCGACCCTGCCACGCACCCTGGAGTGGCAGAGGACATGGAGGACCGAGACGCGGCGATGGGTGACGAAATCGTGCCGCCCCAGGATGACTCCGTCGCCGTGATCAGAAGTCACGGCGCGCCTGTTTTCTCCTGCGCGTGGTCGCCGACATCGGCCAGCACGTTCGCCACGGGCGGCGGCGACGACGTGGCGATGCTACATGTCGTTTCCGAGCTCGCCGGGGCATCCGAAGAAGACGTAGGCGGCGCGCCGACACAGAAGGTGACCGTGACATCCACGGAGCTGAAAGGACACGGCGATACGGTTTCCAGTTTGAATTTCAACCACGACGGGTCTTTGTTAGCGTCGGGCGGCTTGGACGGCAAGGCGTGCGTGTGGAACGTTGCCGACGGTAAATGTCTTCAAACCTTGGAAGGCCCGGGCGGCGGTTTGGAGTGGACGAAGTGGCACCCGAAAGGAAACGTACTGCTGGCCGGATCCGAGGACTTCACGGCCTGGATGTGGAACGCGGGGGATGGGCAACTAATGCAGGTGTTCGCGGGGCACAGCGCCAGCGTGAGCTGCGGCGGTTTCGCGCCCGACGGCAAATCAATCGCGACGGGAAGTTTCGACGGGAGTTGCCGGGTCTGGGCGCCGCGAACGGGCGAGTGCACCACCCTCTTTATGGGCCACCCGTACCACGACGGCCCGGTGACGTGTTTGGATTTTCACCCCACCAGTGAGGGGCTGATGATCACGGGGAGCGAAGATAACACGGCGCGATTGATTTCGAGCGTTTCCAAAAAAGTGTTGGGCGCATTGGTGGCGCACACGGAAACCCTGGAGTGCGTCGGGATGAGCGGGGATTTCCCGTTCGCCGCGTCTGGTGGAATCGACACGAAGTTAGTAGTGTGGGACCTTAACACCCTGCAACCGAGGAACACCCTGCCGCACGACAAAGCCGTCTCGGCGCTGCGGTGGATCCCGGGAACCGCGATGCTGTACAGGTATGTTTTTTCCCGATTTTTTCGACTTCTCTCTAGATTCAACTCTCTTTTTTGGGTTTTCCCGAAACTCTCGTCGAGATTCGATTCTAAATTCCGTACAAGCAACGAAAGGGCCTCGCGCGGCTACCAGTGCCGATGCGTGGGTGGACAACAGTTTGCGATACTCAAGAACGGACGCTTACTACGGTGCATCGCGAATCCGATTCGCGTTTGAACAACCTGCATCCGCCGACAGTTTATGATTGCCTTTTTTTTCGAATCGTTTTTTCAGAAACGCGAGCGAAACGTCACGCGCGTTTCACTCGCCATAACTCGGGAACTATTTTCTTTCCCTGCGCGGCGTACCTGCAGTATGACCATGTCGCTGACCTTTTGTGTCATCTCCCTCTCTCTTGCGTTCAAAACCGTTTCAAAAATAACAATAAACAAACAGCTCGTGTATCGACGGCGTGGTTCGTCTGTGGGACACTCGAAGTTCGTCGTGCCAAGCCGCACAGTGCGGGCACGTCCGGGGCGTGCTTGATTTCGCGCCCTCGCCCGATTACAAGACCATAGTCACCGCTTCCGACGATCACACCGCGCGCGTGTTCCGCATGGTGCCGTGAGACCTGTTTTAATATAGGTATAACGCTGAATGTAGACTATGGTAACTCTCGCTGCGGTCCCCAGCACACCTAAAATCTGTAGAAACTGAAGTTTTCGTGCAATCAGAGCGTTTCCGTCGTCACTGCTCGTCACCTCCGACGGGCCCAATCCCTCGATCTGATGACGTCTTTCCGCCCGCGCCTCCCCACCGCGCCACACCCCTTCGCACCTCCCGCCATGGACAAAGAGACCCCCACCCTCATCAAGGCCAAGCCCCGGCCCGGGGTGAGCGGGATTAACCGCGTTTTGGTCACGGGGGGCGCCGGGTTCGTGGGATCGCACTTGATCGATTTCCTGATGGCCAGAGGCGATCACGTCATGTGCCTTGACAACTTCTTCACCGGATCGAAGGAGAACATCCAGCACCACATCGGCAAGCCCAACTTCGAAATCATCCGACACGACGTGGTGGAGCCTATTCTTCTTGAGTGCGACCAGGTGTACCACCTCGCGTGCCCTGCGTCGCCCGTGCATTACAAGTTCAACCCGGTGAAGACGATCAAGACTAATGTGATTGGCACTTTAAACATGCTGGGCCTCGCGAAGCGCGTCAAGGCGAGGTTCCTTCTAACCTCAACAAGCGAGGTGTACGGCGACCCGCTGCAGCACCCCCAAACCGAGGAGTACTGGGGCAACGTCAACCCGATCGGCGAAAGAAGCTGCTACGACGAAGGCAAGCGGTGCGCCGAGACGCTGGCGTTTGATTACAAACGCGAGCACGCCGTGGAGATTCGCGTGGCTCGAATCTTCAACACCTACGGCCCGAGGATGGCCCTGGACGACGGCCGCGTGGTTTCCAACTTCGTCAAGCAAGCTATTGAAGGGACGCCTATGACTATTTACGGCGACGGCAGCCAAACCAGGTCGTTCCAGTACGTCAGCGACCTGGTCAACGGGTTAGTGGCGCTGATGGACGGCGAGCACTGCGGGCCTATTAACATCGGCAACCCTGGCGAGTTCACCATGCTGGAGCTCGCGGAGAAGGTGAAACAGGTCGTCAACCCCGCCGCGACCACGGTGTTCAAGGAAAACACCGCGGACGACCCGGGGCGACGGAAACCGGACATCAGTAAGGCCCGGACGTTGTTGGGGTGGGAACCGGTCGTGCCCTTGGCGGAGGGGCTACAGATGATGGTGGGCGACTTCAGGCAACGCCTCGGGAAGTGATGAGGAGTTACTTTTTGTTAAACGAGTTTTGACGTGCATACTTCACGTCACTAGAATCTTCCCCGGCCGCTGCGCGTCCATGTGCGCGTTCAGATCAAGCGGCGCTTCGGTGGGAAGGGAGGGTTCGGTGTTTTTGTCAAGGACAAGAAACGGCGGGTACCGTTCAACTTTTCGCGGAAATCCCCGCCAGACCAAAAAATGAACGGAAGCATGCATCAACTCGGATCTGGCTCGCACTCGGCGGGTCGCGTGACCCGGACCCGTCTCGACGGGTCCTGGTGCGCGTTCCCCCTGTTTGGTGCGACCTGAGTGTGGTGCTGGGGGGATTTCCTTTGTGGGCGCTGGCCATGGCGTCTTCCCTGGGCCCGGATGCTATCGCCCTCGAGCTCCAAAAAGTGGGCGTGCACGTGCTTCTTGCGTGGGTGCAGGACTGCACCGTACACCTCACGAACACGAACCCAAACTTCTGGAGCATGCCCTTACACAAAAGGGTGGACTTGTGCTACCTGCAGTTCCTTGAGGCGGACTTGAACAAAGCTGGGGCGGGATGTTTGCCTGCGTTGGGGACGGGTGGTGGGGATGGAAGTGTTGGGGATGGGGCCCCCATCGATTTAAACGGAGATGGGTCATCTTCGGGTCAGAACCCGTCGCCAAAAATTCTACCGGGAAGATTCGTGGTGCAGTGCGACGAAACAATCAACATCGGCGCTAGCTTCAACGACCGGTACGTGGAGCACGTCGCGAACCCGAAGCGGGTTTTGAAAATGCAACTCACGGACGGCAAAAACACGTTCGTGGCGTACGAAACGACGCCGATTGAATGTTTGCGCGTGTTGCAACCGGCGGGTTCGAAACTGGCCATCACGAACGCCACTGCTGTCGATGGTAAATTAATGGTGGGGCCGGAGAACGTCACGGTTTTAGGTGGGGTCGTACCCCACTTAGAGGACGCCCGGGTTCGGGTCGTGGCGAAGTGGGCGGCGCCAAACCGGCCGGGAAACGGCCGCGGAAACGGCCGCGGAAATAGTGGTGGCAACGCCGCGGGGGGACGGGAAACAGAGGTGCGCGCCGCGGCGTGGGGTAACGCGGAACGGGCTTCGGAGGACGCGGCGACGCGAGACGCGCTGAATCACACAAACGGCCAGGCACCTGCAAACGGGCAGGCACCTCCAAACGGGCAGGCACCTTCAAACGGGCAGGCACAACACGTGCCACAGAATCCCACCCGCGTGGAGGTACCTCCCTCCCGCGTGGAGGTACCTCCCTCTCGCGTCGACCCCCCTGTGGTACCCCCCGTACCGGAATCACCCATGATTGACTTGACGGACGAGCCGGTTGCTGACCCGGATATCAACCAGGTGGTCGCCGCGGACGTCAACACGAACGGCCGGGTGAAGCGAAAACGCGCGGTGGTGATTGACGACAGCGACGACGACCCTACGCCGGTGCGAGGTAAAAAACAAACGCAAACGCCGTCGCAAACGCAAACGCGGTTCGGCCGAGGCACGCGGGACGACGACGCCGTCGCCAAGCCGGAGCTCTCCGTTCCGACGGTCCCAAAACCGCCCCACGTGTCCCCCCCGGGGACACCGAAACCGTCCCCCGCGTGGGCCTCCAAGCTAGTCCGAAGCGAGCCTTTCGCGTACTGCGCCGCGGTGAACGCCATGCGCGTTTGCGGCGGCGGCGGCGGCGTTCGCGGTGACGATCCCCAAAACCGAAAACCGTCCTTCGCCAACGCCACGCTGCACGGGTGGTTTTTGGACGTGAGAAGTAGCAACGCGTCTCCACCCGTTTCCGGCGGGTTCGAATTGTTCGTGTCGATTCACGACGGCACGGGGGTCATCCATGCGGTGGTACCTTCTGCGATGACCATGAAGCTGATTTCCGGCGCTGTTGCCTCCGCGGACGCGTTCGACGCTTTGGCGATTGGCGAGCGGCTGAAACTCGCGGCCTGGACGGAAAAGTATGTAAGAGGGTTTTTGGGAAAAATCACGGTGAAGGTCCGCACCGCGAACGACGGATCACCCGCGACCGTGCTGAACATGTTCGGCCCCAAAGACTTCCACGACACGGACACCACGAAACAACTCGGCAAGCGGTGCGAATCAATGAGCGACGCCGTGGCGAAACGGAAGGCGGAACGCGCCGCCGAGACGGAGAAAAACAAACAGACTCGAGGCTTGGTCGAACCGAAAAAAACGAGAACCTCGACGGGCGCGCGTCTCGCGCGAGGCGCGTAGTAAAATGTGGTAAATAGAAAGCCAGCGCGTTGTTGTTAGCACACTGATAGCTCATACTAACCGCACTAATAGCTTATACGCTGATAGCGCGTACTAACCGCTTCACATCAAACGTGGTATTGGTACAATATTGGGAGTGGAAGTCTTAATAATCCTCTTAATCCTCTTTGGAGTGGTCATCCCTTTCGACCTCGCGCTCAACACAGCCGCCGGTTACCGTCCGCCGAGTCCGCGTTTCCGATTCGGTAGTTCGTGTTTGTTTGCACGAACACAAACAGGGTGGCGTTCGCCCCCCGGCACAGCATCATGTCCAAATCCAGGTACGTTATTTCCAGTTCCCCGTATTCCTTGGGTTTTGACGGTTTGGGAAGCGAAAACAAACCGAAGATTTTCGTTTGTTCGAAGTTCATGGAAAGTTTGGTTCCGTCCTCGCCAACCGCGAGTCGCGCGCGCTCGATCTTGTCCGGCCACGTGTACTGCCACTCGCTTTTTAACGAGTCCAAGTCGTGCGCCATGTAAACCGGACCGCTTTGCCGGGTCAAAACGAAGCTCTTGTCCATCCCGAGGAGCTGTTTCGAGTTAGTAAAAACGGCGCTCCACCGGCCGCGCATCAACGACGACTTCGCGGGTTTCGCGGTGGGATTCAGGGTTTCAAGAACACGCGCCTTTTCCAGGGTCGCGGACAGAAACCCGGGCTCGCAGTCCCTACCCAAATTCGTGCTCACCACAACCGCGAGCAAACTGGCTTTCGCACCAGCCCGTTCCGCCGCCAGTTGCTTTATCCGAACCTCAGGGCTCCCTCCCGTGATCCGCGAAACCGTTTGAAGCGCCGCGGCAAAGAAACCGCCGATTTGCGCGAAGGTTGGCATTTGTTTTTCGGGCATCGCGTTGCTTTGTTTTCGCGAAGAGCGGCTAAAACTATCCAACTTGTTGCCGGTGGTATCAACCGTCACCACATCCGTCACGTCCACGATCTCGCCTTCCACCACCTCAGAACCGGAACAGGCGGTGTCCTCGGCTCGCGCTTGTTGGAAATCCGCAACCGCCGCCTCCGCCCTCGCCTCCGCCGCCGCCGCCGCCGCGGCCACCGCGTTTCGCTGTTCGTCCTCCGCCGCGCTGATCCACGTGTCCGCCGCGGAGACGGTGTCGTCACCACGGTCATCCCCCCAGCCCCCTGATCGTGCCTTCCCCTCCGCTTCCGCTGCGGTCTTCTCCGCCGCTGCGGCTCGCGCGAATTTATCCGCAGAGGCTTCAGCTAACTTCTTCGCTTTTTCTCTCACTGAATCGGAAATCAAACGCGTCTCCTCCTCCTCCACCGACGCCAGCGCCGCTTGCGTTTCAAGCATTTGCCCCCTTAGCTCCTGTAACCGCTTCGTCGCCGCTTTCGAAGCCTCTAAAAGCTCCAAGTTACTCGCTTTCGCCTTTTCCATCTCCGCCGCTTTCGAAGCTCGCAAAAGCTCCAAGTTTTGCGCCCTCGCCTTTTCCATCTCTGCCGCTTTCGAAGCTTCCAGAAGCTTCAAGTTTTGCGCCCTCGCCTTTTCCATTTCGACCCCGCGTTTCTTTTGCTGTTGACTAAATGCCCTGTCCCGTGCCAAGGCCTCCGCTGCCGCCACCGCCGCCGCGATTGACGCCGTTTTTATGTCAGGGCTCGCTTTAGTATCAATCGGCTCGTCGCGTGGCATTTTAAATTCGCTCGCGGGCGCCAAGCCTTTCGCGGCCAAGACGTACTTCTCCACCGCCCACGCGACGCCGTCTTCGTCGTTGCCGTGCCACTCCACGTTGCCTTTCGCGGCGTCGATGACTTTGCGTGAGCTTCCCTTCATCGCGACGGCGGTTCCGACGAGCGCCAATAGTTCGGCGTCGTTTTCGCCGTCGCCCAGCGCCAACACGTTTTTCGGGTCCACGTTGACCCGTTTCAACAAACGCTCAACTGCCGCGCCTTTAGAAACACCGAGTGGCAAGAACTCCAGCATTCCAGCAACCGCGGTGGTTATCACGCAGTCGTTTTCAAACATTGCCTCGGCGTCTTCGCGAAGGCGCGCGAAGTCGGTTTCAACACAGAAGAGCAAAATTTTGTTGATCCCGGTTTCCACGTTTGTCATGTCACCAACAGGCTCGGGGGTGGGCTCGCCGTACGCGAGCACTTTGTCCGTATCCGCGTTGCGCTTGTCGCACAGAATTCGGGTTCCGCAAAACGCCACCGCGGTCACGGCGTTACGTTTCGCGAACCGAAACACGCTTTGCGCTACGACGGCGTTTAGCTCGATGGACTCCACCACCGCGCCGTCCGCGTCACAGGTCACGCAGCCTTGCACGAACACCCCTGGCATGGGTGGGTTTAGTTTGCCGAGAACCTTCCTCGCCCACGGGCCTCGCGATTTACCCGTGGCCAACACCGTGGGGACCCCAGAGGCGGCGGCGCGCGCCAGCGCCGCTTCCACGCGCATGGTGAGTTCCTGTCTGGAGTTAAGCAGGGTACCGTCCACGTCCGTGACGATGAGCTTGACTTCGTGTGTAGTGGTGTTTCCATTGGTAGGGTCGTTGTCGTTCACACCGTGTGTGGTGGTCACCACGGACGTGGAAGGGGAACTGGTCCCGTTGTTTCGCGACCCGTTTCGGGACACCGCATCTGACTCGTCGGCGGTCGCGGCGGCTTCCTTCGCGAGCACGGTCTTCTTCACTCGCCTCGAGGTTCCCCTGTTACCCCCGCGCCTTTGCCCGGCGCCCAAACCGGACGGTGGGATGCGGTCCTTTTGGCCCGCCGCGAGCCTCGTGGGCCGGGACCGCGCGCGCCTCACCACGGGGAGCTCCCCGGGGACGGGGAGCCGCCGCGCGCCGTTATTTCGCGCCCGGTCCCGGGGGGATGACGCGGCCGAAATGACATTCCACCCCACGGGAGCTACCGCCACCGCGCGCATCGCGGGCGCTTGTTTCGCGCGAGTTCCACGAGGGGTACGGCCGGGGGATACGCACGAGGGAAGTGCTCGGTCGCGCGCAAAAAGAACGGCGCGGGTACGTCTGCGGCCTTGGGACGCCCCGAAAGGGTTTCTCTTGGAGCGTTTCGAGAAAGTGGCGCGACCATTCTCCCAAACGGCTCCCTTCCGCAGTTCCGCGAACGAAAAAAGAAGCGAGCTTCTTTCTTCGTGAGTCGGCACGACCTAGGAGGATCCCAACACTCTCAGCCGCCCCCGAACCGCAACACCTTCGCGCTTTCGCGCGAAGGTCCCGTCCCGCACTCCGTCGCATGGCGTGCGTCTTGGCGACCGCTAGGCCTCCCCAAACGTGCGTCGCGTCTGCGGGGCGCAGCAGGTGCTCGGAGGAAAAAATCGCGAGACGCAGCCATGTGGTGTCTAAGAAGCACCACCGCGTTCGCGGCTGGCGCGTGGTCCTCTCCGCGTCCCCCCCAAGCAGAAACCTCGGCGACCGGGTGGTCGAGGACAATTTCTTCACCGACACGGGATTTCCCGTTTCCATGGTCGGCGGGGACGCGGAGAGGACGTTCCGGGACGTGGACTTGGCAGTAGACACGATGACGAAAAGTATAGATGGCGCGAATCAAACAACGTCGCCGCGAGGGTACCGACGCGAAGGCACGATGGAACAAACGCTTCCGAACGGGGGCGTTGTTTTGAGAACGTACTACCGCGAACAAGTGGTGACGTTTTCTGGAGGGACCGGTTTTGGTGGTCCAACGGAGGTTACGAGTTTTTCGGGATTAGCAATCGCGGCGGCTATCGTGGTCGGACTGGCGTTCGGGTTTTACGTGAAAGTCGTCAAACGATTTCAACAAGGGTTCCAATTGACGATATACGCCGCGAATCAGAAAAGTTATATAACCACGCTGTGGCCCTGGTTGTGGCTCGCCAACCAAAGAGGGTTCCGGGAAGAATTCGGCAAAGCGGTTGCGAAGAAGGGGGGGGGCGAGAAAAAAAAGAACGATCGATTCGACGACGTTTAAAAGTAAACGTACATTCGCGGGTACCATAAATATGGAGCCTCCAGGGCCTTCGGGCGGGGGCGGAGCACGGAATTTCACGGATCCGGTGGTCAATACGTCACATGCGGAAGAAGTTGCCTCCGCCTCCGCCTCCGAGTGGTGCCGCGGCGGAGGCGATCACAGCTGACGCGAATGAGATTCCCGCTTCTGGGAAAATTAGAACGATCCTACTTGTGTACTACGAAGAACCAACACCCTACCCGCACGGTCCGCACGTCCCGCCGTTTAACCCCCGCGGGGAATCCCCCGCAATGGACGGCCCGTCACTCGGGTCCAATCCATCAAGCTCCATATCCGGGTACGTCCCGCCAGACGCCCTCGAGCTATCCAGCAACCGCCGCAAGTGATCCGCGCCGTGCGCCGGAATCAGCCACCACACCCACGAAACCCCAAACACCTCCTTGAAGTTTTTGTGGTGGCCTTGGTTGTACCGCCACGGCAGGGTTTTCTTCTTTTCGTACATCTCTATGGTGGTCATGTTTGACAGGTTCAAATTCGCGTGCATGATGATGAACCCCAACAACGACGCAGCGAAGGCGACGTCCAGGACGAAGGTTACGAAAACACACGCCACTTCCCCTCCGTTGTGGGTTTGCGTGGTTTCAAATTCAGTCTCAATCTCATCAAGCGGGCCTCGCTCAGTGCCGTCCGGGTTCTGTCCGCCGCCGGCATCGCCCGCCTGCAAGTCTTTGAAAAAGGCCACGAAGTTCGACAACAGCACCACCGCGTCGAAAACCGTCGCCGCGAACGTGTAAAGCAAAAACAACAGAAAGAACTTGTAATTGTAAGCCCCCACGCAGTTCGCCACCCACACGCAGTGGTGGTCCATTTTCAACACACACCGACCGCACACGGAACAGTGGTGACACCGTTCCGGTTTCCACGCCGTGCACTTGCGGCAAAACCGTCGAAGCTTTTCCGAGTTTGATTTGTGATTCCCGACCTCCTCGTCCTCCTCCGGCGGCGTCCACCCGTCAGGCACCCTGCCGGGTTCCGTCAACACGCACGCGAAGTAGCTCCACAGCACCATTAAGATCAAAACGTGGTACACCACCAACACATACGTCGCGAACCGGCCTTCATACGAATCAGGCTCCGCGGACGCCGCGAGGGGGCCGTACACGAGCACCACGGTGGTGTAGTACGTCAGGCCAAGCAAGGACAACACGATGAGGACCATGACCGACCCGAGCGCGCGCAGGAACAAACACGCCTTGCTGGCGAACACGTTCCACCACATCTCGCCCACCGCCATCGCGAGAGATGGAGGCCAAGACGCGTCGCCCCGCGTGCCCGAGTGTTGGGAACGGCGCGCAATCTAGGAGGAAACACCCGATTTGCGTGTTACACAGACCAAAAGTACCGATCAACGCACCGGTGAACCTTACGATGACTGAAATTTTGTTCAAACTCGCATGGGAAGAATCGAAACCACGGGAAGTCGGTCAAAATGTGAGGTGGTCGAACGCCAAAAAAAAATATCGGGGATTTGGGCCTCATCCTCGTGCGCCACTCGAGGTCGCACACGTGGAGGCGGCGAGTCACGTCTCATACCCGGATGCCGAAAGGGGTGCCGCGCGAACCGCGAAAAGATGTCGTAAGGAGCTATACGTGCAACCCAGACCTTACACCTAAGAATCCCTTGCCAGCGATGGGAAAGGCGCCCGCAACACGAAAGAGGATGGGGTTAGACATCCTTGACCGTGAGTTCCAAGCGGCTGTGCTGCAAGCCGAGGCCATCGTGAAGGACTACAACGACTCGCACGGGCGTCCGACGGCGCGGAGACCCAAAAATTTCGAATCTGTCATGATGGGGAAGCCGCCTTTCGCGGCGGCAGGCGGAGGCTCCCCCGCGAAACCGCCGTTGCCAAACAAACGGGATTCCGACGCGCCACAAAGCCAAGCGTCTAAGAAACAGAAACAAAAACAAGACCCGAGCGGCGTCGCAACCGCGACCGTCGCGTCCCTCGCGTCTCAGTGCTCGCCTTGCCAGCTCGTGCCGAAACAGTTCTTCGTGGCGTGGAGCGGGGTTGTGACGTTGGCGTGGTCCGGGTTCCCGCCACAACTGGCGGAACTGAAACGCGCGATTGCCGAAACGTTCCCTGACCTGCCAGACGAAAACCCCGGGTCGAGGTGGGCGAAAACTACGTTGGGGTGCTTGAGGGACGGCAAACGGTTGACCCCCGATACCTTGAAAACGCTGGCGCGGGTATGCGACGAGTTTCGGAAACAACTTCGGGACGGGGACGGGGACGGGGACGGGAACGGGGACGGGGAGGCGACTTGGGAGCCCCCACCGCACCCAGGGTGCGTCCCCGTCGACGCCCTTTCCGTGATCGTGTACCAGTGCCGTTCCCTGGAGAAGGTTTTGTCGGAACACGTGGTGAACCTTTGCACTATGGAGTACGAAAAGAGACCACCGCCACCGCCGTGGAAACCGGGAGGTGGTACACGGTGGGCGTACAAGTGTGCGCCCGACCTGGTGGGAAAAAAACGATCCCTCCATCCACCGAGCGAAGATGAACTACACGCGGTGGACTCCGTGGTTGCGCAATTCTCTGGGCCGGACATGGCGAACGAGTACTTCCACGACGCCGCCCGGTGTGGATCGCGGGAGACGCGTTACCGGGGCACTCACGCCGGCGTGACGCTCACGGCGCGGGTGGGAAAACACCTGCCACCCGCGGTCGGCGCGTTTCGCGACGCCGTAGACAAAGCCCTTCCCGGTCTGTACGTCTGGTTCGAAGACAGTTCCCTGCACTGCACGGTGCGAGGATTGGTGAATTAGTAGTCTCACCGCGTGCATATCATACCCTTTAAGCATACTAATAGCATCAGTTAGAATCTAACTGTCCCCTTCCCTTTTGTTGTTTCAAAAGTACATCCCCTCGTCGTCGTCGCCGCCGTACCGCCCGTCCCGCGCCATGACCTTCTCCGAGGTTCGTGTCGCGTCCATCGCGAGGGCGCCGCCGTTAGCGCGGTTGAGGCCTCCCAAACCGCCCAGTCCAGAAAAATCGTCCTTCATTACGTCACCGCTCAAC
>Ga0222645_100357_pt1 | contig 26460 bp, 30 predicted proteins | sample AntAcemetagen292_FD_179881 | JGI IMG/M metagenome (GOLD analysis project Ga0222645, IMG submission 179881) | Saline water microbial communities from Ace Lake, Antarctica - #292 | ecosystem: Environmental > Aquatic > Non-marine Saline and Alkaline > Saline | place: Antarctica: Ace Lake | collected...
TGGGGAGCGTCGGCGACGCGTTTGGGGATGGGGGGGGAGGGAGGAGTAGACTTTAGAATGGTACGTAGAATGTGCAAATAACAAAACTGTGAAAGAAAAAAACGGCAAAAATCGTTTTGGTCGACTTCCGAGACCCATTCCTGCTAACCTGGCGCCTGGAATCCTGTGACTGGCGCCATACGATCCGTCGCGATTTTTTTTCAACATTTTTTTGTCGGCGGACGCGCTTGTCGCCGCTTCCCCGCAAATCGCGCAAATCCATCGCCCCCCGTCCCGTCCGTACTCCGGCCATTGCCCCTTGCACGACCCTTCTCCCGCGGTCGATTCGCACCCGCCGCATCAACATGTCGTCCGCCATGTCCGCCACTCGCGTCTTCGCGGCCGCCCCTGCCAACGCGACCAAGCTCGGCGCTCGCAAGGCCGTGTCTTCGGGTAAACCCTACGTTGCCGGAAAGTCCGTCACGCGTGCCCGCCGTAGCGTCGTGAGCAACGCCGCGTCGAGCGCCCCCGACCTCGACATCAACACCAAGATTTTCGAAAAGGAGCTCGTGGACGTGGCTGGCGAGGGCGAGTACATCGTGCGCGGCGGCCGGCATCTCTTCGAGAAGCTTCCCGAAGCCCTTGCTGGTATCAACACCATCGGCGTGATCGGATGGGGAAGCCAGGCCCCGGCGCAGGGCCAGAACTTCCGGGACTCGCTTAAAGAGGCGGGGATGGACGTCAAGGTGTGCGTCGGTTTACGGCCGTCGAGCAAGTCAAACGACGAAGCGCGGGAGTGCGGCTTCACGGAAGAGGACGGTACCTTGGGCGAGACCTTCGACATCATCGCGAAATCCGATTTGGTGATGCTGCTCATCAGCGACGCGGCGCAGGCGAAGATGTACCCGCGCATTTTGGCGGCGATGAAGCCCGGCAGCACCTTGGGTTTGTCGCACGGGTTCCTGTTAGGTGTGATGCAGAGCGACGGCGAGACGTTCCGTGAGGACATCAACGTCGTGCTGGTGGCGCCGAAAGGCATGGGGCCGAGCGTGCGCAGGCTGTACGAGCAAGGCAAGGACGTTGGCGGGTCGGGCATCAACGCCTCGTTCGCGGTGCACCAGGACGCGACTGGGAACGCGACGGACATCGCGCTGGGGTGGTCCATCGCCATCGGCTCACCGTTCACCTTCGCCACCACCCTGGAGAGCGAGTACCGCAGCGACATTTTCGGCGAGCGCGGTATTCTGCTCGGCGGCGTGCACGGGATCGTGGAGTCCTTGTACCGCAGGTACACCAAGCAAGGCATGACCCCTACGGATGCGTTCAAAAACACGGTGGAGTGCATTACCGGTCCTATCACGAAAACCATCAGCACCAAAGGTATCAAAGCGGTGTACGAGATGGTACCGGACAAGAAAGAGTTCATGAAAGCCTATGCCGCGTCGTACATGCCGTGCAAGGACATTTTGTACGAGTGCTACGAAGAAGTCGAGTCCAAGAACGAAATTCGGTCCGTGGTGATGGCGTGCGAGCGGTTCGATACGTTCCCCATGGGCAAGGTGGGTACGTCGTCCATGTGGGCGGTTGGCGAGACGGTGCGCGCGGAGCGGGTGGAGGAGGATATCCCGGTGAACTCGTTCACCGCGGGTGTGTACTGCGCGTGCATGATGGCGCAAATCGACACCCTCCGGGAAAAAGGACACTCGTACTCCGAGGTGTGCAACGAGTCTGTTATCGAAGCCGTGGATTCCTTGAACCCTTACATGCACGCCAAAGGCTTGGCGTTCATGGTGGATAACTGCAGCTACACCGCCCGCTTGGGGTCGCGGAAGTGGGCGCCCCGTTTCGACTACAACCTTGAGCAACAAGCGTACGTCGCGGTGGACACGGACGCGAAGGCGGACCCCGAACTGGAACAGAAGTTCCTTAACAACCCCGCGCACATCGCCATCGCGAACTGCTGCGCGCTGAGGCCTTCCGTTGATATCAGCGTCAAGTTCGGGGTGGGGTCGGCGAGGGACGTGACGGACGAAAAGTTTAAAATGGGCGACAAGGCCACCGCCAACGCTAAGTAATTTTTCCGCGACGTACGTGACGCGACGAAGAACCCGACAAGACAAACCTTCACATTTTTAACAAACCCCACGAGCGACGCCGAGCGCTAGAGCAGCATACGGCGTTTTATTACTCAAACTCGACGCTTGTGATTCAACCACTTTACACGCAGTCGACGCTTACATTCCATTCAACTCCTTTCGTGTTTTCTTCATCACCCTCGATTTTTAGACTTTAAATCTACCGTTTCTCGTTCCCTCGCCCGCCCGCGCCGCTAGAAGCTCCCCGTCCCCTCAGCCCCCGCCCCGCATTCCGGGGCGGGTTCCCCTGTGACTTGGCGAAGGATATGCGCAGCGAGGACGACTCCAGATCGTCCCGGTCGATAAGGTACCCCTGCAGCGTGTCCTTCGCCGAGCTCGCGAGCTCGGCGGTTTCGAACTCGGCGAAGCAAAGCGGCCCCCTGACGGATTCTTTCGACACCAGCCGCGTGTGTTTGAATCCCTCGAACGGCCGGAACACGTGCGCCATCTCCCGGACGGTGGCGTCCGCGGGGACGCCCTCGACGTAAATCGTTGGGCTGGCGTCTCTTGGTAGCTGTTTCTGCTGCTGGACGAACGGGGGCCGGTACGACGGCGCGTGTCCGCTCGCCATGGCGCCCATCATCGGCGCGACGCCCACCATCCCGGCCGCGCCAATCAGCGGAGGCCCGTGGTTCACGGGAGGTGGTTGTTGCCCGTACATGCTCGGGGGCGCGCCACCAGAAAGCATCGCCCCCCCTCCGTACGGCGGTCCCCTCGGGCCTGAAGGTATTCCCGGCCCGGGCAACGGCATCGGGGTCGGGCCGGGCAGCGGCGCCATCGTCGGCGGTCTGTTTTGGCTGGCCGGCGGCGCGGGTCCGCCCCGCGGTTGCTCCACGCCCCTGTTGTGCTGGTGCGGGTGCGTCATCACGCTGGGTACCGGCGGGTCGTGGCACGGCTGCGGTTGCCACTGAACAGGCGGGTCGTTGGGCGGCGGCCGGCCGGGCTGACCTCCGTTGCCGTATGTTAACTGTTGGTGTTGTATTTGTTGTATTTGTGCCAACGGCGCGGGGGTCTGGACCATGGTGTTTATAGACCCGACCGACGTGGAGGTTTGGTACCGCGGCGGTTGCGGGTGGTACGTCTGTGTTTGGTGCATCGCGCCATTTTGGTGTTGCGTGTGTTGGTGGTGCACCGCGCCGGGCTGCGCCTGCCCTGGGTTGTACACCGAAACGCTCTCCGGGTCGTACGGCACGTGTTGCTCGTACCCCTCGTCCGCGCTGCGTTGCCCTTGCCCTCCCGCGTTGTATTCAAGCCGAGGCCTTTTCGCCCCCGACGACCCCCCGCGGCCGTGTGTTTCGTCCCCGGGGGGGAACCCTCCCACTTGTTCCAAGGAAAGCCCCGCACCGCCTGTGCCGTCTACCTGAAACCCGGCGTAGAAGTTCCTGGCGGTCATCGCGGACGGTTCGTCGGGGAACTCCAGGTACCCACCCACCGCCCGCCCGGTATGGTCCGAGGTGAGCCGGGACGACACACATCCGCTTTGCGAAAACAGCAGCGAGAAGTCATCCTGCGTGCTGCCGCCTGGGAGGTTGGTGACGAACAACCAGGACGAGCCGCTTCTTGACATGCTTCCGTGTGGTGGGCCCAGGGCCGATCTACCCTGGCCACGCGCGATCCAACGCCGGAGCGCGCGTCCGAATGAGCGACGGGGGAGATCATCACGCGATCACAATCAACAAAACGCGTCAAGCCGCAAAAACACCTGACCTTTGTGGGGCTTTTTTCCCCAAGGCGAGAATTCGCACCTTCGGGTCGGCCGCGGCTCCAGGGCGCACACGCGTCCGTTTGCGCACCTGGCTTTCGGGTATCCCCGCCTGTAAGTTCATCGTCCATGTCCGCGTTTTTGGGCGCTGCTGGCCATGCGGAAGATCGCGTGAACGTCGTCGAGCGGCACCACCCCCTGGAAGAAAAAGCGTTTTCGGAAGTTTTCGCGTTTCGGCGTGGAAAACCGCGCAGCAGCAAAGTCTACGCCGTGCACCGTTATAAAAAGAAGCCTCACCGCCTGACCGATTGCCTACACGAAGGCGTTTCGGAAGCTTCTTTCCAATCCGCGAATATGCGAATTAGACGACGTGTCGGTTGGAAAAAACAAAACCCGGTGCCCGTTGGTTGCGTATTGGTCCGGGAGAGGCGCGTTAGGAGATCTTTAGTGAGCAGTCTGACAGCGTCAGGAGCAGGGAGAGGCGAGTGCAATTTTCACGGCTTTCGACAAAAAGACGAGAGCATATCATTGCACGGTACCACCCCGCCCGTACCCCCGCCCCCCATCCACGTCGAAGCTGGAAAACACACACACGTTCTTCCCGTCGAATGGCAGCGTGGTAACCGAAATCTCCCCAGGTTGGGCTTTGTTCAAAAGGTACGCCACGAACTGCGCGGCGGTTCGAACTTGGGATCCGTCCACTTTTTGTAAAAGAAAAGTGTCAGTATTGTATGGGCAAACAGTGTTGGGATGTGGGAAATGCAATACTTACTTTTTCGGTTTGGAAACAGCGTCGGGCACACGCAACACGGCACCACCGCGAACCTGACGCGGTATCGCAACGCGAAATCGACGATCCACTCCGTGGCTTGGTCGGAGTGCATACCAAGTATCAGGGTCGCGTTTTGTAAATGAACACGCACGGTAGCCGCGTCGGGCGGTGAGACGCCGCAGAGGGGATCGCAACACTCGCAGTTCGACTCTTTGGGCGACGGCAACACTGAAACTGTTTCTTTTTCCGTCAAAGCATCCAAAGTGTTCCCCCGATCCGAGTCCAGGGTATCGGTAGCACCTATTTGCGCGACTACACCGCCTGCCGCGTCATCAACAACCTCGCCACTCTTCCTGAGTTGTTGTGTCACCCGAAACCCTTTCCTGAACGCGTCCGTGATTCCGACGGATCCGCGGTCGGCGTGGTTACCGCGGTTTGCTCGCGCTTTTTCTTTTCGCGGCGCCCGCCCGACCTTGGCGCCCTCCCGCGTCGTGTCTGTTTCTCCCTTTCTATCTCGCCGTCGCGGAACGCAAGAAACCGCACTCGCCATCGCCCAGGCTTCGTACACCGCCATGTCGCGTCGTTTCTTTTTACTGGCACACAGTAACCGCTCGCCGCGTTTAACGGTGTCCTCGACGGGTACGTCAACCCCGTCCTCGAGTGGTAACGCGACGGGTACGTTCCCTGTGTCTTCCAGTGTCGCGCCCGTAACCGTTTCCTCGTCAACATCCAAAGCTTCCCAAAGACTCGGGAACCAAAGCAAACGCAGATGCGCGGGGGTTTTGGGTCTGGTTTCGGTTTCGGTTTTGGTTTTGGTTTTCGTTTTGGTTTCGGTTTCTGGTTTTTTTGGAGTTTCGTCGGGTGAAGTTCTTTTCGGAACCTCATCAACGTCTTCATTCAAATCGGATGTACCCCCCGTGGTGTCGCCCACCCGTACTCCGTCGACCGATGCCCTCAACAGCCGCTCCGTTTTGTCGTACCAGCCGTGTTTCATTTTCGTTGCGAACTTTTCCAAGCGTAACGCCGCCGGGTCGATCACCACGCAGCGCGCGTCATGTAAATTCTCAAGCTCAAACGAAAGCTCGCCTTTCCCGCCTCCGATGTCGAGCACCACGCCGTTCTGCAGGACCTTTTCGCCGAAGGTAGCCACCAGGAACCGCCGCAAGTGCCCGCACCGGCCTTTCTTGTTCACCCTGGGGCGGTGGCCAGTTCGCGGGGGTGAGTTGTGATTGTCCGTACCGTCGGCGTGTGTGCCATCGCCATCCCTTTCGTCGCCGCCGCTGGTTGTTTTGTGGCTGCTCCCCAGCTCGTTTGGCGGATGCGCGAACGCACACGACTCGCCGAACAAACACCCGCCTCTGCGCCAGTGTCTGCACGTCTGGATTTGAGGTTCGGCCACACCAACGACTCTTCGCGGTTCCGCCACGTGACTCCCCGACATCACACCGAGTGACGCCGCCACCGCGCCGCGACGAGTGCGGCACGACACGCATCAGATTTAACAATGTTTCTGGGAAACCGCTTGGTGCGCCGAAAAACATCAGTGAGCCGCCGAAATACGATTGGGTCTTCCCACACAACCCGAGACGCGGTGGGGGATGAATTGAGAGCCGACGGGTGTCGGGTGAGGCTTCGCGGATGGCCGTGCTGGGGGGGAAACGGTGTCTTCACGGCAAAGTGAAAAGGCACTGCGCGGTGTGCAACCCCTGCCCTCACGGAAAGCTGAAACACGGCTGCGCGGAATGCACCCCCTACCCTCACGGCAAGCTGAAACAGGACTTCAAGGAGTGCAACCCCTGCCCTCACGGCAAGCTGAAACACGGCTGCGCCGTGTGCACCGGTTGCCCACACGGTAAGGTAATGAAACACTTGTGGTGCAGTGCAACCCCTGCCCTCACGGCAAGGTTAAAAGCGACTGCGAGGAATGCAATCCTTGCCCTCACGGCAAGCGGAAGCGCAGCTGCGTGGCTTGCAACCCCTGCCCTCACGACAAGGTGAAACTTGAGTGCTTGGAGTGTAACCCCTGCCCTCACGGCAACGTGAAACGCCACTGCGTGAACTGCGCCCCCTGCCCTCACGGTAAGGTGAAATATTACTGCGCGGAGTTCACCCCCTGCACTCACGGCAAGGTGAAAAGGCGCTGCGCGGACTGCAACCCCTGCCCCCACGGGAAGGTGAAATACGGCTGCGCGGCGTGCAACCCCTGCACTCACGGCAAGGTGAAACTTGAGTGCTTGGAGTGCAACCCTTGCACGCACGGTGAGGTGAAACGGAAGTGTGTGGCGTGCAACCCTTGCCCTCACGGCAAGCTGAAAAAAAGGTGCGTACAGTGCACCCCCTGCCCCCACGGTAAGCAGAAAGGCAACTGCGCGGCGTGCACCCCCTGCCCTCACGGCAAGCAGAAGCAGGGCTGCAATGAGTGCAACCCCTGCCCTCACGGCACGCTTAAAAGCCAGTGCAGACTGCAACGGCTGCCCGCACGGCAGTCTGAAAAGGGTCTGCGCGGCGTGCAACCCCTGCCCTCACGGGAAGCTGAAATGCCACTGCGCGGCGTGCACCTGTGCACCGGTTGCCCCGACGGTAAGCGAAAAAACAGCTGCGTGGTGTGCAACCCCTGCCCCAACGGCAAGCTTAAAAACAAGTGCGTACAGTGCACCCCCTGCCCTCCTGCGCGGCGTGCACCCCCTGCCCTTATGGCAAGCTGGAAAAGAACTGCGTGGAGTGCAACCCCTGCCCCCACGGTGAGCAGAAAGGCAACTGCGCGGCGTGCAACCCCTGCCCCCACGGGAAGGTGAAAAGGAGCTGCGCGGAGTGCACAGGGTGCCCCCACGGCAAGGTAAAATACAACTGCGCGGAGTGCAACCCCTGCCCTCACGACAAGCTGAAACGCAAATGCGCGGTGTGTAAGGCTCTTCGCGACGCGGCGCGTTTGTAGAGCGCGAGGACTATTTCGATGTATCGATTCCCTACCACTGTGTAAACGCGGCGCTGCACTAGGGAGGTGTGAAGTACACACACGGATAGACTATTCACATCAGGGGAAGTATCTTTTTAGAGTTATTATTGCCTCTGTCTGTCTAATACGTACGGTCTGACAGTAGTGAAACTCGAAGTACCCGTGAAGGGAGTGCATTTCCTCTTGTCGTTCCACATTCGCCGCAACGACGCGAACGTCCCTCATCTCACCGTCGCCCCCTTCCCGCCCGTCCGGCGTTGGAACGCGCATCTTGGGTATCAGAGGTCACGCCCCGAGGCCTGCCTGTGGTGCGGCAACCCGCGCGGACATTGTCTGTGCGCGTTCGGCAAAAGTCTCGCGCTGATGACGTCGAGCCGTTACGTTTTCCAATAAGATTTCGATGACGCTTTTTGGGTTCCTCTCATCATCAGCCCGACGTCACACTCGTGTGACCCCCCCGCATGTGGGGCGTCATCGCGCGCATCGCCGCCGCGGCGGTAGTGGTCGCCGCGGTGCAGCACCAATTGGGTTCGATATACGACGCGTGGCGCTCGGATGTTACGGGCACGGACGGGGCGCCCAAGTTTTTCCCAAAGACGGAAGGTGATGACGACGTGGCGGGAACTGGCGAGCGGTCTGGCGACGGGGACGGCAAGGAAAAGGGCTTCCGTGGGAAGAGTGGCTCACGGGGCGCAGAGACGGGCGTTCCGGGGCCGGGAAGGTCCGGCGGCGGTGGACGACGCTTCGGAACGGTTTTCCAAGCCGGTTTCGCGCAGGCGATCGCGACAACGGCGACCGATGACTTTGACACTTCATCAAACGGGCTTGGAAAGAGTTTCCAGGCGCCGCGCGCGGCGTCCGCGCGCGCGTCGCGAGGGTCACACTTACCGATTGGTTTTGTGGACGCGCGTTTCGTATCCACCGCGCTGCGCGCGGCGCGGCGCGCGGCGCGGTAGCAATTGGGAGCTGGACCGAGAGTCGCTGTGTGGGGTAGGTGGAGTAGTACGATGGAAGAAGATGAAGAAGAAGAAGCGAAAACGAAAACGTTTTGAACACTGTTCGATGTTTCCAAAAAGAAACGAAAACTCTTCACTTCGCGGGGCTTCCCGGCTTCACCCCCGCTTCGCGACGCTCCCGCTTTTGAACCCCCGAACGTTTTTCAAAACGAACCCACACTCGCTTAACTGGTACACCAAGTTTTCGTGAATCGTTTTGTTCGTTCGCACCGCCGATAGATGAATCGCATCCAGCTCAACCACGGCGAGTCGGTTTCGTTCGGTTCCGCCGTCCGCGAAACCGTCGTTTGAAGAACCGTCGTTGGAAGAACCAGAATCATCAGAATCAGCACCGCCCAACGCGTCGATTACTCGCACGCGCATGTTTTCGTTGGGTTTTATTTTTAAAAGTTGACGCACGGCGCTCTCGGCGAGTTCTACTCGAAACAAGGTATCACTGGTCGCCTGCACGCCGAGCGCGAGCCGTGAGCGCAAGCACGGAGCCGCGGCGAGGTCCCAATTCGGAAGCCCCGCGAGTTTCGCTAATTCCCGAATTCTCGCCTTTGGCGTGTGCACCAACGGCGACGCCACGGAGTGATTCGCCGCGCTCACTAATCCGACCCTACTCGTATCAGCCGTGTCTTCCAAGTTCGTGCCGTTGTATAGCGCTATTGTTTTTATGTGTTTTTCAAAAGAAACAGAGGTTGATGCAGCAGGGTCAATCGATTCATCCTCCGTTTCCGCGTCGCTCGCCAGCGCCCGCAGCGTTTGGTACAGCGTATTTTTGCAATAAAAACACGACTCGCCTTCGTTCTCTACGTACCCGGGAAGCGACCCTTCGTTTGTTGGGACTTCTTTTAACTGTATGCCGATCGACGATGCGACCTTTCGCGCTTCCACGAGTTGTGACTCAGGAAGCGCGGGGCTCACGCCTATGGCGGCGTATACGTTTGATTGCGACGATTTCGGTTTGTTTTTACGTGTCTCACTACCACCGTCCTTTTCTGTTTCCCCGAATGCTTTGAACACCAGGTACGCGCACAGCGACGAATCCACGCCTCCGCTGAACGCGACGACGTGCGTGTTTGAGCCTTGACCGGAAACTCGTGTTTCTTCGACTAAACTCTCGAGCTCAGCCGTGAGAAGCGCGGTGTCGTACTCCGTTGAGGAGATGGCATTGGATGCGGGGAGACGCGAATTTCCTACTCGGGACGCACCGTGACGTGTTTCAGGGCGGGTTTCTCGCCACGCGCGCCGCGAGGGTGGTGGGCGCGATGTGCACGCGGGCGCATGCGCGAATTTCGCCGACATCGCGCGTGACATCGCGACACGCGTGTCAGGACACTGAACCCAGCCGACGCGCCTTGTGAACTGCTTGAACCAAATTTCGTTTCGGCGTGGGACCCGAAAATTTGGTCACAACACCTTCCAATACAACACCGAACACCTCAAGGACCTCGCCGCGAAGCTTTCGCGCACTGACTCGTGCGCACGACGTCGTGTTGTGCGCACATGTGGTGTTGTTTTGTTTGAGTGCGACGGACACGTGGTGACCATGACCTGCGTGATGGAGCGGTTACGACGTCAGCTCATGGAGTTTGAGGTTTTGGGGGCGATGTATCCCGAGGAAGAATCTACCGATTCTCGGTTCGTGGTTGATACTCCTGTGACCGAGGTCGATGCTTTAAACGCGGCGGTGTCCAAATGGGAGGATCACGGTGGTGAGGTTCCAACCGAAGCCGAGGTATCGCGGTTACCAAATCTGCGCGCATCCCTCACGTTGCGAGTTCCGGACGACGACAACGGAGGGACGGTGAGGCTAACGATTTCGCTCCCGCACACGTACCCAAACTCAGCGCCGCCGTCGCTACAGTTGTCGTCCTCAAAACTCACCAGGAAATCGCAAAGTTTGATTCTCGTTGCGCTTGAAAAGTTTGCAACGACGCTAACAAGCGATTTAGACGAACACGGGTCCGAGTGCTTGATGGAGTTGGCGCGAACACTGGAGGAACGGTCGGCGGCGTCGGCGGCGGCGGAGAGGGAAGAGGAAGAAAAGAATAAAAAAAACGCGACAGACGACGACCGCGACACGACAATCGCCGTGCTTCGCATCGACCACATGAACGACAGCAAAACTTATGTGAAAACACTTCAAAAGTGGTGTACCGCCCTTGGGCTGGGCGCTCGCGTGTTCTGGAGCACCCGAAAAGGTGCGAAGAGCGGCAAGAAATGGACGAGCGAAGACGACGATAAAACCGTCGCGATGGAAAATCAGTCATCGAAAAATGAAACCGCAACGAAAAACACACAGCCCCCCGTCGGCCGCGTGGAGAACGTGTTCGTGATTCTGCACGGCGAGTCCGAGTCCGTTTCGGAATTTCTAAAACGCACACGCGTTGAGTTCGTGGACATCGACGGAAAAGGCAACAAGTGCAAAGAGCGCAACGCCGTGGTGTTGTGTCGGCGCTCGATCGAAGTCGCTAAAAAAGGGGAAGACGTTGTTCCCGTGTTTAGCGGGTTCGAGTGCGAGCAATTCGACGGCAGTAATAAAAAACTAGAACTCATCCTAAAACGCTTCAACCTACTACACGTAGGCACGGGGGACGCGAGGTGGAAGGCGTGATAAGTAGGTAGGTGCGTAGTAAGCAGTACTGTATAGTAGTATTAGTAGTATATATTAGAGGTGTCTTCAAACGCGTATAGAATTAATCTACATCCCCAAGTAATAGGGTGGTAGGTAGGGTAGGTAGATAGGTAATACCTTCGTATATACCTTCATATTAGTAAGTGTATTAAAAGCGTGATCTACTTCCCCAAGTATTTTTAACTAGACCCGAGCATCTGTTTGATCTTATCCACGGTGTAAAGCATCCCCGCGTTCGCAGGCGACGCTCTTAACAAACAAGGCACCAGCCCCGCGTATAGCCGCTTAACCCCACCCTGCTTCATGAGTTGCGACGCCGCATCCGTGAACCCTTTGTATTTTCGTTTGGACGGGTCTATTGAATCGGTCAAGAGCGCCGATCTTATACAATCGATCGGGTAGAACAGGGACCAATACATGAACCCGCCCAACCCGCCTGACGCCATTATTTGTATATCTGTCGCCACCCCAGATTCGTTCTGCGCCGCGAAGTGGTTCTTCGCGTTTTCGAACACCCCGAAGTAAATAGCGCCTGCCGGGAGGTTTCTGGTTAGGGTGGCGCCGAAGCCCTGGAACGGGCCCCGGATGCCGCTGTGTTTAATACTCGCCTTGACGCACTCCCCAACCGTTTTAAACTCGGGAACGTAATTCGCAGTTTGCTTCGCCTTTATGATCTGCATCTGCCACTGGCTTTTGTACAGATCGATGGGTGATTCGAAGAAGCTCCCAGCTAGCCAAGCCAGCGCGCCGGCTTTGCAGTAGGACAAAGGGTCATCGGGGCTCACGCCCACGATTTCCTTCGCCCGCGCGTACCCGAAAAACAAAGTTGCTCTGAAAAACATCTGCCCCGCGAGCGGCGACGTGACCCCTTTGTACAGCCCTTTAAACCCTTCAGACGCGACGACCTTGCGTACCGCGTCGAACGGACCGTTATAAATGGGATTATTCGCGGGCTGCGTTTGTAACAAAACCTTCACCGTGTCGAACGGGTGCCCTAAGAGGGTCACCGTCACGCCACCCATCGTCCCCGCGAACACATCCTTCGCGGATTTCAACAGCGTCGCGTTGAGCGCGGACGGAGGTTCAGCCGCGCTCGCGGCGAACCCGCCATTGGCCGGCGCACCCGCGCTGAACCGCGCGCGCGGCGAATACGCCACAGCGGGGTAACCCACGGGCATCGTGATGTGACCCCGTGTAATAACCTTCGTGGGGCGTGGAGACGTTCGTTACCCGGGGTTTTCGTCGTTGGATTGACAGATAGGCTTCGAGGGAAGATCCATCGGCAATCGTGCCATCTGCATGTAAAAAATAAAGGGTAAGTATGGCAAACAGTGTTGGTATTTGGGAAATACAACACGTTTTCGGGCAACTAACTACCTCGGCACCCTCTGTTCCACGTGGATTGTTCGGTCGGTCGACGGATACGGTGCCAACTTTGCCCCGAGTTCGTTGGCCTGGGATGACACGAAGACTGTCTAGTCACCCCTCCCAATAGCACTCGCCTTCACACACCGCCTACGCTAGCGGGGACGTTGTTGTTATCCGTGGCACCGCCTGCCGAGTCCACAGGAGGTGCCGAGGGGCATGACGCGCGCGCTCGTCGCTCCCGTGTTCGCCTTTTGCGCGGCTGCTCGGAACGGGGATGCGAAGAGTCGGTCCATTGCTGGGCGATGGAAAAACTCGGGGCCGGTCCAGGCGAACGTAGGGGTAGGGCCGCGCACATCGAGGCGCACACGCCGCGTGCCATCACGACGTCACGTCGACCGGGTGACTCACCAAGACGCGACCGCGGACGACGACGATGTCGTCGTCTCCTCCGACTTCCACGACCCGCCCACCCCGAATGATTGGTCGGTGCCTGGAGGTAACACGGGAGGGTGGTCAAAAAACCTCGGCGTGGTGTTGACGCACGTCAGCGCTGATTTCGACACCCTGTCAAGCGCAGTCGGCCTGGCGAAGCTCCGTAACCACCAGCTAAACGAGAACTGCACGTTCGTGGTGCTTCCACGGGGCGCCTCCCCGGGGGTGGCGCACTTCGTGCAGCTGCACAAGAACAAGTTCCCCATTAGGGAAAAAAAGGCGTTCCCGTTCCACGGCTTGAAGTGGGTCGGGGTGGTGGACGCGCAGCGAAAAGACCGGCTCGCGGATTGCGCGGCGTGGCTCGATATCGCGAAAACAGTGGTGGTTCTTGATCACCACGTCCTATCCACCAGCGACATCGACGCCACGGAGTTGATCGTGGAAAACGTGGGCGCCACGGCGACCGTCGTGGCCGAGATGCTTCAGGTACGTATTTCCCATTTCCCAAATTCCGCCTCCCTGATTGCCCAAACAACACTGACACTTTCTTTTCCCCATCTCTTTTCAGACGGAAAACGTGCCAATCACGGAGGAAGACGCGACGTTGTTGGGGCTTGGAATTCACGCCGATACTGGCTCTTTGACTTTCGAAAACACCACGCCGAGGGACGCGAAAGCGCTGGCGTACTGTTTAGAGAAAGGCGCGTCACAGAAAGTCTTGGCGGAGTACTGCAACCCGTCACTCACCGCGGACCAAAGGGACGTCATCGCGCGCGGAATGAGGGACGTCGTGAGCACCACCGCGGAAGGCCTGACAATCTCTCGAGTGCACGTGGAGTGCCTGGAGTACACCCCCGGGATGGCGCAGTGCGCCAAGGACGTTTTAGATTTAACCGACTCTGACGTTTTGCTCATGGCGGTGTCGTACGTGCACGGCAAGAAGAACCCGTACCGGCACGTTTCGGTGATCGGCCGGGCGAAGCCGGTGAAGCTGGTAAGGATTTCCCATTTACCACATTCAGCCGACTGATTGCCCATACGAGACTGACACTTTCTTTTATCTCTCAGGTGGATTTGGCATCCGTGTTGAGACAGACTTTAAAAGGCGGGGGACACCCGAAAGCCGCGTCCGCGGCGTTCAGGATGGACCAAAGTTTACTGGGCAGCGGTGTTGATGCCGATGCTGCTGTTGATGCATCCGTGACTACTGCAGCAGACGTTGATGCCGCGGTGCGAGCCGTGGAAGACGCCCGAATCGCCGGGTCCGTCGAGGGTATTCTCGACGCGTTAGTGCAACAGATCGTCACGACCCAAATCCCTCCGCAGAAAACCGCGAAGGACGTGATGCGCAAAGCGGACAAGGTGATCTCAGCGCACCCCAGCATGACCATGGGTGACCTTGGGGCTTTGCTGGAACGATACGACCACCGGAGTTGTCCCGTGATTAGCCAGGTACGTATTGGGCCTTTCCCGCCCGCATATCCTGACACACCGTTCTGTTTGCCCATACATGACGGCTGACACGTTTCGCTAACAAAAACAGCCTGGTGGCAAGGACGGGAGCGACGCGGAGGACAATGGCGGCATTTTGCTGGGCGTCGTGTCCATCACGGAAGTGGACGTCGCGTCCATTAAAGGCCAGCTCGACCGGCCGGTATCGGGGTACATGAAGCTGCGAGCCGCGGTTACGTTAACAACACCCGTTTCGGAGTGCGAAAAGATTTTAGTGGAACAAGGCGAAGGTACGTATTGGGCCTTTCCCAAATCCAACGACTGTGTTCCCATAAAATACTGACACTTTCTTTTATTCATCGCAAGGGTGCATCCCGGTCGTCGAGAACTTTGAGGAGGACCGAAAAAAGTGGCGCCTGGCGGGTTTAGTCACGCGCGCCACGATTCTGAAAACGCACGAGTATTACCGGGCGCGGCGGTTGGTTGGAGGTGGGACCGGAGGAGGAGACAAGGAGAACAAGCGAAGTGTTGGGGGGTCGCAATCGATACTTTTACCGGCGTTAGCTACCGGCGCGGGGGAAGCGCGAAAATCTCCTCGCGTGACGTACGACGAGTACCTGTTCTTCTCGGGAGACGAGCTGGATAAGGTTGACGTGGGTGTTAACAGAAAGTCATGACTAGTCGGTCGGCACGGCTGCCCAAGAGTGACTCGAAAGACACACTAGTATTAAATACAATAGATCGGCTAGATCCTACCTTGGTAGCCATTCTCGATTGCCCACCTTTTCAATTCATAAGCATCCTCCGCAAACAAAAGAGGTTGAGGGCCCCAAGGACAGCCGTTCGCGCGCGCAAACTACAGCACTTCGAGTTGACCACCCGCAGCTGCACAGTCGCATATGTACTCGCCCCAACCAGGGCAGTCATTCTCGTGCGCCCACTTCAGCACTTCAAGTTGCCCACTGTACGCTGCCGCAACAGCCGTGATTATTTTCCAAGGACATTCGTTCGCGCGCGCCCACTTAAGCGCGTCGAGGTGGCCGTTCCCTGCTGCTCCCGGACACGTGTATGCGTCCCATGGGCATCCGTTCTCGCTCGACCACTTCAGCATTTCGAGGTGTCCTGTCTCTGCTGCTTCCGAGCACGTGTCTTCGTCCCATGGGCATCCGTTCGCGCGCGCCCACTGAAGCACCTCGAGGTGCCCGCCCAACGCCGCGTACGAGCACACCATCTGGTTCCACGGGCATCCGTTCGCGCGCGCCTACTGAAGCACCTCCAGATGCCCGCCCCTCGCCGCCGCCGAGCACGTGTTCTCAATCCACAGGCAGCCAGTCGCGCGCGCCCACTGCAGCACCTCGAGGTGCCCGCACCCCGCCGCCGCCGAGCACGTCACCTCGTCCCACGGGCACCCGTTCGCGCGCGCTCACTGCAGCACCTCGAGGTGCCCGCCCTGCGCCGCCGCCGAGCACGTCACCTCGTCCCACGGGCACCCGTTCTCGCGCAACTGTTGCAACTCTTCGAGCTGTCCACATCTCGCCGCGACTTCGCACAACAACTCTTCTTTTGACAGAGTACCTCCCCGTTGCAGGCGCTGCAGCGCGCTCACGCATCCAAGCTCGACTTATTGCTCCTCTGTTAAATCAATTACAGGATGTCCCGTCGCGGCCACCGCGTCACGGAACGCGTGACTCACCACGCGGAGCTGTGCGAGGTGTCCGGGATCTCGAAAATTTTCAGATTTCAGCACATGAAAGACGACAACTTCGGTGGGAAGGCCGGGTATGGCGAGCTGCGCGCTGGGCTGTGCGCTATTTTCATTCCAGGACATCGCGGTCGGGGTCGGGGCCGCGTGTTTAGCGTCCTGATGTACCGCGCGTTGCGTTGTGGGGTACGTCTTGGCCGTAATAACCAAGTCGCTTTTGAGAAAAGAAGGCACGAAAACTATTTTTCTCGAGCCGATTTGAGGTACCTTCTGAAGGTGTTACTTTCGCCGCGTCGTGACTGGCATCAAATCCGAGCTATTCCCCTCTTTCCTATTCCCCCCCCTCGAAATCCGAATCCTCCGAGTCGTCGGTTTCCTCATCCTCCTCAACGAACTCCCCGCCAAACACGGCATCGCCGTCGTCGCCGTCGCCCGCGTCGTCGCAAACTTCGTCGGCTTCGAAATATTTACGCCCCGTCGCTCGGCTCGCATTCGCCTTCGCGGCGGCGGCGGCCGACGCCGCTATTCCCGTTTCCTGTTCGAACCGTACCACCCACTCGTTGAAGCTCGCCACGGTCACTGCGGTACCCACCGCCCGCATCGCTTTCAACCGTGTCTCCGCTTCGTCTTCAAGGCGCCTTTGAATCATTTCCGGTGTTTCGTGTATTTCATCCACGACACCCGAGCGCAGTCGCATCCAATCCTTCGCGTGTTGCACTAAATCGAAAATCATGGCCATGCCTACCGACGTCTCCGCGTGTTTCACCAACAAATCCTGTATCTCGCTCAACTCGTTGTCAAACAACCCGTGCATGCTCCGACACCGAATCAGCGGTGGCGTGGACGGGTAGTGTTTGGTGTGCGAAAACACCAAGCCGAGGCGTGCGGTTTGCGAAGCATCATCAACGTCTTCCTCTTCCCCATCCCCGAGCGCGCCAACCGAAATCTGGTAACACGCACCATGCGTCGCGCCCGATATCCCATACGCGCCGTCCACCAAAACCATGTCACCCATCAAAATGCTCTCCAACGCTTCAATTTCGTTGGCCTGCTCTTCCAACAGGTCAGCCATTTTGGACGGGAACCGCGCACGCGCCGGCGACGCGCGCGGCGGGCGCCGTGGGGTTTTGAGGACAGGAAGCGCGATCGCCAAAAAAGTGGTACCAATAAAACCTGCTTGGCTGCTTCGAATTTGTTGTGATGCTTGCTCCCTCTAGAACCACGCAGAAAAGAGTTATACTCTCATACGTATCAGTGACGCCCATGTATAAATGATCAAGAACAAGAAAAACAACCTGATGTGAAGAGAACTGTAGGTACAACTGCCTTAAAAACCTACGCGAACGCTTCTTTCAGCGCCTTACTAAGCGCGGCGTAGCGAAGCCGACTCGCCGCGACGCAGTTCGCGAGAACGGTTTCGCTCGCTTCGTTTCGCCCGCCCGGCTTAAAAACCCCCACGATTTTGCCAAGCTCGTCAACACACACCGTGACGCTCGTTTCCGAAAGCTTTTCTTCCTCGTGACTTGGGTCCACTAAAATCGTGTTCTTGTACAAGGCGCAGGTACACGAAAGCGGCGTGCTGGCCGGGACTAGACGTTTTTGGCGATTTAGGCCAACTGTTTTTTCGCCCGGTTTTACTTTTTTACTTTTCGGGATTTCGTCGGCGTCCCCTTCGGCGGATAATCCCGACACTGCTTGCCCATACAAGACTTCCACGTCTCCTCGTTCGTCGATACTCACCACCGGTAACACGCAGTCCCGGAGCGCGCCGTTCGCGGCGAGCAGCGCGGCGTCCAAAATGGAACCGTCGTGGTCCAGCACGTACACGTCCACGAAAACTTTCCAGCAGTGCTTGGCTGGTTCTATTGAAAGGGATCGTAAATCCACAACCTTCCCGTCGGTCAACATATCCCGGACCCGGCCGGTGAAGTACGCGGCTTCTTCGTTGTGCCGCCCGGGTCTCGTTTCCGATGAGCACATCGGAGGCAACTCCACCGTTACCTCAAGCGTGCCTTGATTGGGAGACTCTAATTCAGGCACCCCGAGTTCCAAATTCACCGCCGCCAAGCAGGTGGTGCGCCCGATTTTCACGAGGCACGAACCATCGGAAGTGCCCACCACGCCCCGCGCCACGCTCACCGGCCGCCCTCGCCCCAGCGGCCGGCCATCAGGCCGAGTCTCTTGAGAAATGAACTTCTCGTAGTACTCGTGCGGGTACAAACGCTTGTACGCCGCAGCCTCCATGGGGAACGTGCGCGAACGAGTGAGATTTGGGGAATCGGTTTTTCGTTTTCCAAAGCCGCCGACAATTTTCGTCGCCAGAAGAGCTTGTTATCCCGTCGCCAGCTGGCACCCCGCCCACTTCCCCGCGCCCAAGGTCTCGTGTCCCTTCGTGCGAGGTCGGTGGGTCGATCGGGCCGGTCGGTTCGCGAGGATCCTTTCGGTATTTTGGGTGTGTGGTCGTGTCGGGCGGCATGAGTGTTCGCAGGGCGACGGAAGTGATCGAACGGTTGGTCGTTGCATCCAACGCATCCGCGACGGCTTCGCCGGTGTCGTCTTCGTCGTGGTACCGTGTTGCAAGGCCTTGTGTTTGGAACGCGCGTCGTGCGTTACCCGCGGTGTCACACGACCGGCGGGACGAATTACCCCCGGTACTCGGAACTCGCACTTGTTCAAATCGGTGGACCGTACCCGAACCCAATGTCGCCGCGGTGCATCGAAAAGCAAACGATTTGCGACCCCGACGAAACAACGACCGCGGGTTCGCGTCGAGTTCCGCGTTGCGTGTCCGCGATGGGACAGGCGACGACACGTCTACGCCTGCCTACGTCGTCGCAGCAGAAGCGTTTGATAACACAAATGACACGAACGACGACGAGACAGACGGAGGATTCGGGTCACCTCCACAAACGCGCGGACGCACCGATCCTCATCTCGACGAAACCGGCAAAACCCCTCGGTCTTCGTTCCACGCGTCGATGCAAAGCGCTATTGACCAGAAAAATCACAGAAAGGCTTTAGAAGTGTTCGACACGCTAAGCACGTTGTACTGCGACGACCAAGGCGCCCCGGCGTACGACATGCTTATGCACCTCGCTGCGATGGGCGGCGACCCAGACGCCGCGACGGACGCCTTCGAAGCGGCGCTTTCGTTGGGATACCCGCCGAGTTCGTATCAGCACGGGCAGATCATTTTGGCGTGCGCCCGGAAAGGGGACCCTGCGCGGGGCGCTGATTGGCTGGATATGGTGTTGGAAGCGGAGGGTTTGGAGTGGGCGCACAGTTCGAAATCGTCACGCAAGCTGTTCGAAAAGACCTTGGCAGGCGCGGCGCACGCTGGCGATTCCGTTTTGTTCGACTCGCAGTGGCAAAAAATGATGGAGATGCGGGTAAAACCAGGTGAGGACTCCATCGAGGCGTTTCTTTTGCTCGCGAGCAAAACCGGAACGTCGGGTGATGTGGAAGAGGCTTGGGTTTCGAAGCAGTTTGCGCACTTGGATAAAAAAACTCGGTCCTCGAAGCTCTCCCTGCGTCGCGTCGAGGCGCACGCGCGGATCGCGACGGATTTAATCCGGCGAAGAGACGGGAACTGCGTTGGAACCTACTCCAAACCATCAGATGTACAGAAAAGTACCGTCCGCCCTGGTTTTGACGTACGGCAAGCCGCGTCTGTTTCTCGCCGCGCCGCCGCCGTGGCGCTGGATGACCTGTTCACTCGAAACTCCGAGGCAACTACGTTCAAAACCCGTGTGAAGAATCCGAAAGACGTTCGCGACGCGGTGACGGCGCTGGCGGGCGCGTACTCAGTCGTGGGCGACAGCGACGCCATAACAGCCCTGATGGAACGATCCTCATCCGTGGGCGTGGAGCCGGATCAGCACGTGTTCAACGCGCTGTTACGGTCGGAAGCCGCGGATAGGGAGCTGGGGGCGGTGGAAGGGGTTGGGGATGTTGGGAGTGACGAGTACTACGACGACGCTTCTGAAGCCTTCGACTACGTAAACTCATTTGTTGACTCATCCGACACGGAAACCCCCACGGAAACCCCCACCACGGACCAGCGCGACGCCGCCGCGCAACACGCGGTGATTCGCGTGGAAACCATGATGCGGGATATGATCGAGAGCGGGGTGGAGCCTGATTTGCACTCGTTCATGGCGTTACTGGCGGCGTACGCGCGGGCGGGTGACGTGGGCGCGGCAGGTGATGCGCTGCAAGGCATGCGGGAAAGAAACATCCCCCTTGATAACGTTGTGTACAACACTTTGTTACAGGCGTGCGCCACGGCTGGGGATTTAGACGCCGCCCGAAACGTGCGGAACCAGATGAAACACTCCAACGTCCCGGCGGACGCGGTTACGTTTCTGCACCTGTTCCGCGCCTGCGCCAGGAGAAGCCGCCAGGTGGCGCAAGTCTTGAAAGACAGCGACGACGTTTGGGACGACTGGGACGACTGGCTGGGTGGGGGCGGTGGAAGTAATGAATTGGGTGGGAGCGGTTCGATCCCTGGCGGTTCAAAAAAAGGTCTGGGAAGCGAAGCGGCGAGGAGCCACGCTCGACTCGCCGGCGCGTTGGTGGACGCTCGGAGTTCGGTGAACAAATCTGGGGTCGGTGAAGCCGCCCGCGCCGCCGCGCGAGCCGCGGCGGAGGGTTTCGTTTCAATCGGCGATGTGTTCAAACGAGGTGTTGACGGGTTGGCACCAGGGGAAGCAGCGCAGCTTCTTTTGCAACGGGGTTCTCCCAAATCCCCCGAGCTGCAACGCGCGCGCGCCGCGTTGCTGGAGTTCACGGAGGACATGAAAAACGCAAACGTCAACTACACCAAACGGTGCGCCACCGCGGCGATGCAGGCGCTCGGGAGCTTGCGGGAGTTTGGTGCGATGATGCGTTTTCTGCGAGACCCGCCGCACGGCGTGACGCCGGATACGTACATGTACACCCAAGCGCTGCACTTGTTAGCGCAAGACCCGTTCCACTGGCGCAAAGGCGGGAAGGAAAGCGGTGTGGGTGGCGGCGGCGATGGTTCGACTGACTCGACTGACCCGACCGAAGTTTCAAAGGCGGAGTCGACCAATCAAAAGTTTACTGTCTCCAAGCAGCAACAAACAGGCCCTGCTGCTGCCTTAGCCCTGGCAGACGAGATGCAAGGCAAAGGCATCACGCAAACGCGAGTTACTCTGAATTGCGTTTTGCTGGCGTGCGCGCAGCTGCGGGATTTCGACCAAGCGTTGATTCGTTTCGAAAAACACTCGCAAGCGGGGGGCGAAATCGGCGCCGATACCTTCAACTGTTTGTTCAAAGCGGCTTGGAGCGGTGGGGTATTTTCAACGAAAGCCACCGAGATAGCGCAGGCTATGGAGGAAGCGAACGTTGCGTCAAACTCTTTCACCGAGTTGACCCTTAGAAACGCGCTCAACGCCGAGTCTCAAAGGAACGGGTACGTATTTCCCAATCACCACATTCCGCCTCCCTGATTACTGTCTCTCATGTGTTACTGTCTTACCACTACTATACCCTTTCACACTCGCACTCTACGACTGTTTGCTCATACAAGACTGACACTTTCTTTTATTTATCTCAGGTACACTTCCGATTTCAACGCCGCGAACGAGTTGCTGATTCGGTTCGGTTTCGAACCCGAGTTGACCTTGGAAAAGGCGTGGGTGCCGATGGCGGAGAGAGAAGGGGGGTTAGAGGCGTTAGACGAGACTACGCAAGGCGATTCCGTGGAGGACACACCTCACGAGCCAAATGGAAAGGAGGGTCGGCGGTGGAACAGGGAGTAAGGGTGCGTTGTGTTCGTACCTGGTAGTACCGACCATACTTTCCTTTCACTCCAAAAAGCGCGCCGACTTATCATCGCTTGTAAGTTCCGCCGCATTCTGGCAGCCTCGTCGCACAACGAGACGCACACGACACCCTGAACATGTCTCCTGACGTCACGCCTACCCACATGACTGCCTTGCTCGGTGGTATCGCTATCACCAACACTACCACGAGCCTTGCCGACGCGCAAGACGCCATCCCCGGCCTTCTCGACGACATCGTCATCACGCACGCCTGAGAGACGAGTATTTCGACGATCCCGCCGATCTCGCACGGCTCCCCGCGGTGAGCCGCGCGATGCGCGACGAGGTGGCGGTGACGGGGCTTACGTTTACAGAGCTTGGTGAATATGTAGCCGCGGAACTTGGATGTTTACGCGCGTTGCGGCGCCTGCAACGGCGAAATCACCTGATGCGTCAAGAACGCCTTTGTGAGGCCCCGGCGGGGGGCGGACTGTTCGAAGAGTTGAAGGCGTTGCGCCGGAACGGCACGCCGTGGGACACGAGTACGTGCGCGGCGGCGGCTAGGGGCGGGCACCTCAAGATACGGCAGTGGGCGCGCGCGAACGGCTGCCCGTGAGACGAGCACTCGCACATGTATACGTGCTCGAGAGCAGCGGAGGGCGGGCACCTCGAGGTGATACAGTGGGCGCGCGCAAACGGCTGCCGGTGGAACAGGGACGTGCGCGAACGCGGCGGGGTACGGGCACCCACAGGTGCTGCAGTGGTTGCGCACGAACGGCTGCCCGTGGGACGAGTATACGTGCTCGGGAGCGGCGAAGGTCGGGAACCTCGAGATGCTGCAGTGGGCGCGCGCGAACGGCTGCCCGTGGGACAAGTTGACGTGCGCGTCGGCGGCGCAGGACGGGCACCTCGAAGTGCTGCAGTGGGCGCGAGCAAACGGCTGTCCGTGGGACGCTGAGACGTGTTGGGGAGCGGCGCACAAAGGACACCTCGAAGTGCTGAAGTGGGCGCGCGCGAACGGCTGCCCGTGGGACGCATCGACGCGCGAAAAGGCGGCAGAACTCGGGTACATCAATACTGACGGAAGTTTGTGTGACGAATCACGAGAAGGGGATATCGTGATTGACGAATCGGACGACGACGACGATTGGACGAGCGAGGACGGTGTGTCTGACGAATCGGACGACGACGACGATGAGCCGAGCGAATAGGAGAAACACAAAAACTTTTGTCGACGTAAGTTTGTCTACAACCGCAACGTCACCCCGAGCGGCGCGTGGTCCGATGCCCACGGCGCGGTTTGCTCGCATATGAACCCGTCAACCACGTCGAGCCTTTTGGAACATATGAAATAGTCGAGCCTCAGCCCCCGGTTTTTCGGTCTGTTCCCCGCGCGCTGGCTCCACTGCGTGTACCACCCGGTGACGTGCGGGTGTTGTTTTCGAAAGGTGTCCACGAAGTCCAAGGATTGCAGGGTTTGCGCAAAGCTTTGCCGCTCTTCAGGCGTGGTGCCCGCTGATTTCACAACGTGCGGCGACTCGACGTTGTAGATGTCGATGTCGAGGTGCGCGACGTTCAGGTCGCCGCCCATCACGACGGGCTTTTTGGTGTCCAAAAACGCCAGGTAGTCGCGCAAATCGGCGTCCCACGTTTTCAGCCGGTACGGAAGACGCTCTAGTTTCGCGCCGCTGCGGTTGGTACACGAAACGGGTCAGTCGTGTACTCTGGCAGTCTGGGAAAACGGCGTGTCGGGATTTGGGAAACGCGCAAAGGCCGTACCTGTTTGGAACGTACGCGAACGTTAAAAAGAATTCCTCAAACTCCATGGTCAACACCCGGCCTTCGTCCAAATACCCCCCCCCGAACTCGCCGAGACCTTCACTCACCGCGAGCAGGGAAGGACCGGAGTAATTTTTGTTTGCTGCAGGCGAGGCTTTTTTTTCTTCTTCTTCTTCTTCGTCTTCTTCGTCTTTTTTTTTTGTACCCGCGCCTCCGAAAAAAGAAGCCGCGGAGGGTTGGATGGATTTTTTCGCAGGCGACGCGTTAGTCGTGTCTTGCGAATCGCGCGGCGACCCCGAATCAGGCAACCTCGCTTTCGCCAACACACACACCCCCGAGTACCCTTTCTTCGCCGTGGATACCGCGAACTTGATCGTGGGGTACTCGGGGAGGAGTTTGGTTCTGAGATTGTAAAACAAAAGTGTCAGTCTCGTATGGGCAATCAGTCGTCGGGGGAATGTGGGATTGGCCTTCAGGGATTGGTCTTGGGATTTGTACGTCTATACGTACAACTTTTCCGTCAACTCTGCGACGTGTTGCTCCTGCAGCTTGTGTTCCTGTAAAGAAAACACATCGGGCTGTTCCTCGTCCACGATCTTCCGTAGCAAACCCGGGTTCTTGTCCATCAGCGACCGCAAACCCGCGACGTTCCATGACACCGCTTTGAACGTTTTCGTGCCGGGCGGTGGTAATTGTCTGGGCGCGGGGTCCTTGGGGATGATGGCGGGGCGCTCGGTTTTCTGCGTCTTTGGTTTCTTGGGTTCGCTTTTTTCGGATCCATGGCCCGCCTCGTTGGCAGGCGGCGTCTTGTTCTTAGCAGGCATGACACCACAGAACTAACTTCCGATGCGTGTGTACGCGCGTGACACGTCGCTCACGGAACGAGTTACTACCACACGAGTCCTATCAGGGAGAATCGCGAGGCGAAACGCGAGTACCCGCGCGAAGAAGTGTGACTGCTCCGATCTGACTTTGGTTTTAATCAAAAGTTTCTCTTCAGGTTTCTTTTTCGTCGGCCATTGTCGGCACTCCCTCTCGGCGCACAACACAGGACGACTCGCGTCGACGTCGATGCGAGGCAGTTTGGGGGTTTGTGACTACGCAACACGTGTCGTGCTTCGATCCGCCACTGTGTGTGGTGCGCGCCAATCAAGCCGACCGGGCGCACATCAAATGGCGTGGCGCGCGAGTTGGTGCTCCTCGGTTCGTTTCGCACCGCGATTCGCGTCGCCACGAAAAACACACACCACGACCACCCCCACCACGCGGTGCATGGCCACCGGCGGAAACAACATGGACGACACGCGCCGGCGTCAGAATGCGCGCGCGGCACGGGCGGTGCCGTTGAAGCTAGTGATGGTCAGCAAAGGCGGCGGGTCTGGGATGGACAGCGTGTGCAAGGAGTGGGGGGATAAAGTTGGACGGTACACTTCGTTTTCCGAAATCGTGGTCAAGAGCAACCCCAAAAACGCGAAAGGTACGCGTTGCCTTTCCCAAATCCAACGGCCACCGTGGAGGCCCGAGTACGGGTGACTGTTTACGTAAGGCCATATGACCCGAAACACTGACACTTTTCTTTACACCTCCAAAGCGCCTCTTGACCAATTATCGCACGAAGCCGAACGCGTGATGAAACACTTAGACGCGAGTGATTACGTGGTGCTGATGGACGAACGAGGCGAGGCTTTGTCGAGCGAACAGGTGCGTGTTTTGGGCCTTGGAACCCAAATCAACCGCCTGCCTGTTTTCCCACACAAGACTGAAGACTGACACTTTTCTGTACCAATCGCGCAGCTATCTACACTAATCGCGGACGCGGGGAACACACACAACGCGATTTCCTTTGTCATCGGCGGTCCCTTTGGGCACGGCGAGCCCGTGATCGCCCGAGCGGACCGGAAACTCAAACTCAGCGCCTTCGTGATGAACCACCAAGTCGCGCGTCTCGTGTTGCTGGAACAGATGTACCGCGCGTGGACGATTTTGAAGGGCGAGCCGTACCACCACTAGGGCGGTTGTTTCGGTGTACTTACATCACGGGGTGTGTTGAGGGGACTAAGTTTATTTGCTTACCCCAAAACTAGCGCTAGATTTTCACCGTGACTATCCTACTCCCTATCCTCCCACCTACTCCTCCCTGCCACCCCTGACTCTTTCCCAAACTACCTACGCCTCCCTCTGCGTCCCTTACTCTTTCCCAAACTACCTACGCCTCCCTTACTCTTTCCCAAACTACCTACGCCTCCCTCTGCGTCCCTTACTCTTTCCCAAACTACCTACGCCTCCATATCCACCCCTTACTCTTTCCCAAACTACCTTCGCCTCCGTATCCACCCCCTACTACTCCTTCGCCACCAACAGCGCCCCGCACTCCAGGTGCGGGGTGTACGGGAACTGGTCGAACGCGGCGAATCTCGCGATGACGTGCGTTTCGCGTAGCGCCCGGATGTCCTCCGCGAGCGTTTCCGGGTTACAGCTGATGTAGACGATTCGCGAAAAGCGGGACACGAACTTCGTGACCTCTGGTCCCATCCCGGCTCGGGGCGGGTCCACCAGCACGGTTTGCAAGTCGAACGATGTCAAATCGATCTCGCCTAGCCTGTTGTACTGCTTGCCCTCATCAAGCGCTTTCGTCAATTCCTCACTGCTTAACCTCACGACGTGGACGTTGTCAACGGAATTAACCGCCAAATTCTCCTTACACGCGGTCACCGAGACTTTGGAAATCTCGGTGGCCAAAACCTTCCGGAACAAA
>Ga0222645_100358_pt1 | contig 26452 bp, 27 predicted proteins | sample AntAcemetagen292_FD_179881 | JGI IMG/M metagenome (GOLD analysis project Ga0222645, IMG submission 179881) | Saline water microbial communities from Ace Lake, Antarctica - #292 | ecosystem: Environmental > Aquatic > Non-marine Saline and Alkaline > Saline | place: Antarctica: Ace Lake | collected...
CCGCAAGCAGGGTTGGTCTGTCATCGAAACCCTGATGAAACCGTCAGATCAGTTGATCGCACAACTGCGCCTCGGCTGAATATCTGATCGCCCCAGAGGCTCAGCCAGTCATGCTGGGCAGTTACAATAAATGAACATAAACATAACACGCCACCCTCGGGTGGTTGTTCGCGTTTCTAGGGCCGCCCTTCGTAGGCTGGCTCAAAAACAGCAGACCAAGGCGGTCTCAACTGGTCGATGCAACAGAAATGCGCTTAGGCTCTGACGCTTCAACAATCGACTCAAAGCAAGTGACGATTATTGCAAGCTCTGGAAAAAATACTGATTAATAATATATAGCTACCAGCCACCCTAGGGTGGCTTTCAGCGTTGTTAAGTAAGGCATTGAAGTACGCGGGCACACCGCTTTGCCTTCCATGAAAACTATCTGGAGCAAAACCTACAAGACTGACCTCGGCGGGAAATGTGGCCTGTCCGCATCCCCGCCCGATATCAGCGCATTCCTGACTTGTTGTTGATAGGTCTACCTTAGATCGAGATCGGCCGGCCTTCTGCCAGGGATAACGTAGCGGCATCGGCCATGAGCTGCGCCTGCAGCCCGTCGATGATCGTCGAGGACAGGGGGGTGCCAGCCGTGACCGCCGCGACGAAATGCGCCATTTCGGCCAGATAGGCGCGCTCATAGCGTTCAAGGAAAAAGTTCATCGTCGGCGCGCGGCGGAAACCTGCTGCATTGCCGACTTCGACAGTGTCTTCCAGAACGTTTTGCGCGCGTAGCAGACCTGCCGCGCCATGCACCTCGACCCGCTGGTCATAGCCGTAACTAGCGCGGCGCGAGTTCGAAATCTGACAGATCTTGCCACTGGCCGTGGTCAGGATGACGGCGGCAGTATCGACGTCACCAGCGGCACCGATCTCTGGATCGACCAGGGCCGATCCGGTGGCAAAGACCTGCACCGGGTCTTCGCCCATCAAGAACCGCGCCATATCGAAGTCATGGATCATCATGTCGCGAAAGATGCCGCCTGAGGTCTTAATATAGCTGATAGGCGGTGGGGCAGGGTCGCGGGACAGTATCGTTACTAGCTCGACATTGCCGATCTCTCCGGCCTGAATACGGGCGTGGACGGAAGCAAAATTTGGATCGAAGCGGCGGTTGAAGGCGGTCATGAAGGCAACGGCATGTGCCTCAACCACCTTTATGCAATCGCGGATGCGGTCCGCTGACATATCCACCGGCTTTTCACAAAATATAGCTTTGCGCGCCTTGGCGGCGGCATGGATCAGATCGTAATGCGTGTCCGTCGGGGTGCAGATGATGATCGCGTCGATATCGTCGCTTTCGATGATAGCGTCGCTGCTGCGTACCTGCGCGCCAGTCTGCGTGGCGAGGTCCAGCGCGTTTTGTGCGTAAGCGTCTGATACGGCGACCAATGCCGCCTCCGGCAGCCGCATGATAGAGGCAGCATGGACCCGTCCGATCCGTCCGCAGCCTAGTACTCCAATCCGTAGCATTATTCTAACTTTCCTGTGGGTTTGAAAACGCGCAAGACCTGACGGGTGGCAGCGACAAGTGGCGCGTGGGTGTCTTTCATGATCGAGACGCGGTCGAAGCGAGCCGGGTCTGCGTTGACGGCATCGCGAAGCGCCTGCCCGAAGGCCATGCGCAATTCGGTGCCAATGTTGAATTTACAGATCCGCGATCCGGTGGACAAGGCGCGGCGCTGCGCCAATGGCACGCCCGATCCGCCATGGATGACCAAAGGCACTGTGGTTGCCACCTCGATCGCGCGGATGCGGTCCAGATCAAGACCACCTTCCCTGTCCTGCTGCAAATGCACATTCCCGACCGAAATCGCCATGGCATCAACGTCTGTCTCGCGCGCGAATTGCGCCGCTTCGGCGGGATCGGTGCCAAGAGATCCCTCGCCGCTGGCGTAGCCGACAAAGCCGATCTCTCCTTCGCAGGAAATGCCTGCCGCATGGGCCATGTCGGCGACTGCGGCAGTCTCTGCAATGTTCTGCGCCAGCGGTTTGCGAGAGCCGTCGAACATCAGCGAGGTAAAGCCGCTGTCGAGCGCGATGTGGCAGTCTTCCATTGTGTAGCCGTGGTCCAGATGGGCCACGACGGGGACGCTGGCCTGCTCGGCCAGATAGCGGAACATCTTGCCCAAGACGGGCAGAGGGGTATGGGCGCGGCAGAACGGGCCGGCCTGCAGGATAACAGGGCAGCCTTCGGCCTCTGCCGCCGCTACATAGGCGACCATGTCTTCCCAGCCCAGGGTGACCAGGCCCGCAACCGCATAGTGGCCTTTCAGGGCGGGTTGCAGGACATCTGCCAATGTTGCGAGAGTCATTTGAACTTAGCCACCATGTCCTTGATCCCGGGGATTGTTTCGATCTGATAGGCATGGGTTGGCTGGAAATATTGCACCAGACTGCGCTGCGACAGGCCGCCGAGGATGGTGAAGTAATACATCTCGTACCCCGGCATCACGGCGCAGGGGTGATAGCCTTTGTCGATCATGATCGTAGAGCGGTCCATCAGTTGGTAGGCGTCGCCAGGCTTGCCTTCTTCGCGCTGCAGGATCTGAACGCCGGACCCATGGTCGGGGCGGAAGCGGAAGTTATAGGTTTCGTCATGACGAGTCTCATGCGGCAGGTTGTCGGTGTCATGCTTGTGTGCTGGAAAGCCAGACCAACCGCCCTGACCCACGGTGAACAATTCACTGACCAGAAGGCGGCCGACCTTGCCGTTCTGTTTCTGACCAAGGATGTGCTTGATCTTGCGGTGGGTTTTGGTGTCATCCGATCCGTATTGCACCTTGTCGATCTCGGCCACGCGGACCTCGAACGGGTCCAGCACCTTGTCGTATTTCGCACCGGCGATAAAGGTTTCAGTGTCGCGGGTTGCGACGATGGTCGCCGTGGCACCGACGGGGACATAAACGCCTTCCGGCTCTCCGTCCCAGACGTCCGCTGTGCGGTTGCCGAGGGCCTTGAACTCTACGCCTTCGACGCTGACATCGACGGTGCCGGTGGCAGGTACGATGCAGGTTTCATAGCCCGGCACTTGATACTCAAAGGCTTCGCCTGCTTTGAGCTTAACGATATTAAAATAGTTCAGCGGCACCGTGGGATCGTCCGCATCGACGATGGGGACGTTCTTGTTGTCATGTGGGGCAATATGCATGGTTTATCCTTCGTTTGGAGCAGTGGGGCCAGGGTGTTCGGCCAGAAATGAGGTGAGGTCGGCAGGGTACGGCATTGCAGGGGCGCAGCCGGGTTTGGCGACGACGATGGCGGCACAGGCTGATCCGCGCAGAATAGCAGTCTGCATATCGTGGCCATCCGCGAGGGATGTAAGAAATCCGGCCATAAAACTGTCACCAGCGCCGGTGGGTTTCAGTGCGGTGACGGGATAGATTCCGGTGCGATATTCTTTGCCGTCAGCAAAGGTGATCGCGCCGTGTTCGCCCATTTTGTAGACGACGATGCTGGCGGTCGTCGCGGCCAGATCGCGGGCTTTGGCTAGACCCTTGTCCTTGCTGCCGGCCATGAACCCGAATTCGTCATCATTGCCGACGACCACATCAGATAAGTCCGCCGCGCGAGACAGCACGTCAGAGGCGACCTGCGCCGTGGGCCATGAATAAGGTCTGTAATCTACGTCAAAGATGATCGGCAGGCCCGCATCTCGCGCTAGATCGAAGGCGTGGAAACTGGCACTGCGTGATGGCTCGGCGGCAAAGACCGTGCCAGCGGTTACCAGTGCGCCAAAGTGGTTGTAGTCAATGGCGGCGACGTCCTCGGTCGTCATCTCGAAGTCTGCCGCGTTGTTGCGATAGATGACGTTGCGGTGCCCCTCGGTCCGGCTTTCGTAGATCGCGAGGGAGTTGCGGACATCGCCCCCTACGCAGCGAATATGATGGCGGTCAATGCCGTAGTGGTCCAGCTTGGACAGGCAAAAGCTGCCGATGGCGTCGTCCGATACGGTCGTGACAAGTGCGGCGCGGCCGCCGAGCTTGACGATCCCCGCCGCGATATTCGCAGAGGAGCCGCCCATATCGGCCGTGAACTGGGTTGAATCCTCTGTCGTAACGCCGGGGTCAGTGAACAGGTCCATCCCGACGCGCCCGATGACGACGAAGTCGTTGCGTTTGATGCCCTCCAGAACAGTCATCAAACGCCTGCCCGCTGGGCGCTGCGCGCGGCCTCCGTCTCTTGGTGCTTAGCGGTGACGGTTGAGCTGTTGCTGATATGTGGGGTGCCAACCTCCCACCAGGAGTGGCCTTGGGTGGTCCAGCCGTCGTAGGCGTCGACTTTCATGACGATAACGCTTGTTTTATCGGCCGCTTTAGCGCGCTTGAATGCTTCGGCAAATTCCGCAGGGTTGGCAGCGGTTTCGGCATTGGCACCCATCGCGGCGGCGTGCGCCTCGAAATCGACGGCGAAGGGGTGTGGGATCGTGGGGCAATCGGACAGCAAGTTGTTGAAGCTCTCGTTGCCAGTGTTGTTTTGCAGTTTGTTGATGACCGCAAAGCCGCCGTTATCCAGCAAACAGATGATCAGCTTGCGCTCTGTCAAAACCGAGGAGTAGATGTCAGAGTTCATCAGCATATAAGACCCGTCGCCGGTAAAGACGATGGTGTCGCGGTCAGGCTCGCGCTCGAATTGCGCAATCCGTGCGCCCCAACCACCTGCAATCTCGTAGCCCATGCAGGAAAAGCCGAATTCCACGTCGACGGTGCTGGGCTCCTTGGTTTGCCAATGGGCTGTCACCTCGGCGGGAAGGCCACCAGCGGCTGCGACGACGCGGTCGCGGGAATCGCAAAGATCGTTGACCACGCGGATCGCTTGGGCGTAGGAATTTGGGCCGTTGCCGGGGGTGGTGATCGTGTCAGTATAGGCAACCCACTTGGCCCGTTCTGTCTGGGCATTCATGGTCCAGTCATCGGGCGCGCGGTAACCGGATAGTGCCTCGCCAAGGGCGAAAAGGCCCAGTTTGGCGTCGCCCACCACGGGCAGGGACAGGTGCTTGGCCGCATCGTGACGTCCGACGTTCAGGCCGATGATCCGCGCGTCCTTTGCAAAGGCCGTCCATGATCCGGTGGTGAAGTCCTGCAACCGGGTGCCGAGGGCAAGGATCACATCGGCCTGTGCTGCGACGGTATTGGCGCTGTCCGATCCGGTGACGCCGATGGGGCCGACGTTTAGCGGATGCGATTGGGTCAAATTCGCGCGGCCTGCGATGGTTTCAACCACTGGAATGTTGTGCCGCGTGGCAAAATCGATCAGTGCATCGACCGCGCCTGCGTATTGCACGCCGCCGCCTGCAATGATGACGGGGCGCTTGGCGGCTTTCAGGGTTACGGCGGCTTCCTCGATCTCTGCGATATCGGGGGCTTGGCTGCGGATGCGGTGTAAGCGCTTGGCGAAAAAGCTGATTGGGTAGTCATAGGTCCAGCCCTGCACGTCTTGCGGCAGGCCGATGAACGCGGGGCCGCAGTCGGCGGGGTCCAGCATGGTCGCAAAGGCGGCTGGCAGTGATTGCAGGATCTGCGCCGGATGGGTGATGCGATCCCAGAACCGAGAGACGGCCTTGAAGGCATCATTCACCCCCAGCGCCGGATTGCCGAAGTGCTCAAGCTGCTGCAGCACCGGATCGGGCAGACGGGTGATGAAAGTATCGCCGCAAAGCATCAGAACCGGCAAGCGGTTGGCATGGGCCAGCGCGGCAGAGGTCAGCAGGTTCGCCGTCCCGGGACCGGCGCTGGCGGTGCAGAACATAAAGCGGCGGCGCAGCCATTGCTTGGAATATCCGGCGGCGGCGAATCCCATGCCCTGTTCGTTCTGGCCCCGATAAAGCGGCAGCGCAACGCGGTTTTCGTAAAGCGCCTCGCCCAGGCAGGTGACGTTGCCGTGGCCAAAAATGCCGAAGCCGCCGCCGCAAATCCGCATCTCCTTGCCATCAATTTCGATGTACTGATTGGCGATAAAGCGGATGATCGCCTGCGCCGTTGTAAGCTTTACCGTCTCGTTCATAAACTGCCTGCTTTTCAATCATCTAGGGTTCGATTGCGATTGCATCTTGCGCAATATTAACTCCAAGGATACAAGTTTTGCAACCGGTTGCAAACTGTAATTTGAGTTTAGGGAGCAGGATGACGGAAATAGGTATCGGGATTGTCGGCGGCGGATACATGGGAAAGGCCCATGCGGTGGCGATGTCGGCAGTAGGGGCGGTCTTTAACACGGCCCTGCGCCCCCGTCTGGAAATGGTCTGCGCTAGCACGCCCGCCTCTGCCGAGCGCTACCGCAAGGCCTACGGCTTTGCGCGGGGTACGGATGATTGGCGGGTGCTGGTGAATGACCCCAAGGTCGAAGCGGTCATCATCGCCGCGCCGCAAGAGACGCACCTTGAGATCGCAGCGGCCGCTTTTGCCTTGAACAAGCCGGTGTTTTGCGAAAAGCCACTAGGTGCGTCGCTGGCCGAGAGCCGGGCGATGGTCGCGGCGGCGCAGGGCCAGATTAGCATGACCGGCTTCAACTATATTCGCACCCCTGCCAGCCAGTTTGCCCGCAAGCTGATCGCGCAGGGTGCGATCGGCGACATCACATGGTTTCGCGGCGAGCATACAGAGGATTTTCTGGCAGACCCGCAGCAGCCAGCGTCTTGGCGCACCAGCGGTGCCGCGAACGGCACCATGGGCGACCTGGCCCCGCATATGATCAACGGCGCGCTGGCGCTGATTGGTCCGATCACGGCGCTGAGCGCAATGATAGAGATTGTTCACGCAACCCGTCTGGGCGGCGATGTGACCAATGATGATCACGGGCAGATGATGTGCCGATTTGCCAATGGGGCGATGGGACAGATGTATTTCAGCCGGATCAGCCATGGCCGTAAGATGGGCTATGCCTATGAAATAACAGGAACAAAAGGTGCGCTTCGGTTCGACCAGGAGGATCAGAACGCGCTGTGGTTCTATAGCGCGGACGAGCCCGAGGCGATCCGCGGATTCCGCAAAATCCTGACAGGTCCGGCGCATCCGGACTATGAACCCTTCTGTCAGGGGCCGGGGCATGGCACCGGATATCAGGATCAGATCATCATTGAGGCGCGCGATTTTCTGCGTGCAATCGAGACGCGCACGCCCGTCTGGCCGACGTTCCAGGACGGCATGGCGGTCAACCAAGTTGTCGCGGCGGCGATGCAGTCATCCCTTGCGGGAGCTTGGGTCGACGTCGCCTCTGTTTAGCATTCGAAAGGCATCACTATGACAATCAAGATCGGCAATGCGCCCTGTTCGTGGGGCATCGAGTTTCCCAGTGATCCGACCTATCCCACCTGGCAGTCGGTCTTGGATCAGTGCGCGCAGGCGGGATATAAGGGGATCGAGCTTGGCCCAATCGGCTATCTGCCCGAAGACCCCGCCGTGCTGGCACCTGAGCTAGCCAAGCGTGGGTTGGAAATCATCGGCGGCGTAGTGTTTCGCGCCTTTCACGATCCCGCCAAATGGGATGACGTGCTGGACGCCAGCCACCGGACCTGCAAGGCACTTACAGCGCACGGCGCGCAGCATCTGGTGCTGATTGACAGTATCTCACCCCGCCGCGCCCCGACGGCGGGCCGCGCTGCCGAGGCAGAGCAGATGGATAATGCTGAATGGGCCGCCTTTCGTGATCGGCTGGCGACGATCGCCAAGATCGGCACCGAAGAATACGGGCTGACCGTTGGCATCCACGCCCATGCGGCAGGTTTCATCGACTTCGAGCCAGAGCTGGAAAGGCTGCTGGACGAGGTGGACGAAAGCATCCTGAAAATCTGCTTTGACACCGGCCATCACTCTTATGCGGGCTACGATCCGATTGCATTCATGGACCGGCATATGGACCGGATTTCCTATATGCATTTTAAAGACATCGATCCTTTGGTCAAAGCGGATGTGGTCGCCAACCGCACCGGATTTTACAAGGCCTGCGGGCAGGGCATTTTCTGCAACCTGGGCAAGGGCGACGTGGACTTTCCTGCGGTGCGCCAACGCCTGATCGATGCCGGCTTTGAGGGGTGGTGCACGGTGGAGCAGGACTGTGACCCTTCTGTCCCCGGCACGCCGCTGGAAGATGCGCGCGCCAATCGTGAATATCTGCAATTAATCGGCTTTTAGGAACACAGCATGGCAAAACTAAAGTGGGGCATGATCGGCGGCGGCGAAGGCAGCCAGATTGGACCAGCGCACCGTTTGGGCGCGCAGGCGGATGGTCGTTTTGAATTCGTAGCTGGCGCGCTGGATCACCGTGCCGAAGAGGGGCGGGCCTACGGCCAGCGCCTTGGGATTGCGGCAGACCGCGCTTATGGCGACTGGACCGAAATGCTGGCCGGTGAACGCAATCGCGCTGACCGCGTCGATCTGGTGACGGTGGCGACGCCCAACGCGACGCACTTTGAGATCACCAAAGCCTTCCTAGAGGCTGGCTTTAACGTGCTATGTGAAAAGCCGATGACAATGGACGTCGAGCAGGGCGAAGAGATTGTCCGAATTGCCAAGGCCAGCGGCAAGATCTGTGCAGTGAACTACTGCTACTCTGCTTACCCGATGATCCGGCAGGCCCGCGCCATGGTTCGTGCCGGAGAGATCGGCAAGATCCGCCTTGTGGTCACGAACTTCAGCCACGGCCACCACGGCGATGCGGGGGATGCGAACAATCCGCGGGTGCGCTGGCGCTATGATCCGGCGATGGCGGGTGTGTCGGGCCAGTTTGCCGATTGCGGCATTCACGCGCTGCATATGGCGGGTTTTATCTGCGATGATACTGTTGAAAAGCTGTCGGCTGACTTCGCCTCAACCATTCCCAGCCGTGTGCTGGAGGACGACGCGATGGTCAATTTCCGCATGACGGGCGGCACGGTTGGCAGGCTTTGGACATCTTCAGTGGCGATCGGGCGGCAGCACGGGTTCGACATCCAGGTCTTTGGCGAAACCGGCGGGCTTCGCTGGGCGTCAGAGCAGCCGAACCAGTTGATCTATACCCCCGTCGGCGGCCGCACGCAGATCATCGAAAAGGGTGAGGGCGGCCTGCATCCTGATGCGCAGCGCTTGTCCCGCGTGTCCATCGCCCACCCCGAAGGTTTTCCGCTGGCTGTCGCCAATATCTATTGCGATCTGGCCGACGCGATCAACGGCGAGGCGCGTGACGGTCTGCCGCTGGCACCGGATGGTTTGCGGTCGATGGCGGCTGTCTATGCGGCGGTAGATTCCGCCAAGTCGGACGGCGCATGGGTCGATGCGCGACCGCCGATGTTCCGCTAATCAGCCTGAACGCGGGGCCGTAGGGTCCCGCGTTCAATGACGCGGCATGGGAATAGTCGCGCCTCTGGATAGCGGTCTGGTTGATCCAGCATCGCGACCATAAGCTCCACAGACGAATCCACGATTTCGCGGATAGGCTGCCGGATCGTTGTCAGGTTGATGTTTTCCCAGCTGGCCATTTCCATATCGTTTAGCCCGATAATGCCGATATCCCCTGGCACCGTCAGGCCATTGTCCTTGATTGCGCTGAGCGCGCCGATGGACAGCACGTCGTCACCGCAGAAATAGGCCTCCGCCGGGGCGGATTGCAGCAGGCGCAACATTTCGGCGCGCCCGGCCTGAAAGGTATACGCCGCGGCAAAGGAGTGGGTGCAGGTCACATCCGCGTGTTTGGCTATTTCTCCGGCAAAGCCGCTGAGCCGGTCCATTGTTGAGGTCGCGCTTTCAGGCCCGCCAAGGAAGGAAAGGCGCTTGTAGCCGCGGGCAATCATGGTCTTGGCAGCGACGCTGCCGGCGACTGCGTTGTCGATGCCGACGACATGCACGTCGGGGCTGCTAGCATAGCGGCCGAAGGTGTTGACCACTGGGATGCCCTTGTCGCGGAACCCCTTAGCAAAGGCGGGCGGCAGGGTAGAGGATGCGACGATCACGCCATCGACCGAATATTGCTGCAGCATCCGCACTGAATGTTCGGGATCTGTTTCATCGCTAAGATTGACCAGTAGGGGCCGCAAACCGCGATCTTGCAGGCCGCGGGTGAACAGATCAAAGACCTCTAGGAAGATCGGGTTGTGAAAGTTGTTGGAAACCAATCCGATAAGCTTTGTCTGGCGGGTTGTCAGGCTGCGAGCTAGGAAGTTGGGACTATAGCCCAGCTCTGCTGCGGCTTTTTCGACCTTGCGGCGCATTTTTGCCGATACGGATGCGCCATCCGTGAAGGCGCGTGAGACGGCTGATGTTGAGACCCCCGCGCGGAGCGCCACATCCTTCAGCGTTGCGACCATGTGTCCAAACCATCCCATGACAGGTTAATATGGGCGTCTACCCCATTGCCGGTTGTACTACACGTTAAAGATAACAAACATTTTTTGCAACCGGTTGCAAAGTGAATCGTTTCGTGCTTTCCTTTGCGGCAAGGGTGGGGGAGGCCTGCCTTTGCAACGAAGAACTGGCGTTTCTGGGAGGAAAAATCATGACATTTACGTTGAAGACATTATTGCTAACGACTACGTTAATCGCCGCGCCGCTGGCGGTTGCGGCTGAGGCGCATGGCGACAATCTGAACTATGTGCTGGTAAGCCATGCACCGGACAGTGACAGCTGGTGGAACACGGTGAAAAACGGCGTTTCGCTGGCCGCCGACCAAATGGGCGTGACCGTGGAATACCGCAACCCACCATCCGGCGACCTTGCCGATATGGCGCGGATCATTGAACAGGCCGCGGCATCGAACCCCGATGGAATCATCACAACGCTGGCCGATTTTGACGTGCTGAGCGGTCCGATTCGCGCGGCAGTCGATCAAGGAATCGACGTGATAATCATGAACTCCGGCACGGCTGCTCAGGCGATTGAAGTCGGTGCGCTGATGTATGTCGGTCAGCCGGAATACGACGCGGGCCTTGCAGCCGGCCAGCGCGCCAAGCGTGACGGTGTTGGCAGTTTCCTGTGCGTGAACCATTATATCAGCTCTCCGTCCTCGACTGAGCGGTGTCAGGGTTTTGCCGATGGTCTTGAAGTTGAGCTTGGCAACCAGATGATCGACGCGGGCCAAGACCCGTCCGAGATCAAGAACCGCGTGCTGGCCTATCTGTCCGCCAATCCCGACACCGATGCGGTGCTGACCCTCGGGCCGACCTCTGCCGATCCGACGATTTTGGCGTTGGAAGAAAACGGTATGGCTGGTGATATCTATTTTGGCACCTTCGATCTGGGCGAAGACATCGTCAAAGGTCTGAAGTCCGATACGATCAAATGGGCAATTGACCAGCAACCCTTTCTGCAGGCCTATCTGCCGGTCGTGATTCTGGCGAACTATGACCGTTACGGCGTGCTGCCGGGCAACAACATCAACTCCGGCCCCGGTTTCGTGACCAAGGACGGTTTGGCCAAGATCGAAGAATTCGCAGGCGAATTCCGTTGATCTGACCCAATACCGCCGGGCGCGCTAGCCGCGCCCGGCCCACGCCTATCCCCCAAAAATATTTGTCGGAGTGTGCCGTATCATGACTGATGCAACCAATAGTGACGAACGTATCAAGGAGATGTCGCGCCTGCGACGCGCCCTGATCCGCCCGGAGTTAGGGGGCATGGTTGGCTGTGTCGCTGTCTTTACCTTCTTCTTGCTCTCCGCTTCCGATAGCGGGATGTTCAGTTCAACTGGCGTGTTGAACTGGTCTGTCGTTTCGGCGCAGTTCATGATTATCGCCGTCGGGGCCTGTCTGCTGATGATCGCTGGAGAGTTCGACTTGTCCGTCGGGTCCATGATCGGCTTCGCGGGCATGATGATCGCTATCTTCGGTGTGACGCTAGGCTGGCCGATGTGGATGGCGATCCTTGTGACATTTGCGATCTGCATCGCGCTGGGCGCGCTGAACGGCTATATCGTCGTGCGTACTGGCTTGCCGAGTTTTATCGTGACGTTGGCGACCCTGTTCATCCTGCGCGGTTTTACCATATTCATTCCGCAAACGCTGGAGCGGAAGACCATCATCGGCGGTATCAGCGAGGCGTCGCAGGGCGACTGGCTGGCCGCGATTTTTGGTGGCAAAGTCTTGAAGGGGTTCTTCGCCTGGTTGGGCGATATTGGCATGATTTCGGTCTTTGAGCGCGGCAACAAGGCGGGGCAGCCGGTCGTCGACGGGATTCCGATGCTTATCGTCTGGGCGCTGGGACTCGTGATCGTCGGGCATATCGTTCTGACCCGCACCCGTTTCGGCAACTGGATCTTTGCGGCAGGCGGCGACGCGCAGGCAGCGCGCTATGTCGGTGTGCCGGTGGAGCGGGTAAAAATTCTGATGTTCATGTTCACCGCCTTCTGCGCCACGGTCTTTGCAGTCTGTCAGGTGATGGAATTCGGGTCCGCTGGTGCTGACCGGGGCCTGCTGAAGGAATTTGAAGCGATCATCGCGGTGGTCATCGGCGGCGCGCTGTTGACGGGCGGCTATGGGTCAGTGATCGGTGCTGCCCTCGGGGCGCTGATCTTTGGCGTCGTACAACAAGGTTTGTTCTTTGCCGGGGTCGAATCGTCATTGTTCCGCGTGTTTCTGGGGGTGATCCTGCTGCTGGCCGTTATCCTGAATACCTATATTCGCCGCCTGATCACGGGAGAACGCTGATGCAACCGATCATCCGCATGACCAATATCGAAAAGCACTTCGGCTCTGTAATTGCGCTAAATGGCGTGACGGTAGATTTCTTTCCGGGCGAATGTCACTGTCTTTTGGGTGACAACGGCGCGGGCAAATCGACGTTCATCAAGACCATGTCTGGAGTGCACAAACCGACCCGCGGCGAGATTGTTTTTGAAGGCAAGCCGATGCACTTCGACGATCCGCGCGAGGCGATCGCGGCGGGCATTGCGACTGTTTATCAAGACCTTGCGATGATCCCCCTGATGTCGGTCAGCCGCAATTTTTTTATGGGCAACGAGCCGATCAAGCACCGGATGGGCCTGCCGTTTTTTGACCATGAACTTGCCAACGAGGTTACCATGAACGAAATGCGTGCTATGGGCATCAATCTGCGTGGCCCGGATCAGGCGGTCGGGACGCTTTCGGGTGGCGAGCGTCAGACTGTAGCTATTGCGCGGGCGGTATATTTTGGAGCCAAGGTGCTGATCCTGGACGAGCCGACATCCGCGCTGGGGGTGCGGCAGACGGCGAACGTGCTGGCAACGGTGGACCGGGTGCGCAAGCAGGGGATCTCGGTCGTATTCATCACCCATAACGTGCGTCACGCGATGGCAGTGGGCGACCGTTTTACAGTGCTGAACCGGGGCAAGACCTTTGGCACCGCAACGCGGGGCGACGTGACGCCGGAAGAGTTGCAGGACATGATGGCAGGGGGGCAGGAGCTCGCGACTTTGGAAGGCTCACTCGGCGGCACTGTTTGATAAAGCGGGCCTGCACTTTTGAACGCATGTGCGGGCCTCGATGCAAAAACGATACCGCTCAAGCGCCACTCACCGTCCCCCCCCTTTTGACCCCAGGCTTGAGGCCGTGCGATGTGCTTTGAAGTAGGTCGCGTCGATTGAGATTGTCTTGTTGCCGGGGGCCTCTGCCGCCAACCCCGTCATGATCCACGCGAACACTCCGATATCACTCCACCTTTTTCAGTGATTGTAGGGAGTCTTGTCGGACCATACTCTCGCTATGCATCGCGCTAGCGTAAGCCATTGTTTTTGATAAACATGATACGCCGGTCATTAACGCGCGGTACGCAATGGCTCCAACGAAAATACTAACCGGTTGCTGAGGCAATATCTGCCGCGCGGAACTGATCTGTCTGTCCATTCACAAGCAAAACTCAGCCCTATCGCCAGACAACTGAACGAACGACCACGCAAGATCTTGCAATATCATATACCAGCAGAGAAATTTGCGGAGTGTGTTGCATCGATCAGTTGAGCTCCGCGGACAAAGCTACCGTTGGTTGCACTTGCGTATATGTCAGCTTCTAGCTTCGTCCGCTGTGGGATGGAATATTCTCTGGGGTAATAACCTGAATATTAGAAATTGTCGCATGAGGCAGATCAGCCGTCAGTTTGTGATGGTGCAAAAAGGCTTGGAACACGTTGTGTAAATCAACGCGAAGGTCATGGTGCAGTATAAAGCTGATGCGGCCATCTTCGATTATCCCGCGGTTATCTTTGTCCAGATCATGGGCCACATAAATATTAGGCAATGAACCGTTTTGTTCAAGTACATCCAAAATCGTCCTATTGCCGCCGCCCATCGAATAGACCGCACGTATCTGGTCAAGACCTTCAACAACGCTTTGCATGATGCGCAAGGTTTCAAAATGCACGCCGCTGCCTCCGTTTGCATTTACGATGTGCAATTTTGGACAAAGCCGGTTCAAGGTTGATTTGAACCCATCTTCTCGCTCCTCCTCCCCCAAAAACTGATCATTACTTCTTGAAGTGAGAACTGTTCCTGCGACGTCACCAATTGTTTTAGCAATAAGATAAGCTGCCGTGCGACCTGCGCTTCGATTATCAAGACCGACATAGGCAATGCGCTTCGTGGTAGTCAGGTCAGTTACCAACGTGACCACTGGAATGCCTGATGCGATCAATTGATCAACTGCCGCCCTTACCAGAGGCAGATCGCGCGCTTTGATGCACACGCCATGACTGCCGCGCTTGGCAATACGTGCCAAGGTCTTCGTGATATCGTCATTTTTCATGATCTCTTGCGCAAAGAACCGAGGACGGCAAACTGCACTACTGATGTGTGGTAATACTTGTTCAGCAGCATGTTGGACTTCACGACTAAACCGGATCGGCGCTTCGATCACAAAATCGAAAAACAACCGTCGCCCACGGGCGGCCAATTGGACTTCTTGCCCCTTAAGCTCAGAAATTGCTGAGGCAACGCGTGCCTTGGTTTGCGGGCTGACATTAGCACGATTGTTAACCGCGCGGTCGACCGTCGCGGTGCTAAGGCCAGATTGTCTGGCAACTTCTTTGAGTGGAAAGCGATGCGTCATCTGATGTGTTTCTGATGTGTTTTCGGATTCTGATCAAGGCTTCATTGCGACACACTGAGCGAAGTTCAGGGAGACAGACAATGAAGAATCAGACCGAAACTGACGCCGAATATTATGATCACGAGGCATGTGATTTAAATGCGTTCGCCGAGCTTATCGACAAAACTGTTAGCCCGTTTACAGTGCCCAACGCTGACGATATCCAAAAAAATATCCCTATTTATAACATGAATGCGTTACGTCCAGACCTTGAGGATAAAACGAAGAGGCGTACGATTATGGCCGAATGGGCTCGTATTCTTCGGACTGGCGCGGGAGTTCTGGTTCTGCGTGGAGCATATGCGGACACTGGCGTTCTGAACGATGCAACGACCGTCTACGAGAAAATTATCTCAACTGAAAAACTGGCAAACGGTGGTGGAGGAGACCATTTCGCTGCCTCGGGGTCCAATGATCGGATTTGGAATTCCCTGCAGAAGCTCTGCGAAGAGGCTCCGGATGTATTCTTGCGATACTTCGCTAATACATCCATAGCTGCCGCCTGCGAGGCATGGCTTGGCCCAAACTATCAGATGACAGCCCAGATTAATCTTGTTCATCCCGGCGGTGCGGCACAGCAAGCCCACCGAGATTACCACCTTGGCTTCCAAACGGCTCAAGTGAGCGCGGAGTATCCCGCGCATGTGCATGACCTTTCACCTGCCCTGACGCTGCAAGGTGCGGTCGCACACTGTGATATGCCTGTAGAAAGTGGTCCAACAAAGCTCTTGCCGTTCTCGCAACTTTACCGGGCGGGTTACGCCGCGTGGCGACGGGAAGATTTCCGTGCGTTGTTTGAGGAGCGCTGCATTCAATTGCCGCTTGCGAAAGGTGATGCCTTGTTTTTTAATCCAGCTCTCTTTCATGCCGCTGGCGCAAATACTAGCAGTGACATCCACCGCATGGCAAACTTGTTGCAGGTGTCGTCTGCGTTTGGGCGCGCCATGGAAACGGTGGATCGTCAGAAAATGTGTAAAATATTGTATCCATATGCGTTAAAGTCGCAAAGAAATGGCACATTGAGTTTGTCCGAACTGAATGCAGCAATTGCAGCGTTCGCAGAAGGATATTCCTTCCCGACCAACTTGGACCGTGACCCTCCCAAGGGTGGGCTAGCACCTGAAACTCAGCAAGCGGCATTCAGGCGTTCCATTGCTGCGGGAGTGGGCGATCAAGACTTTGCGGAGCTCTTAGAAGAAATGCAGGTAAAACAATTAGCATAGATTCAAGCTATCGAAGTTAAAATTCGGCGGACTCACTAAGCCGAAACGTGCAGAGCGGCCTTTTGCCGCTGTGCCGAAAACCGTCATGTAGGGCTCAAACCTTCCGTTAGCTGCGGGCTGTTCAAAGGTCCGCTTTGTCCGGCGATTTTAACGGGTCGACGCAACACTTTAGTCTTTAGCCAAAGATGGAGTGATCAAAATGAAGTATCGTCGCCGCGTATTTTTCACGGACTAGCAGAAATTGGAGATTTGGGGCAGATGGCAACACGTAGAGTCGGTGAGCTCGATTGGTCCGGTGTTTGATAGGGGGTCATCGTCAATTTACCCGCTCCTTGCGCACACGGGCGGCATCACGTCCACCAGATCGCTTACGATCTCGCCTCGCGTCCACCTTGATCGATCGGGAAGTGATATCCAGAGGTCTGCGGGCACAGATGTCCTTACGGTCTATCGCTCGAAGCTTGAAGCGATCAGCGCTGACCTTGTGCGGGATCTAAAGCATCCTCAACAAAAAAGGCCACAACCGATATCATTCGAGAGAGGCTCCGTGCAACAATGCCTTCCGTAGGTAACACTAGGGCAGAGCCCGTGGATAGCTTAGGTCAAGGTTCATAGTCATTGATTGTGGTCCGCTCCGGTTCAGATTCTCCCTTTTGGCTCTTAACCTCACCTTCAGCTTTCAACATCCTGCGCAGCGCTGACTGAACCTTTGGCTCAAATGCAGTGAACAAGTTCGCGCGGGCAGCCGTGAGCTCTTCAGCAATGCCGTCTCTTGTGCCAGCGATAGCAAGACCAACTCCACGCATCACACCCGCGAACGCGGTCTTTGCCCAACGCAAGGCTTTGCCAATAAGATCAGGTTCATCAGGCTTAGAACCAAAGCCCGCAATGGTGCCGTTTTGGTCGAGATACACAGAATTGGTCCTGATCGCCTCTGCACCTGCCTCAGACCCTTCTTCTGCGCTGACGGCATCCAGAACGGCACTGTAGAGTTCGTCCGAACATTCATGCAGGGTTTCCAGGTTCTCATCGAGAACAGTACTGCGCGGCAGAGAGATGTCTGGCGCAAAGAGCGGATCAATCATCCTGATCGCGGAGGCATGTTCGATCGGGCTACCGTTACGGTCCGAATTCACAATCGTTGCCCAAGCATCGTGCTGCTCATCAAGATCAAGCTCTGACATCTGCTGCAGGGCATCCGCAGCTTGTAGCGCGGGGCGCAAAATCTCCAGGCGGTCATGGATATCTGCAAACTTGGTCTTCAGTGCGTTGTTGCAGGCCTCCAGGGTCTGTGTGGTTTTTTGCAGTTCCACCACCTCACTTTCCAAGGCCTTTTTTGTCTTAAAAAGCTTTCTCCAATCAGTCAGGAGGTTATCTTTCTGCGCCGTCATATCTGCCACTTCAGCTTCCAGACTAGTTTTAGTGGCTTCTGCCGCCTCAACATCAGCTTTAGCCTGTGCCGCGCGGTTTCGGGCTCTGTTTTCCCGCTCTGAGTATTGGAAGATGTCTGCTGACAGTGACCCTTTCCGTTCTTCCAGATTTACGATTTCTGGCTGCAACTGCGCCTTGGTTGCGGCCAGTCCCTGCGTGTCTTTCTCCAAAGAGGTGATCTGGCTGCGCAGCGCCTCCAGGGCGGCCTTTGTTGCCCTTTCCCCTGCCCTTAACTCATCAGTCACCTGTTGGGCCTGTACGGCCCGTTTCCGAGCCTCTGCAACTTCGGCCTGATTTTGTGCAATCTCCGTCTCGAGTGCCCTTTTTCTTTTTTCAAAGACATCGACTTCGGGCTGCAACTGCGCCCTCGTTTCCATCAGGGTGCTGACTTCTTCATCCAGAGTGGTCTTTTCTGCCGCCAGAGCGGCCACTGAGGCTTCGGCTGTGATTTTCCTAGCTCCGCTACCTCACCGGCTTGTTGGGCTTTATGAAGCGCCTCCGTGGCTGTGGTGGCCTCATGCTCGGCCTGATCGGCGCGGCCTTCCAGAGCCGTGACCAGTTTTTGTTTTTCCTCGATTTGGGCTGTCAAAAAGCTCAGTTCATCCCGTGCCGCCCGCAACTCCCCGACCCGGTCTGCCAATCTGGATCGGTAGGTCCGCAGCCGTTTGACTTTGGCACTAGTCAACTCCCGTTGCTTTTCTTCGTTCGCAAGCTTGTCGACCCGGCCCTGCATTTCCTCGACACGGGCGGTCAGGGCCGGGATCTGGGATGAGACCTGCTCCAGCTCCTGGCGCTTCTTCGCAATGTCCTTGGGCAAATCCTCATGTAACTCACGAACCGACTTGTGGACCGTCTCACTAAAATCTGCACCGGCGTTGATCCGGTCCCACTTCGACTTGCCACGTTCAATGCCAGGACAATGCTCTGCCATGACCTCTGCCAGCCGATCTTGGAACCGGGTCAGCATTCCCCGCTTCATCGTCGATGATAGGGGGACCCCGTCGAGATCGAACCCACACCATGACACATGCCCATGGCCGCTGGTCTCATCGAGGTGATAGACAAGGCCTTCCATGGTCGTATTAGCCTCAACTGCAATCGCGTAACCCGCTTTGAGGAGTGCCTTGTCCTGTTGCTCTGGGGTGAGTTGTGCAAATAACGGGGCAGCTTCGATCCCAAACCCGATGACTCCGATCACAGCAATTCGGGCATTTGATTTCAGAGCACGAGAGGTTTCTCTCTGGGCCCGTCTTTCTTCCACGAGCCTGCGCATCTCAGGGGCTTTGGGTGGTTCCAGAATGACACGGTTCAGGTGGGAACGACTGGCATCCACGTATTCTGGCTGGGGTCCAAGTCTGAGATCATGGGCGCGTTGGTTTGCGTATCCCCGTGCTGATCGAACTTCAGCGCGGACGATAGAAGCCTTGGGGTTGCTCTTACGCTGGTCCTCAACAGTGAGGGTGATAGGTTGTTCAGACATAGCGTAACTCCGGACAAAAAATCTTATGTCCTAACCTACTAGGTCATAGTGAAAATTCCTAACGTCGCTTTTCACTATGGCCTATCCGGCGAAGGGGGCTGTGCCCCCTTTCGAAACCCCCAAGAAAGGTGAGAGGGGACTGGTCACTCACTGCGGAGACCTGTTCGCTGAGTTGCGGAGCGCCGTATAGAACTTGGTCAGATCGCGCCGTTCATATTTCTTGAAGATGTCTTGAATTTCCGAAAGCTTGAGGCCGCTGGCCATCAGTCCAAGAACCGCCTCGTCCATCATGATCTTGGCTATATCCTTGGGCTTCACGGGAAGGTCCCTCATGCACTCGGATCGCGCATCAGCTATTTTCTGGCTGGCTTCGTTTAGGGCGTCTTCGCGCTCTTGTTGTGTGGTGTCGGTCACTTTGGGTCTCCGATGTCGAGTTCTGGCCGGCCGCCCACGATCCGCATGGTTTTCAGGCTCACGGTGATCACCCGGCGGAACAGGTCGAGCGTATAGCGTGGATCGCCCATCGTCTCGTTGGCGTAATCGTTTGCGTCGTTGACGATGCCGCTATCCTTATCCTGCGAGATATGCCCAAAAGTTGGTGACGGCCCTCATCAGGCGGAGGATTGAAGTTGCTTGATCCCGTCCTTGAACTCAACCCTCAGAATGACCTCGGGTAGACGATTTGGCCCGGATATCTTCCGCCATGGTCTTCTTGGCTGACACCATCAGCCAAGAAGACCATGGCAAGGGGCGTTGTCGCACGGAGGGTGAATTGGCCGGAACGCGCCCTACCCGAGACGGATTTCAGGCGGTGCGTTCGAAATTGGGCCTGCCAAGTTCGGTAATCCGGTCCAGAAGCTGGGCGCCAATCTTGGCCTCTGTCTTCTGATTTTCGAACGATTTCGCCTTGAGTTTGGGGCCAATGACGGCATTCCAACGAGCCATCAAGGTTTCGCCACGGCTGCGCTGATTATGTCCCGATGACGTTTGCCAAGCCATGCGACCACGGGCAGCTATGTCCGCGACATGGCAGTCCCGAGTGCTTTGGCTTTGGGCGGCATCGGGGCTCAAGACCGCGTTCTTCGGAGGTGGGATCGTGACTTTTATCGCCGAACCGAAGCGTTCGGTAAGAAGGTCAATCGTCGCCTCACCATCGTAAGCACCATCCACCAAGAACAGGTCAACGTCGGCGTCGATCTGATCCATCAGGGTCGGTAGGACGGTCGGGTCACCAATGTCACCTGTGGTCAATGCGGAGCAAACAATTTGACCGCTGACAAAATCGAGGCCAAGGTGCAGCTTGCGTCAAGAGCGCCGTTTGCGCTTGGTTTTATGCTTTTTCTCCAGCCATCCCCCCTCGCCGAAGAGCTTCAGGCCCGTGCTGTCAACGACCAGCTTAGGGCTCTTGGGGCGGTTCTGACGGACAAGCTCGGCCCATTGCCTCTGCGCGATAGAGTGGACAAGTCCGGCACCGCGATATCCACACCCAGCAGCCCGGCGATGGAGCGCATCAAGCCTTGGGTCTTGCGCCGTGGCTGTCTGAACATCGTGCCAAAGGTCAGGCAAAGCTCAATCTCCAAATCCGAATAGACAGGCTGACCGCCAGGCGTTGTTCACGATGATGCCGACCACAAAGCAAGCGCCTCTTAGCTGATCCATACCGCCAGATCACCACGTCGCCGCAGGCCTTCGTTATACTCAGCCCAGTTGCTCAACTGATGCTTTTGTTTCGTGATCTTGTCACGGCGTGCGGCGTTGAATTTGTGCGGCATCTATAGCATCCTGAAGCCAACAGTCCGCACCCGTATCAGCGGAGACACGATCCCTGCAACAAGGCCCTAAATGTGAGTTCAGGAGAGAACTGCTATGCTTCATACGCTTGGAATACTCTTAGGCTGTCAACTGTTGGGAGAAATAACGGTGCGCGGCTTTGGTTTCGCGATGCCCGGTCCGGTTCTGGGGCTCGCCCTAGTCGTGCTGCTACTCGGCGTTATGCCCGCACTTGCCGAAAAGCTAAGGCCAACCATCACGGTCATACTGGCGAACCTGTCGTTCCTATTCGTACCTGCGGGAGTAGGTGTGATTGGCAACTTCGAAGTTTTGTTGGATGATGGACTTGCACTGCTGGTTATCCTGACCCTCTCCACAGTGCTCTCTATGTTGGCTACTGTTGGAACATTCCTCGGCGTTCGGCACCTGACAGGAAATCGCGCGACATGACAGATGTCGGAAATCTTTGGAGCTATCTGGCAACCACACCGCTTATTTGGCTCACAACAACGATCCTCGCATATCTGGTTGCAGATGGGGTGGCGCGGCGTCTGGGTAATCCACCCTGGGCCAATCCGGTGCTTCTGTCGGTCCTTCTTATCGCGCCAGTGCTCTGGCTTACGCGGACAGACTATACGACCTATTTCGAAGGTGCCCAATTCATCCATTTCATGCTCGGGCCGGCAACAGTGGCATTGGCTTTGCCGCTTTGGGACAATAGAGACACAATTCGAACTTCGGTTGCGCCGATTGTGCTGGCTTTGCTTGCAGGCTCGATCGTTGCGGCAGGCTCGGCCATACTTCTGGCGCGTGCCTTCGGTTTGCCGATAGTGGTGCTGCTCTCATTGGCACCAAAGTCCACGACCGCGCCCGTGGCCCTCGGTATATCAGAGGCAATTGGTGGCCTTCCGACGCTAACGGCAGTTTTGGTCATCATGACAGGTATAATCGGGGCGGTGACGGTTACACCTTTGATGAATTTGCTACGGATCTCCGATTGGCGTGCGCGAGGATTTGCGGTCGGTGTTGCCGCTCATGGAATTGGGACGGCCCGCGCATTTCAGGTGAACCCGGTAGCGGGGGCTTATGCAGGCATCGCCATGGCCCTGAATGCTCTGCTGACAAGCTTGATTGTGCCGGTTTTGGTGCGCTGGCTGATCTGAAAGTTTTTCGACGCGGTCTTAGAGCCCGGACGCCGCATTCCTCGGGTTCTGCAAGATTTGGTATAAGAAACGGGGCCGCAGCGGCTGGTTAAGTAAATACTCAAAAACTCATTTACTTAAATACTCAATCCATAATTTGCGGGTGATACTGGATATGGTTTGGCCTTCTTCCGCCGCCCGCCCCTTGATGCGACGGTAGAGCGAGTCCTCGATTTCCGCGTTCAGACGGCGCTTCTTCTCGTTGGTTTCGGTCACATCGTTCAGGAGCTTGGACTTGATCTCGTCACGCTGGCTTGAGCGTTTACTGGAAAGTGCCATCATGCACCCTCCGCGTCTACGAAGGTGAGAATTTCGTCCGTAAGGGCGTTCATTTCCGCCAGTGCATCGGCGTTCCTGCTGTCGAAAACCGTACCCCCTTCACTTGCTGTCTGGGGATAGACTTGTCGCTGCGTGATATGTGTAGCGAACACACCCAGACCCTGTTCCGCGAGTGCCCTGCCGATCTCGTCGCCAAGACGTGTTCCGGCGATTGCGCGGCTGATGATGAACCGGGCCGCAGGTTTGCCGTCTGTCACTTCCTGACGGGCCTTGATGAACTCCACCAAGTCCGACGCGGCCCAAAGGTCATAAGGGCTGGGTGTGACCGGAACGAACACAAAATCGGCGATCTTGATGCTCGCGGCGATCATGTCCTCCAGCTTTGCCGCGCCATCCATCATGACAAAATCGTAGGCGGCAGCGACATCCGACAGGCTTTTGACGTTGTTTGCACGATCTAGGGCGACGAGGGGGAGGGGGTTCTCTTCGTTGGCCGCGTGCCAGTCGCGGGCGCTGCCCTGCGGATCGGAATCGACTATCAGAACTTTGTGGCCACGTTCATGCAGCGAACGGGCAAGATTCGTGGCGATGGTAGTTTTTCCGCTGCCGCCCTTGGGATTCAGTATAGCGATAATCGGCAAGTTCGTCACCTTGTGTAAATGAGTATATACTCATTTCTGGATGGCGCAACCAACCGTTTCGGCAGAAGGCCTACAGCCGGTCCTTCAGCTGACGCACAAAATCCATCCGCTCGTGTAGGATGGCGATAATGACCAGCCGATCCCCGTCCAGCCAGACGATGTAGTGGTGCTCGCAGCGATGGATCCGGATACCGTCCGGCAGTCCGTCGAGTGTCTTTGACTGCGCATGTTTGCGTCCAGCGGCTTCGCAACACGCCTCGATCCGGTCAAAGTATGTCTCGAACCACTCCATGCGGACCTTGCCGCCCTGGCCGATCCGGTCCCACTCCCGATACAGGGTCCAGGCCCCGAACAGGTTCGGCAGCACCAGTATGCGATAGTACCGGGCCTGATTGGTCGCCGCGTCGCGTTTCTCAAGATACGTCTGCATGGCTCAGCGGTGATACTTGCGGGCGATGACGAGTGCCTCAGCCTGTTAGGTGCCGATGTATTCTTTCGTGCTCTCGATGCTGACGTGTCCCAGCAGGAGCTGGGCGGCGCGCAGGTTGCCGGTCTGCTGGTGGATGTAGGTCGGGAAGGTGCGGCGCAGAGAATGCAGCCCGTAGATGGCCGGATCAAGCCGGGCCCGCACCAGCCAGCCCTTGAATAGCCGCCAGAGCTGGCTTTCGCTCAAGTGACTATGCGACCACCGCACGCCTTGTCCGGTGAACAGCCAGCTATGCAGCGGCCGCTCTTCGGCGGCCAGGTAGACGCGCAGGCTGTCGCGCGTCACTGCTGAGAGCCGGGCCTGCACAGGCCGCGCGTTGCGGGTCTCGGTCTTCTTCTGCCGGATCTCGACGATCTCGCGCACCCCGATCGGGGTAGCCACATCCGCAACCCGCAGGCGCACCAGGTCGGAGCCACGGAAGCAGGTATCCAGGGCGACGTTGAACAGCGCCAGGTCGCGCACCGCCGCCGGCTGTCCTGTCGTAGCAGCAGCCGGATCAGGCTGACCTCATCGGGGGTGAGCGGGGGCTTCTTGCGCACTACCTTGCCGCGGTTTCAGGCCGGTTTCGGAGGGGGTGTCATGGGGCCGATCCTTGCAGGCTAACAATCACCATGCCGGGAAAGCATGCATGCTGGAAGAGGCAAAGCGCGAAGAAGCCATGAAACCCCTGTTTTATAAAGCTCCCACCCATCGAACGCCATGCGAGCTAATAGAATAAAGCTCGCATGGCGACTATGAAGAGAAAGTCCCTGCGTGACCGACGCCTCATCAACGCCCACAGACCTCACGATCCCCAGCTTCTCCGCGTCGCTCCAGCGGCGTCGACGTTCAAACCCCAGTATCTCACCACGCATCGCCGACCCCACCTAAGACACGTCGCTAACGATGTCGTTAGCGACGTGTCTTAGCAAATCATCAGGAAATCAGGCAGGCGGCCACAACAGAGCGGTTACGACCTTGATCCCTGTGCTGTCGATAAGCAGGTGCAGCGTGCCCTTTGCGCCACGATATGGAATGTTCACGGCAAGCGTCCTTTGCCGTCGGCAGATGGTGCTGAAGTCAGGCACGACCCAGTCCAGCCCTGTCAGCCGCAGCAGGCTCTCGACGAAGCCCGTCGCCTGGCGAGGCGCCATTCCGAATAGCACTTTCATGGTCAAGCACGTCTGGATGGCAACGTCGCTGAACGTCCGCGACCTGCCCCTCTTGCCGGAAGGTTCGGCATCCCAGTTCATCTCCGGATCAAACCAGATCGTCAGTGATCCGCGGCGCTTCAGCGCCGCGATGTAATTAGCCCAGTTCATCGTCTTATAGGTAGGTGATGTCGGTTTGCTCATGCGGGCCAGTTACCACACTGGATTTACAACATGAATCCCTTCTGGATTTGTGCAACATAGCCGGATGCCCAAGTTCACCAGATCATGCGGAAAGGGGGAGATTTTTCAGACGTTCCCTAGCCATTTGATTCAAACTGCCTTGCCCGAGCTGCTTAGGCTCAAGTTTCAAATGCAACACTCAGAGCCCTTTGGGCATAGGATGTTGCGATGGACATACGAAGCAAGCACCTCAGCAGCGAGGACCGTGGCGTGATATTGGCCGAGCATAATAGGGGCAGCAGTCAGCGGTTGATCGGCCAGCTTTTGCATCGCCCGGCGAGCACGATTTGCCGTGAGTTGGCGCGGGGTCGGCAGGAAGACGGCTGCTATTGCCCGCAAGCGGCGCGGCAGGCCTATGATGCCCGTCGCGCGCGCTGCCGCCGCAAACGCAAGCTTGTGGAGGGGAGCGATCTTTATCGTTTCGTTCATGGCAAGCTCGTACATCTGCACTGGTCGCCTGAGCAGATTGCGCAGAGACTGCGTCTCATGAAGCCTGATGATCCATCCGCCCATGTGAGCCATGAGACCATCTATGCCGCGATTTACGCGCAGCCACGTGGCGGGCTGAAGGCGGCGATGATCGAGGCGTTGCGTCAAGCGAAGCCTAAGCGTGGGCGCAAGCGCAGGACAGCGGCGGGCAGTGCTATGGTCCCGGAATCATTGCGCATTATCAATCGCCCTGAAGAAATCGAAGCACGACTGGTACCAGGCCATTGGGAGGGCGACCTCATCAAGGGCGCATTCAATCGCTCGTCAGTGGGTACCTTGGTCGAGCGCAAGACACGCTTTGTTATTCTGTGCAAAATGGACGGCAATGGGGCCGAGGCCGCGCTCGACAGCTTCACCCGCCAGATGAAACGACTGCCAGCGGCCTTGCGCAAGAGCATGACCTATGACCGTGGCTCCGAAATGGCCTGCCATCCGGAATTGGCGCGGCGATTGAAAATAGATATCTGGTTCTGCGACCCGCATGCGCCTTGGCAGCGCGGCAGCAACGAGAACACCAACGGACTGCTGCGTCAGTTCATGCCCAAAGGAACTGACCTGAACGATGCAAGCCAAACATGGCTGAACGACGTTGCAAACCTGATGAACAACCGTCCGAGAAAAACCCTCGGATGGAGAACACCCGCTGAAGCCATGGCCGACGAAATCGCGGCCTTCAAATTAACCGTTGCACTTGATGTTTGAATCCAAGCAGTCAGCGATTGCGTTGGCCGCTTCTTTGCGTATTGAGGGCGGCCAATCACACCTTGGAGAAAATTCAAGATGTTAGCCATTAATAGGTTCTATGGGAATATCTCATCTGACAAGCTATAGCTCATCGCAACCATGAAGAGTAGAATGTGAAGCAGAAATGGCGAACGAGAATGAATTGCTGGGAAAATCATAAGTGCCATTAAGTGTAAAATTTTGAGATCTATAATCCAGAAATATGAATTGCAACAGATAAATCCTGTTGGTTTCTTATTTTAAGAAACTGAGAGTTTGTAATATGTTT
>Ga0222645_100359_pt1 | contig 26450 bp, 18 predicted proteins | sample AntAcemetagen292_FD_179881 | JGI IMG/M metagenome (GOLD analysis project Ga0222645, IMG submission 179881) | Saline water microbial communities from Ace Lake, Antarctica - #292 | ecosystem: Environmental > Aquatic > Non-marine Saline and Alkaline > Saline | place: Antarctica: Ace Lake | collected...
GGTTTAGGTTTATGGAAGATAACGCTGAGCATTCAGATCAAACATGGATAAAAGAGGCATTATAATATGGGTCTTCAATACCCACACTGAACTGCAACACAGCCACCTTTGACCAGTAGTTTATAGCTACCAGCATCTAGATTGGTATAGGTAGCAACTCTATTTCTGGATTGTGCTGTATTCCACGCGGTATCAAATCCTTCTAACTTGAACGCATATTGATTTCTTTCGGGTGCAGAAAAATCAAGAGAACTAAATTCGATGCTAAATACATTGTCTTCTGGCTGAAGTATTAGCTCTTTTGCCTGATAAATTGGGGCTTTGAGGATAAAGGTGTCGCTATCCACATTGCTAATTGCAACAGGCCTATTCAAAACCAGTAATTGTGTAAAAACAATGGGTGGTTTCCAACTAGATTGAATAACGTTTTTGGGCTGAAAATAAGTAATCCCTACCGCGCTACCAAAGAATATTTCGCCATCAACATTGGTCAAACTATTGTTGATATAATAACCTTCATTTTTTGCACCGTTCTTGTCACTAAAGTATTCAAGGTTAACTAGGCTTGGATTTAATTTGGTGACCCCTTCGGTGGTGCTGGCCCAAATATTACCGTTTGTATCTTGTTCTATGCCACCTACTGATAATGTTGCTAAATGTGAATTAGGAGCAATCTGCTGAAACGTGAAATCTTGTAGTTGCTCATCAAAATATAACTTTAAAACCCCTGAGCCTTGCGCCCCGACCCAATAATGCCCTTGCGGTGATTTTGAAATCCAAGTAAGCACTCGGGGGCTGCGTCGCTGCGCTTGCCTACTAGGCGCATACAAATCTAAAAGCTCGCCTGTGTGTTGGTTGACCCTTACTAGTCCTTCCATAGTGGCAGCCCAAGTGAAGCCACCAGTATCTATTAAGATTTTAGTAATACTGCTCATTTTCCATTGCTTTTTAATTTCGTGAGTAACGCCGTCTATGTAGCTCAAACCATTGTTGAAGTCACCAACCCAAATATCTCCTGTGTTGCTGGTTGACAAGGTATAAATCATAGAGCCGCGAATATCAGTTACATATTTAATATATTTTTCATCTTCAGCTAGATAAGCTAAACCGGAGCGAGTGCCCACCCATATTTTATTGGTTGCACTGGCATACGCGATTGAAATAATGCCGTTTTCCTCCAAGAACGTTGGACCGTTTAGTTCATTTTCAAAGGTCCATGGACCCCTTGTTTCACCGTCACTATTTCGTTTCCATAAGCCTTCAGGCGTACCAAACCAAATGTTACCATTTGCGTCATTCGCTATTCCCCTAGTCGCCTTACTGTCTCCCGCGTTAAGTGTCTGAAACTGCAGGCTACTAGGGTCAAATTTTGAGAACCCAGAAGTCCAAGTTCCTTGCCAAATTAACCCCGAGCGACTCTCATAGGTTCTAGTCATATGGCTTGTACTGAGCACACTAGCCCTATCGGTATGGTGTTTAAGACTAACAGTGAGAGCACTCTTTTCAGAGCGGGTTATGGCTAACCCGCCAAGTGTGCTGATCCAGATATCACCATTACTTAGTTGCTTAATAGATGATATCGATCGTCTTGAAAGTCCAGACAATAATTTTGTTAACGGTTTAACTATGATTTTTGGGTTATTAATATCATTTTTTACATAGATACCTTTTCCATTCGTTGAAAACCAGAGCTTATCGCGATTAATAAGCTCAATGTCGGTCACTTCAACATTTTTTAAGTCTGCCACTGTATACAGTGGTTCATCCTTTTTGAACCCATACAAACCCTGACTTGTAGCCAGCCAAATAACACCGTTTATATCCTGCTCTATGTCTTGCACTCGGAAATTAACGTTATTACCCAATTTAATATGGATAAAAGAATTTGTTATTTTTTGAAATTTAAACAGCCCTAAGTTTGTTCCCGCCCACAACTGTCCTGTTCTGTCATACACAACAGTTGCCACAAAGTGGTGCTGTTTTCCTTCAGAATCAATTAGCGGGTAGTGCACAAAACGATCAAGTTTGTGCTCATAACGACTTAGGCCATTTGAACTAGCTGTCCAAACATCGCCGCTGTTTCTATCGACAGCCAGTTTATACACAAAATCACCGCTTGGCCCTGAGCCATCGAGATTCTTGTCTTTTTTATATTGAACAAAATTGTAGCCATCAAATCGATTGACTCCATTTTGGGTAGAAAACCACATAAACCCAACATTGTCCTCGACGATATCGGACACCGTAATTTGAGATAGGCCATCTTCAACTGATATATGTGTGAACTGTGTCGGCACCATAGGTGTTGCCGAGGTAAACGTGGCAATAAACAGACAAAATAATACGGCTAATATAGCAACAGACAAACAGAATTTTGTACTGGTTTTGCGCCTAGATAGTCTGGTTATAATAATCTCACTCCATTTCCGTATAAACCGTTTACATTTAAACAATAAGTAACTTTAAAGCAGATAATCATACTATAAGACAAATAATGAATATCTTTTAAGGTTTTATTTAATATTTTTCGAATAGCCTTAGTCCACATTACTAACAAGTAGTGTCAACAAATAGTATTAATAAACAGTGAGCAACAGGCAGCGAAATGTTACTGAGACAAGGCTCATCACGTTAGATGAGTCTATTCAAAAATTAACTGACAAGGGGTTGAGTTAAGAAGCTGAATTCACACCTAGATCTAAGCCTCATTTTAGTGCTAATACAACCAAAAAGCATCTAGCCAAAAAGAGTGTACTCAAAAGGCACCTAGCCAAAAAGAATATAGTCAAAAAGTAGTTAGCACCGCTGAGATTAGTAAACGCTAATGAATATGCACAGGCATATAAGCATTTGTAAAAGAGTTAATCTCTGCGCTTTTAATCTTTAATCCTTAATTTCCAATACTGATAAGTTTTTGAAGGTTAAAACATCATTACTACTATCTCAGTGTTGCGGATAAAAGAAAAGAAAGCCTCACTAGCCTTGTTACTGCAACACTTCCATAGCGTTGAAATAATACTATTTTTTTGTATTCGTATGCACAGGTTCTTATTTTACTATCACTACAAAGTCACTATTAAAGTATTGGGATACAAACAGACAGTATCGGTTAATTAATGATGGCTGACACTAATGAGTGTTGGTCTAACGAATTGCTTGATATACAGTAGATGTTCGACTTTCTAACTGATTGAGTACACATGAACGACACTATTTTGGCCCTTTTAGGTTATATCGCTTGGACATTGATTTTATTAGTTGGCTTAGCAACCTATCGCACAGTTTTAGTTGCTAAAAAAGAACAGCTAGTCAATGGCTTTAAGCCCGATGGCTCTGACTCACCTGCCTTTGGTGAACGGATAACAAGGGCTCAAAGTAACTGTGTTGAGAGCTTCGCATTTATAGGCGGTTTAATGCTGTTGGCATTGACAACTAATTCGACTGCAATCACGGATGGATTGGCTTTATTGTTGTTGGCGGCTCGTTTGGGGCAGTCTATTACCCACTTAATAGCGAGCAGCGTATTGGCTGTACAAATACGTTTTGCTTTTTTCTTGGCACAGATTGGTATCTGTTTCTATTGGGTGGCTTTATTTGTCTTTAAATTTGTAGGAGCTTAGGTATGTCAAAACCAACAATTAAACAGTTACTCGAGGTGTCTCCTTGTGAATATTCCGAAGGATTACCGATAGAGCAGTTTATTGACCCCGTCATTCATCAAATGTGGTCGCAGATGCCTCGTGTTGCAGGCCCTGCTTTTACTGTTAAATGTGGAAAAGGTGATCACCTGAGCCTACATGCAGCTATTTATCGTGCTAAAGCAGGTGATGTAATTGTGGTCGAAGCAGGCTCTGACTACGCTAATGCAGGTGGCAATGTCTGCGCTGTTGCTAAACAACGAGGCATTGTAGCTATGATCATTGATGGATTTATTCGTGACATTGGCGAAATTCGCGACGCGCGGTTTCCAGTCTATGCCCGTGGTTTGATGCCTAAACCTGGAGTAAAAGAACAAATGTTTCCCCTTAATCAGCCCATCCAGTGCGGTGGGGTTACGGTTAATGCCGGCGACTATGTTGTGGCAGACGAAGAGGGGATTGCAGTTATCCCAAAAGATAAACTTGTAGAGGTTTATAACCTAGCTAAGGCAAGAACAGATAAAGATGCCGTGATTAATTTAGCTGAATGGAAAGCCCAACATTCAAAAAAAATTGAATCGAAATTACGAGAAATAGGGTATTCTAGTTGATTAAATTCAGAAAAAGTCTGTTGCGCTATATCTTTTAACAGACAACACAATTCCAAGGTCAACAATCTTCATGTTTTCATTTTTTGAACGGTTAACTAATCCGTTTCCTGCTGCCCATCCAACGCAGCCACCCGCTACAATTTTTGCTTTTTGCCGCTATTATACCCAAGGTATGTGGTCCGTCATTTTTTGTGTTTCCATCTTAGCTGCCGCTATCGCCGCCCTTGAAGTGTCGTTATTTGGTTTCTTAGGTCAACTTGTTGATTGGTTAGCTGAAAGCGATAGAGAGACATTTCTACAGCAAGAATTAGACAGTCTTGTATGGATGGCAGTGCTGGTATTGGTTATTTTACCGGTGTTAGTGATCACCCAATCTTTGTTATCTCACCAAGGGCTGATGGGGAATTTTCCCATGCAAATTCGCTGGCAAGCTCACAGATATATGATTGCTCAAAGTTTGGGCTTTTTTCAAAATGAATTTGCCGGGCGTATAGCCACTAAAGTGATGCAAACTGCGCTATCAGTGCGTGAAACTGTGATGAAAACATTGGATATTTTGGTCTATGTCAGTGTTTATTTTTTCAGTATTTTATTCTTGGTTATCTCCGCTGATTGGCGCTTAAGTGCACCCCTCATTATTTGGTTTTTAGTGTATCTAGTGATATTGCGTACGCTTATTCCCAAGTTAAAAAGAGTGTCACAACGTCAAGCTGACGCGCGTTCGATGATGACAGGACGTATCGTGGACAGCTACACCAATATTACCACAGTCAAACTATTTGCCCACACTAACCGCGAGGCAGAATATGCTAAAGAGGGTATGCTGGGTTTTCTGAAAAAAGTTTATCCTCAGATGCGTTTAGTGACCGTGCTATATGGCTGCGTGTGGTTTAGCAACGCCCTTTTGGTATTCAGTATTACTGCGTTAGCGATATATTTATGGATGCTGGAACTGGTGACGCCTGGTGAAATCGCTATTACTGTGAGCTTGTGTTTGCGCCTTAATGGTATGTCGCAATGGGTGATGTGGGAAGTGTCTTCGTTGTTTGAAAACATCGGTACCGTACAAGACGGTATCAACAGCTTGTCGTTGCCTGTTGATGTGCAAGATAAGCCTCATGCCAAAGCCTTAGAAATGAAGGGCGGGGCTATTCATTTTAACAAAGTTAATTTTGGTTATGCGGGTGCGAATGATATACCCATTATAGTTTTCAAAGATCTTGACATTAAAATTAAACCGGGCGAAAAAGTAGGGCTAGTCGGGCGTTCAGGCGCAGGTAAGTCTACTTTAGTCAATTTACTGCTGCGCTTTTACGATATCCAAAGTGGTAGCATTAGCATAGACGGACAAGATATTAGTCAAGTTCAACAAGAAACTCTGCGCGCTAATATTAGTATGGTGACCCAAGACACCTCACTACTGCATCGTTCAGTGCGTGATAATATTTTATACGGGCGTTTAGAGGCCAGTGAAGAAGAGATGCTCAAAGCGGCCAAGCAGGCTGAATCTCACGAATTTGTACAAACCTTGTCTGATTTGCAAGGCAGAACAGGCTACGATGCTCACGTGGGTGAGCGTGGAGTGAAGCTATCTGGCGGCCAACGCCAGCGCATTGCTATAGCCAGAGTGATGTTAAAAGACGCGCCAATTTTGATTTTAGACGAGGCCACATCAGCCCTCGATTCTGAAGTGGAAGCCGCTATTCAACATTGTCTGAACCAGGTAATGGAAAACAAAACTGTATTAGCCATAGCACATAGATTGTCAACTATTGCACAAATGGATAGATTACTGGTGCTTGATGAAGGAAAAATAGTTGAGTCTGGTACTCACGCAGAACTTATACGTAAACGCGGGATTTATGCCAAGCTGTGGGAGCATCAAACGGGTGGTTTTATTGGTTTAGAATAAAGCATTATCAAATAGTGTTATCAAATAGCATCCATTCTTGAAAATTGAATTAACAGGGTGCTTATTGCGTCGCTTTGTATTGCGCCGCGTCACGTAGTTCAGTGTTTTATGTGCAAGCTATTTCAACGTGGTGTTACAGCGTTTCAAGTCAGGCCCTCACATGTGACATCGTCTCATGATGAGCATTCTGTAAGTATGGGGTTATTTTTGTTGTAGAGTAACCGCATTCAGAGGTAGGTATTGAGTGAGAACTTGAGACGTGTTTTTTTGATTGTTTGTGATTTCTTAGAAACAACTTTAAAGTTGTTGTATCGCAACTAGTCGTTAGTGATATTACCTAGCATCATCAAGTTATGCCTGTTGGGCAATTAATGATTTGTTCATCAGCTCTAAGCCTCGTAGTTCAACAGCATTTTCAATACGACAGCTATGTTCTTGATGAGCCTCTTTGATACACGTTTCTAATGAATGTCAGGATGCCAGCTTTTACATTTAAAACCCAAACATAGTATTGACCACAAACATGCTTCTATAAAAGGCAAGGTCGGTGCGGTGTTGCCACGTTCCTTAGACAAGGTAAATGATAATCTTATTGAGCAAGGTGCCAGATTTATTAAGTATTAGCGCATGGTAAACATACTGCTTCAAGGAGCTTTGATATCAGGTGGTTTGATTATCGCGATAGGGGCCCAAAATGCCTTTATTTTAAGGCAGGGTTTGTTGCGGCAAAAAGTTTTCTACGCCTGCAGTGTATGCTTTATCTGCGATGTTGTATTAATTACCCTCGGTGTCTTAGGTGTCAGCAGCGTTTTACAAAAATTCCCATTTTTCTTAAATTTGCTAGCAATCTTAGGGGCCGTATTTTTGTATTGGTACGCGGGTCATTCTTTTATCAGAGCTTACAAGGGTGATAGTCACCTAAGTATCGAGCAAGGAGGTTATAAAGAGCAATCAATCCCCAAATTAATGTTGACCACTTTGGCGATAACACTGCTAAATCCCCATGTATACCTAGACACCTTAGTTATTATTGGTGGTATAAGTGGCACCTTAAACTATGAAGAAAAATATTGGTTTTTGTCGGGGTCAGTATTGGCTTCATTCGTTTGGTTTTTTGGTTTAGGTTATGCCTCTAGAAAGCTCATCCCATTTTTTGAAAATAGTAGAACATGGGTAATTTTAGACTTACTTATTGGTGTAGTGATGTGTTGGATTGCTACAGGACTGACAATTTTTGCTTATCAGAGTTTTTATGCTTGAGCCTAATTTGAGACCTAACATTATCGACAACTTTATCGCACCAGCTTGTTTCGAAGCCATCAAAATTTTGTTTGAGGATGAATATCTGTTAGCTATCAATAAGCCTAGTGGTTTATTAAGTCTATCAGGTAAAAACCCGCTGAATAAAGACTCTGTTCATTATCGATTAGCACAACAATATCCTGATATCAGGTTGACGCACCGTTTGGATTTTGGTACTTCAGGAATAATGTTGCTGGCTAAGAATAAAGCGGTAAATGCCAATTTGACTAAGCAGTTTCAAGCTCGAAGTGTGACGAAACGTTACGTGAGTATTTTAGCTGGTGAGGTGGTAAAAATTGAGGGCTTGATTGATTTACCCATAGCTAAGGACAGTTTACTTTTTCCTCGTCTCAAAATTTGCCAACAAGCTGGAAAATTAGCTCAAAGTCATTACCAAGTCATTGAAAGATTAAATGAGCCAGCCAGAACAAGGGTGCTTTTTACACCTGTGACTGGCAGAACACATCAGTTGCGACTTCATAGTCAAGCCATTGGGCATTCTATCTTGGGATGCGACTTGTACGGAACTACAGCCACCCAAAAAATGGCGCCTAGGCTTTTATTACACGCCTTGGATATTAGCTTTGAGCATCCGCAATGGCAAAAGCGTATAACATTAACTAGTCCATGCCCTTTTTAAATGGTAAATAGGGCAGCAAATAGTCCAATCAAACCACCAAAAACACCGCCCCATACAACCAGCCAACCTAAGTGTTCTCTGATCATAGTCTGAATAATATCTTTAACCATTTTAGGTGTTAGCTCATCCAAACGTTGTTCAACAATTTGTTTGATCTTTTGGTGTAGCTCTTGCTGCATATCTGGCTGAGTCAATTCTTCTTGTAGTAGTAACATAAACTTAGGATCTTCAGTAATGTCGACCAATGCTGTCCCCATTTTATCAACAAAAGGCTGTCGCATCGGCTCTAAGGCTTCAACACCACCAAACATCCCCAGCATCTGACCAAATGAAGAGTCTTTGATGACTTCGACTAACGAATCGAATGTGGGTGCCAAATCTACTTTTTTGATAATAGGAGCAAAATCTACATGTATAGGCTGATTGTTGTCGGTCAAAAAGCGTTGAATGTTTTCTTCACTAAAAAACTGTTCCATCACCAGCGTGCGAATGCCGCTCTTAAAGTCTTCAAAGCGCTGTGGTATGACGCCAGAACCGTATAAACCGGGAACTTTCTCAAATAGCATATGCACCGCTATCCAATTAGTGAGGGCACCTGATACTGCAAACAACCCAACAGTTTTTAGGATAAGGTTGTCTAAGATAAAACCGAGCAGCACTGAGGCTAAGGCTAATCCGTTGGTGATAATACTCTTATTCAAAGAAATGACTCCGAGACGATTAAATTAGGAAGGGTTTATATCAGTAAAATGGATGCTGTCAATATGAGGAGATTATAATACTGATCTTTATATTGCTTGCTACTCAAACAATTTAAACACAGTTCAGGCATTTACCACATAAAAATATCTTTGCGTAAAGCTTCCATGCTGAGCTGAACAAGTTGTTGTGACTAAAATTACTTATTATTTGTGGTTGGTGTAGAAGTGAATACAGCGCTCTTTTCTCGTAAACAGCTGTCGTGTAAAGTAATAGTTCCATTTCAGATAATCAATAAACCTAGTGATTATTATTAAATAATATTGCGTTTGCTGCTGTTTGGAGCCTAATGTCAAAAATATATTTCGTAAGGCTTGTGTGTTGCTCATTTGCCTTCTTCAATCTTTCCTCTTGAATCCACGATACCAATAAGTATAATGCTGCTCCCTCCTTGCTAGCGATTCAGAGTTTTTCCCGAAAAATAAATGATGCTATAAGGTTGGTGTAATTAAAATTTACGTTATGGGATAATTTTTTAGTATCCGATACTGTTTTAAGTTTTAGGGGTGTAGTTCCAATTGGTAGAACAGCGGTCTCCAAAACCGATGGTTGGGGGTTCGAATCCCTCCACCCCTGCCATTTTATTGGCAAGAATGTCCCATTTTTAGGTGACGGCGTAACTAGCAACAGAGTTAGGGTTTAGTATGAGTGAGAACACAGTAAACAATTCCAATCCATTAGACATGTTAAGATGGTTGGTTATATTTGGTTTGTTAGGGGGCGTAGTTGCCGTTAATCATTTTTTTCCAGAACTATCCGTTTTGTACATCGCCATAATTGCTGTTGCTGCTGTGGGTATTGCTGGATTCATAGCTTCTACAACGCTGAAAGGCAGTACCTTTATTTCTTTTGCAAAAGAGTCACGCACAGAAGTACGCAAAGTTGTGTGGCCCACTCGCCAAGAAACCACTACCACCACTATGATAGTGCTAGCTGCCACCGTCGTTATGGCACTTATTTTGTGGGGACTGGACGGGATTATTGTTGAGATAGTTTCATTTATAACTGGATTAGGAATTTAGGCTATGTCTGATAAAAAATGGTACGTAGTTCAAGCTTTTTCTGGATATGAAGGGCGCGTTCAAAAAACGTTGTTAGAACATATTAAGATGAACGAGATGGAAGATTATTTCGGTGATATCTTAGTGCCTACCGAAGAAGTGGTTGAAATGCGTGCAGGACAACAAAGAAAAAGCGAACGTAAGTTCTTTCCAGGTTACGTTCTAGTTCAAATGGATATGAATGAAGACTCATGGCATTTAGTTAAAAGCGTTCCTCGTGTTTTAGGTTTTATTGGAGGCACTTCAGATCGTCCCGCGCCCATTACTAAAAAAGAAGCGGATGCTATTCTAAATCGTCTTGAAGAAGGCATTGACAAGCCAAAACCAAAAACTTTGTTCGAACCAGGCGAAGTGGTACGCGTCACCGATGGACCTTTTGCAGACTTTAATGGTGTGGTCGAAGAAGTCGACTATGAAAAAAGCCGCCTAAAAGTATCAGTACTTATTTTTGGTCGTTCAACACCGGTAGAGCTGGAGTTTGGACAAGTAGAGAAAGGCTAGTTCAACAACAAGCTTACAATAAAAAAGGATGCTTATTGCATCCTTTTTTATTGGGTGTATGTGTCAGCAGTAAAGGTTTGAATGAAGGCTCTCAAATTAAATTTTTTCAAGCTGAGGGCTTCTTAGCTGAAGTTTCCCAAGCTGAAGTCTCCTAGGTAAGAGTTTGGAATAAATTAACCTATTATCGATAAGCTTTTCAAAAAAGTGTAAAATTTAGTCACGCTAGTACTTAGGTCAATAATGATAAGAGCACGCCGATGCATCGATGCACCAACAACTCAGCCGTGAATCCGAATGCTAATAGCTGAACCAGTAATTGCAGCTAAACCGGTGATGCACAAAACTAGGAATTGTCAACAATAAGACTTGTGCCGAAGTATTAGTTCATCTATAATTCGCGACCATTTTATTAAAACGGGAAGCCAACTGAGTAAGCATTCTCAGTGTTTACAAGGCGTTATACCCAAATTAGAGAGTAATTATCATGGCGAAGAAAGTCACTGGCTTAATTAAGCTTCAGGTTGCAGCAGGTGCCGCAAACCCTAGTCCTCCGGTTGGTCCTGCATTAGGTCAATACGGTGTGAACATTATGGAGTTCTGTAAGACGTTTAACGCAAGAACAGAAGCTCTAGAAAAAGGCGCTCCAGTACCAGTAGAAATTACTGTGTATGAAGACCGTTCTTTTACCTTCATAACTAAAACTCCTCCCGCTTCTTTTTTACTTAAAAAAGCTGCTGGAATAAAAAATGGTTCTGGCCGTCCTAATACTGAAAAAGTCGGTAAAGTGACGCGTGCGCAGTTAGAAGAAATTGCTCACACTAAAGAACCTGATTTGACTGCAGCAAGTTTAGACGCAGCAGTAAACACCATCGCTGGCTCTGCACGCAGCATGGGCCTAGTGGTAGAGGGGTAAGACATGGCTAAAATAACAAAACGCGCGCGCTTAGTACTAGAAAAAGTTGATGCGACTAAAGAATACGGATTCAACGAAGCAGTGGCTTTATTGAAAGAGTTAGCGACTGCTAAATTTGCAGAAAGTGTTGATGTTGCTGTTAACCTTGGTATAGATGCACGTAAATCTGATCAAAACGTTCGTGGCGCAACAGTATTACCAAATGGTACAGGTAAAGACGTACGCGTTGCTGTATTCACCCAAGGTGCTAACGTTGAAGCTGCCAAAGCTGCTGGCGCTGACATTGTTGGTATGGAAGATTTGGCTGAGCTAGTCAAAAAAGGCGAAATGAACTTCGATGTTGTTGTTGCTTCTCCAGATGCAATGCGCGTTGTTGGTCAGTTAGGTCAAATTCTAGGACCACGTGGTCTCATGCCTAACCCTAAGACTGGTACGGTTACACCAGACGTTGCAACAGCAGTAAGAAACGCTAAAGCAGGTCAAGTACGTTATCGCAACGACAAAAACGGTATTATCCACGCAAGTATTGGTAAAATCGCTTTTGAAGTGAAGCATATTCAAGAAAACTTAGCAGCATTGCTAGAAGCGCTTAACAAAGCTAAGCCTTCTTCAGCTAAAGGTATTTTCATTAAGAAAATTAGCCTTAGCACAACAATGGGTGCAGGTGTTTCTGTAGACCAAACGAGCTTAGAAACTAAGTAAGTGTGGTTTTAGCAATTAACTATTAGTAATAATAAGTTAACTGTTTCTCTATAAAGGTTATGGGTTGGAGTCCGAGTCGAGCTTTTTGTAAAATTAGCGAGACGACAGACTTCCGTCCTAGACCGCAGGCGTAAGTTGGCGAGTGAAGTAAGAGAGCATTCGCCTAGGCAATGATATTTATATTATTAGTCGCAAACAACTTACTTAAAAGGCCAGCCTGCGCAGACGGTGGTATCGACTCAGACTCTCTGGGATTAACGAACACCGTAGAGCGGTGGATTTATTCAAGCTAACGCTTAAATAATGACATCAATCTGTGAATCCTGGAACAGATATTTCTAATAGAAATGCTGTTTCAGACTTTAAGAGGTGAACACAGTGGCATTAGGCTTAGCAGCAAAAAAAGAGATCGTAATAGAAATAAACGATGTTGCGTCTCGAGCTCTATCTGTTGCCGTTGCTGAATACCGTGGTATGGAAGTAGCAGAATTGACTGACCTTCGTGTTAAAGCGCGTGAGCAAGGTGTTTATTTACGAGTTATTCGTAATACCCTAGCAAAACGTGGTTTGGCTGATAGTAAGTTTTCTGGTATGGACAGTGCTTTAACTGGCCCGTTAATCTATGGTTTTTCCATAGATGCCCCTGGCAGTGCTGCTCGTCTTTTCAAAGATTTTGGAAAGACCAACAGTAAGTTAAACGTAACTGCACTTTCTATTGGTAGTGGTTTGTTGGGTCCAGAAAAATTGGACGCAGTGGCATCACTTCCTACCCGCGACGAAGCGTTGGCAAGATTACTTGCTACCTTCAAAGCACCTGTCGAGAAATTCGTACGTACTATCAACGAAGTTCCAGGCAAGTTTGTGCGCGTATTGGCGGCGATCAAAGACGAAAAATAATTTTCGACTTTGGCATTATAATTTTTTAACATTAAACCCCAGGAGTTTAGAGAAATGGCTCTAACTAAAGAAGATATATTAAACGCTATTGCTGAAATGCCAGTAATGGAACTTGTTGAACTGATCGAAGCGGCTGAAGAAAAATTCAACGTTTCCGCTGCTGCAGCCGTCGCTGTAGCCGGACCTGCAGCAGCTGCTGAAGTTGTTGAAGAGCAAACTGAATTTGATGTCTTTATGACCTCTTTCGGCCCGAACAAAGTATCAGTTATTAAAGCAGTACGTTCTGCTACAGGTCTTGGACTAAAAGAAGCTAAAACATTAGTTGAAGCTGCTCCAACAGCTGTTAAAGAAGGTATTTCTAAAGCAGACGCTGATGAACTTAAGAAGACGCTTGAAGAAGCTGGCGCTGAAGTTGAGCTTAAATAATAATCTGCCTAAACACAGATTGTTAGCCTGAAATGGCATAGGCTGGTGATTTTTTAATCACCAGCCTTTTTGCGCTGTAGGATTTACTATTTTCATCCTTTGATATTAGTCCTAGTAATGAAGTGCAAATTGCAGGTAAAACTAAATAAAACCAATAAGTTAAGTAAGCCTCTTAACGACTTCGGTAAACGTTTTTCTGCAACCTTAAAGGATAGCGGAGGTTTGTTTAACTTTATGTCTTTATTGACATCTAGATAAGCAGGTTGGGTCAAAAATCGGCAGGCTGAGGAACCCATGGTTTACTCTTATAGCGAAAAGAAACGTATCCGTAAGGATTTTGGCAAACGTCCACAGGTATTGGAAATACCGTATCTACTTTCAATCCAGTTAGATTCTTTTAAGAAGTTTATTGACCTAGATGTAGATGGTCAACACGGACTGGAAGCAGCATTTCGATCAGTTTTCCCAATAAAGAGTTACTCCGGTAACGCTGAGTTGCAGTATGTAAGTTACCGTCTAGGTGCCCCAGTATTTGACGTGAAAGAATGTCAAATTCGTGGTGTTACGTACTCTGCACCATTACGTGTGAAATTGCGTTTAGTGTTGTTCGATAGAGAAGCAGCACCGGGCACAGTAAAAGACATTAAAGAGCAAGAAGTATACATGGGTGAAATTCCACTCATGACTGATAACGGTACATTCGTTATCAACGGTACTGAGCGTGTCATAGTGTCGCAATTACACCGTTCACCAGGCGTGTTCTTCGATCACGACAAAGGGAAAACTCACTCATCAGGTAAAGTATTATATAACGCTCGCGTTATACCTTACCGTGGTTCGTGGTTAGACTTTGAATTTGACCCTAAAGACAATTTGTTTGTACGCATAGATAGACGTCGTAAGTTACCGGCCACTATCATGCTACGTGCATTAGAAATGCCCACTGAAGAAATACTTGAGCTGTTTTTTGAAACAAACCAAGTACGTATCGACGGTGAAAAGTACCTGTCAGATATCGTTCCAGACAGACTTCGTGGTGAAACCGCGCAGTTCGATATTTTAGACAACAAAGGTAAGGTCGTAGTTGAAACAGGTCGACGCATTTCGGCACGTCACACGCGCGCGCTAGAAAAAGCAAAAATAACAGAACTTGAAGTGCCTGCAGAATATTTAGTAGGCCGTGTATTTGCCCGTGACTATATCAATAAAGAAACAGGTGAAGTTATTGTTAGCGCCAACGACCTGTTAACGTTAGAAAATATTGTTGAGATTACCGAAGCAGGTATCAAAGCATTCGATACGCTTTATATCAATGAGCTTGACCACGGTGCTTACATCTCAGACACTTTACGCATCGATGGTTCCAGCAATAAGCTAGAAGCCTTAGTTGAAATTTATCGCATGATGCGTCCTGGTGAGCCACCGACTAAAGACGCGGCTGAGACTTTATTTAACAACTTGTTCTTCTCAGAAGACCGTTATGATTTATCTGCTGTTGGACGTATGAAGTTCAACCGTCGTTTAGGTCGCGACGTCTCTACTGGTAAAGGCGTGTTAGACAAAGCTGATATCGTAGCTGTAATGAAGCAGCTCATCACTATACGTGATGGTAAAGACGAAGTGGATGACATTGACCATCTAGGTAACAGACGTATCCGTTCTGTTGGTGAAATGGCCGAGAACCAGTTCCGCGTTGGTCTAGTACGTGTAGAGCGTGCGGTTAAAGAACGTTTGAGTTTAGGCGACCTTGATGCAATTATGCCGCAAGATCTTATTAACGCTAAACCTATTTCTGCTGCGGTTAAAGAATTCTTTGGTTCAAGCCAATTGTCTCAGTTTATGGACCAAAACAATCCATTATCTGAAGTGACGCACAAACGTCGTATCTCTGCATTAGGGCCGGGCGGTTTAACCCGTGAGCGCGCAGGTTTTGAAGTACGCGATGTACACCCAACCCACTACGGTCGTGTATGTCCAATCGAGACACCTGAAGGACCTAACATTGGTCTGATCAACTCGCTTGCAAGTTATGCTAGAACTAACGATTACGGTTTCTTAGAAACCCCGTATCGTAAAATAGTTGACGGCGTAGTCACTGACGAAATTGACTATTTATCTGCGATAGAAGAAGGTCAATATGCGATTGCACAGGCTAACGTTGCACTTGATGATAAAGGTAAGTTGACTGAAGATCTGATCCCCTGCCGTTTCCGTGGTGAAACCACGTTGATGTCAGTATCTGAAATCACTTACATGGATGTGTCACCACAGCAGATCGTATCTGTTGCTGCTAGCATTATTCCTTTCCTAGAGCATGATGATGCTAACCGCGCACTAATGGGTGCTAACATGCAGCGTCAAGCCGTTCCTACATTGATTGCTGAAAAGCCGTTAGTGGGAACAGGTATGGAAAAAATTGTTGCAGTTGACTCAGGTGTCACAATTATTGCCAAGCGTGGTGGTTCAGTGTCTTTTGTCGATGCGAGCCGAATTGTTGTTAAAGTTAATGAAGCTGAAATGACTGCTGGTGAAGCAGGAATTGACATTTACAACTTAACAAAATATACCCGCTCAAACCAAAATACTTGTATTAACCAAAGACCCACTTGTAATGTTGGCGAACCGGTTGTTACAGGCGATGTATTAGCTGATGGTCCGTCCACCGATATGGGTGAACTGGCACTAGGTCAAAACATGCGTATCGCATTTATGCCTTGGAATGGTTACAACTTCGAAGATTCAATCTTGATTTCTGAGCGTGTAGCGATGGAAGACAGATTTACTTCTATCCACATTCAAGAATTAAGCTGTATTGCTCGTGATACTAAGCTTGGTCCAGAAGAAATTAGCGCTGATATCCCTAATGTTGGTGAGTCTGCGTTGGGTAAGCTGGATGAGTCTGGTGTGGTTTACATCGGTGCCGAAGTTAAAGGTGGCGATATTCTGGTAGGTAAGGTCACACCTAAAGGTGAGACCCAGCTGACTCCAGAAGAGAAACTTCTACGAGCTATCTTCGGTGAGAAAGCTTCTGACGTTAAAGATACTTCGTTACGTGTGCCTAACAGTGTACATGGAACAGTTATTGACGTTCAGGTCTTCACCCGTGATGGTGTTGAGAAAGACAAACGCGCTCGTGAAATTGAAGATATGCAATTACGCGAAGTGAAAAAAGACTTGTCTGACGAATTTAATATATTAGCTGACGGCATCTTTGCTCGTGCAGGTAACTTATTGCTCAAGTCAGGTGTTGAGCAGGAAAAACTTGACAACATGCCTCGTGACAAGTGGTTTGACTTAGCGCTTGATGATGAAGATGCACAATTAGAGCTTGATCAAATTGCTGACCAACACGTTGAGATTAAATCTGACTTTGACACTAAGTTTGAAATCAAACGTCGTAAAATCACTCAAGGTGATGACCTAGCACCTGGTGTGCTTAAAATTGTTAAGGTTTACCTTGCAGTTAAGCGTCATATTCAACCTGGTGATAAAATGGCGGGTCGTCACGGTAACAAAGGTGTTATCTCGACTATTAAACCTGTTGAAGACATGCCTTACGATGACTACGGTACGCCGGTTGACATCGTATTGAATCCGTTGGGCGTACCATCGCGTATGAACATCGGTCAGGTGCTTGAAACTCACTTAGGTATGGCTGCTAGCGGTATCGGTGTAAAGATCGATCGCATGCTCAAAGAACACGAAGATATGGCTAAGCTACGTAGCTTCTTACAAGAAGTATACAGTGCTGGTAAATCGCATCAGGAAGTCGATTTAAGTACTTTCAGTGACGATGAAGTTACCCGCTTAGCTGGTAACCTTCGCAAGGGTGTACCTATGGGAACACCTGTTTTTGACGGCGCAACTGAAGCTGAAATCAAACATATGCTGACTTTGGCAGATATCCCAGAAAGCGGACAAATCACTTTGTTCGACGGTCGTACCGGTCGCGCATTTGAGCGTCCAGTGACTGTGGGCTATATGTACATGTTGAAACTGAACCACTTAGTAGACGATAAAATGCACGCTCGTTCTACTGGTTCATACAGTTTGGTTACACAGCAACCGTTAGGTGGTAAAGCGCAGTTTGGTGGACAACGTTTCGGAGAGATGGAAGTATGGGCACTAGAAGCATACGGTGCTGCCTACACCTTGCAAGAAATGTTAACTGTCAAATCTGACGATGTGAATGGCCGTACCAAAATGTATAAAAACATTGTGGATGGCGATCACCGTATGGAACCTGGTATGCCGGAATCCTTCAACGTATTGTTGAAAGAAATTCGTTCGCTAGGTATCAACATCGAACTAGAAGAGCGATAAGCTGCTCGTTGAGCTTTTAGACATGATGGTGCAGCGCATGTGTGCTGCACCTTTGCAATTGACTCCGCTGGGAGAGAAGTGTGAAAGATTTATTAAAGTTTCTTAAGCAACAACATAAGACTGAAGAATTCGATAATATCCGGATTGGTCTCGCATCACCGGACATGATCCGTTCGTGGTCATTTGGTGAAGTTAAGAAGCCAGAAACAATTAATTACCGTACTTTTAAACCTGAACGTGACGGTTTATTTTGCGCACGTATTTTTGGTCCTGTAAAAGATTACGAATGTTTGTGTGGTAAGTACAAGCGCCTTAAACATCGCGGTGTGATCTGTGAGAAATGTGGGGTAGAAGTTACCTTAACCAAAGTACGCCGCGAGCGTATGGGCCACATTGACTTGGCTAGTCCAGTTGCACATATTTGGTTTTTAAAATCATTACCGTCGCGTATTGGTTTGATGTTAGATATGACATTACGTGATATTGAGCGCGTACTTTATTTTGAATCATATGTGGTGTCAGAGCCGGGTATGACGACGCTTGAGCGTAGCCAACTTCTGACTGAAGAAGAATATTTGGATGCACTTGAAGAGCACGGCGACGAGTTCGAAGCGAAAATGGGTGCTGAAGCAGTGTATGAATTGCTTAAAGCATTAGACGTAGATGCTGACGTTGTTTCTATGCGCGAAGAGTTGCCTTCAATTAACTCTGAAACAAAGCGTAAAAAAATCACTAAACGTTTAAAATTATTAGAATCGTTCCAATTATCAGGTAACAAGCCTGAGTGGATGATTTTAACCATACTGCCCGTGTTACCACCCGACTTGCGTCCTTTGGTGCCACTAGATGGCGGACGTTTTGCGACTTCAGATTTGAACGATTTATATCGTCGTGTTATCAACCGTAACAACCGTTTGAAGCGTCTTTTGGACCTCGCTGCGCCAGATATTATTGTGCGTAACGAAAAGCGTATGTTGCAAGAAGCGGTAGATGCGTTGTTAGACAACGGTCGTCGTGGTCGTGCTATAACAGGTTCTAACAAACGCCCTCTAAAATCTTTGGCTGACATGATCAAAGGTAAACAAGGTCGTTTCCGTCAAAACTTGCTAGGTAAACGTGTTGATTATTCTGGTCGTTCTGTCATAACAGTTGGACCCACATTACGTTTGCATCAATGTGGTTTACCCAAGAAAATGGCACTTGAATTATTTAAGCCGTTTATCTATGGAAAACTAGAAGGCCGCGGTCTTGCTACGACTATTAAAGCCGCTAAGAAGTTAGTTGAGCGTGAAGATCCAGAAGTGTGGGACGTTTTAGACGAAGTGATTCGTGAACATCCAGTGTTGCTTAACCGCGCACCGACACTTCACAGATTAGGCATACAGGCATTTGAACCCATACTAATCGAAGGAAAAGCGATTCAGTTACACCCATTAGTGTGTGCTGCATATAACGCCGACTTCGACGGTGACCAAATGGCCGTGCACATTCCGCTGACGATTGAAGCACAGCTTGAATCTCGCGCATTGATGATGTCTACCAACAACATTCTTTCACCTGCTAACGGCGAGCCAATCATCGTACCTTCACAGGACGTGGTAATGGGCTTGTACTATATGACGCGTGATCGTGTCAATGGTAAAGGCGAAGGCATGATGTTTACTAGCCCTCATGAAGCTGAAAAAGCATACCGCACTGAAGCAGCAGAACTACATGCTCGCGTCAAAGTGCGTATCACAGAACATGAGACAGATGCTGAAGGTAATAAAGTTGAAAAAATTACTTTAACCGACACCACTGTAGGCCGTGCAATTTTCTCATTGGCTTTGCCACCAGGTATCCCTTTCGAGATTATTAACAAAGCGATGGGTAAAAAGCAGATTTCTAAGCTATTGAATGCTTGCTATCGTACCTTAGGTTTGAAAGACACCGTTATTGCTGCTGACCAAATCATGTATACCGGTTTTCACTATGCGATGATCGCGGGTGCATCTGTTGGTATAGATGACATGGTTATTCCTGATGCTAAGAAAGATATCATCGAAGACGCAGAAGCTGAAGTACGTGAGATCCAAGAGCAATTCCAATCAGGTCTTGTTACTGCGGGTGAACGTTACAACAAAGTTATTGATATTTGGTCGAACGCTAACGAAAAAGTAGCCAAAGCGATGATGGACAACTTGTCGGTTGAGACAGTTAAAAATCGTGACGGTGAAATGGAACAGCAGAAGTCTTTCAACTCAGTATTTATGATGGCTGAATCCGGAGCACGTGGTAGCCCAGCGCAGATCCGCCAGTTAGCTGGTATGCGTGGATTGATGGCTAAACCAGATGGTTCGATCATCGAAACGCCTATTACTGCTAACTTCCGTGAAGGCTTGAACGTACTTCAGTACTTCATCTCTACTCACGGAGCACGTAAAGGTTTGGCCGATACGGCATTGAAAACGGCTAACTCGGGTTACTTAACCCGTCGTTTAGTTGACGTTGCACAAGACTTGGTTATCAATAACGATGATTGTGGCACTTTCGAAGGTGTTAAAATGACGCCTCTAATCGAAGGTGGTGATGTGGTTGAACCATTACGCGAACGCGTGTTAGGTCGAACTGTCGCTGAAGACGTTATGAAGCCAGGCACTAAGGAAGTATTAGTAGAGCGTAACGTTTTACTAGACGAAGCCTTAGTAGACTTACTTGAGGTCAACTCAATTGACCAAATTCAGGTGCGTTCTGTTATCACATGTGAAAATGACTTTGGTGTATGTGCCAGATGTTATGGCCGTGATTTGGCTCGTGGACACATGGTTGGTCATGGTGAAGCGGTGGGTGTTATTGCCGCTCAGTCAATCGGTGAACCAGGTACACAGCTTACTATGCGTACGTTCCACATTGGTGGCGCGGCATCAAGATCAACTGCAGAAAACAATGTACAAGTGAAAACTACGGGTACCTTGAAACTGTATAACGCTAAATACGTGCGCAACAGTGATGACAAAGTAGTGATCGTTTCTCGCTCAACTGAAATTTGCATTATTGACGATCAAGGTCGTGAGAAAGAGCGTTATAAAGTGCCTTACGGTGCAATCTTAACGGTAAATGATGGTGCTAAAGTGACTTCTGGTGAAGTTGTTGCTAACTGGGACCCGCATTCACATCCAATCGTGACCGAGCGTGCTGCGAAAATTAGCTACTCTGACATTGATGATAGTAATACTGAGATGCAGCAAGACGACCTAACCGGTCTTACCCGTATCGTGGTCAATGACTTATCAAAAGCGAATGCAAAAGAACCTAAGCTGATCCTTGAAAGTGAAGAGTTTGGTTTACAAGAAATTCGTTTACCCAGCTTTACTACTATCGAAGCAACTGAAGGTATGGATGCTAAGCCTGGTGATGTATTGGCCCGTATTCCGCAAGAAAGCTCGAAGACTCGTGATATTACCGGTGGTCTGCCACGCGTAGCTGACTTGTTTGAAGCGCGTAAGCCGAAAGAGCCAGCTATTCTTGCAGAAGTGTCAGGAATGATTGGTTTTGGTAAAGAAACTAAAGGTAAGAAACGCTTAACTATTACGCCAAAAGACGGTGAACATTACGAAGAGATGATCCCCAAATGGCGTAACCTCAACGTATTTGAAGGTGAAAACGTTGAGAAAGGTGAAGTCATCGCAGATGGAGCAGAGTCACCTCATGACATCCTCAGATTGCGTGGCATCAGTGCTGTTTCAAACTATATCGTTAACGAAGTACAAGAAGTTTACCGCCTTCAAGGGGTAAAAATTAACGATAAACACATCGAAGTGGTTATTCGTCAGATGTTGCGTAAGTGTATGATTTCTTATGCAGGTGACAGTAAGTTCTTAGAAGGTGAGCAAGTTGAAGTGTCTAATGTGAAAATCGCTAACCGTGAATTGGAAAGACAGGGTAAAATTCCTGCTCAGTACGAGCCACAGTTATTAGGTATCACTAAAGCATCGTTGTCTACTGAATCGTTTATTTCAGCAGCATCTTTCCAAGAGACGACCCGTGTTCTTACCGAAGCAGCAGTGCAAGGTAAAGAAGATGAATTACGCGGCTTGAAAGAAAACGTTATTGTTGGACGCTTGATACCAGCTGGTACCGGCTTCACGTATCACCAAAAACGTACTGCTAGAAAACTAGCAGAACAACAGGGACTGGAAGAACCTTCAGTTTCTGCATCTGAAGCAGAACTAGCACTATCTGAAGCACTAAATGCTGAAGTTAGTGAGACACCTGCCGACGAGTAAAAAATAAGATCAGCAAGTGATCTGTAGAATAAAGATTGCTGACTAAACTCATGTTTTACGCAGTTTAGCAGCAGTCTTACTTGACAGCTCAGCCATTGATCATTAGACTTCCGCGACCCGAAATTCGATGACTTTTTCGTCACTAATTTAGGGAGCGCGGATTTTTCGCGTTTTACGCCCTCAAAAAAGGGCAATCAGTCGTAATTTTAATCAGGAGCTAGTTAATGGCAACAGTTAACCAGTTAGTGCGCAAGCCACGCAAACAACCTGCGACGAAGAGCAACGTCGCGGCTTTGCAAGCCTGCCCACAACGCCGTGGAGTGTGTACACGTGTATATACCACCACACCAAAAAAGCCGAACTCTGCACTACGTAAAGTATGTCGTGTTCGTTTGACCAACGGTTTTGAAGTATCTTCATACATCGGTGGTGAAGGTCACAACTTACAAGAGCACAGTGTCGTTCTTATTCGTGGTGGTCGTGTTAAAGATTTACCAGGTGTTCGTTATCACACCGTTCGCGGTACATTAGATTGTGCTGGCGTAAGTGATCGCAGAGCTGGTCGTTCTAAGTACGGTACGAAAAGGCCTAAGTCTTAACGGTTCTCCGTTAGTAAGGCCAAACTAAAGTAATAATTGAGTTTTGGGAATACCCTGAAAATTCTACGGAGAATTTGAAATGCCAAGAAGAAGAGTTGTAGGTCAACGTAAAATCCTACCCGATCCTAAGTTCGGATCAGAGTTACTTGCTAAATTTATGAATGTCGTCATGTTAGACGGCAAAAAATCGACTGCTGAAAAAATCGTTTACGGTGCATTAGAAATTGTTGCTACTAAAGCTGACAAAACGCACTTAGAAATATTTGAAAGCGCATTAGACAATATCCGTCCTACCGTTGAGGTTAAATCTCGTCGTGTTGGTGGTTCTACTTATCAAGTTCCAGTAGAAGTTCGTCCGGTACGTAGAAATGCTCTAGGTATGCGTTGGTTGGTTGATGCTTCTCGTAAACGTGGTGAAAAATCAATGGCTCAACGCCTTGCAGCTGAAATGCTCGACGCTGCTGAAAACAAAGGTTCTGCGGTTAAGAAACGTGAAGACGTTCACCGTATGGCTGAAGCCAACAAAGCTTTCGCTCACTACCGCTGGTAATAAGAGAAAGTTATGGCTCGTAAAACGCCCCTTGAGCGTTATCGGAATATTGGTATTGTTGCCCATGTGGACGCGGGTAAAACCACGACCACTGAGCGTGTTCTTTTCTACACCGGTTTGTCTCACAAGCTTGGTGAAGTCCATGATGGCGCAGCCACTATGGATTGGATGGAGCAAGAACAAGAGCGCGGCATTACCATTACTTCGGCAGCGACGACCTGTTTTTGGTCGGGTATGGACAAACAGTTCGAACAACATCGAATTAACATCATCGATACCCCTGGACACGTTGACTTCACTATAGAGGTAGAACGTTCTTTGCGGGTGCTTGATGGTGCTGTCGTGGTATTTTGCGGTTCGTCAGGTGTAGAGCCTCAATCTGAAACAGTATGGCGCCAAGCTAATAAGTACCACGTTCCACGTATCGTATTTGTTAACAAAATGGACCGTACTGGTGCAGATTTTGAGCGCGTAGTAAAACAAATAGGTACTCGTTTAGGCACCCAATGTGTGCCTATTCATCTAAATATCGGTGCTGAAGAGACATTCAAAGGTGTAGTCGACCTTATTAAGATGAAAGCCATTAATTGGAACGAATCTGATTTAGGTATGACCTTCATTTATGAAGATATCCCTGCTGATTTATTAGACAAAGCGCAGCAGTTGCGCACTGAACTAGTTGAAGCAGCAGCTGAAGCCACTGATGAGTTGATGGATAAATATTTGGAAGGCTTTGAGCTAACCGAAGACGAAATCAAGTTTGGTTTACGTAAACGTACCCTTGCGAATGAGATAGTCTTAGCTACTTGTGGTTCGGCATTTAAGAACAAAGGTGTACAGGCGGTGCTTGACGCAGTCGTTGATTACCTTCCTGCTCCTATAGATGTGCCTGCCATAAAAGGTGTACTTAACGACAAAGATGAGACAGTTGTAGAACGTCCAGCAGATGATGCTGCACCGTTTTCTGCCTTAGCATTTAAGATTGCTACTGACCCCTTTGTTGGTACATTAACGTTCTTCCGCTGCTACTCTGGTGTAGTTAACTCAGGCGACGCTGTTTACAACCCAGTGAAAGCTAAGCGTGAGCGATTTGGACGGATTGTTCAAATGCACGCCAAGGATAGAGAAGAGCTAAAACAAGTACGTGCTGGCGACATTGCTGCTGCCATAGGTTTAAAAGATGTAACTACGGGTGACACATTGTGTGATCCTAACCACATCATCACCCTAGAACGCATGGAATTTCCAGAACCGGTTATTTCTATAGCAGTAGAACCGCGCTCTCAACCAGACCAAGAAAGAATGGGGATCGCCCTAGGTAAACTAGCAGCAGAAGACCCCTCCTTTAAGGTTCATACTGACGCAGAATCGGCGCAAACAATAATTTCAGGTATGGGTGAACTACACCTTGATATCATTGTTGACCGCATGAAACGTGAGTTCAACGTTGAGTGTAACGTAGGTAAACCTCAGGTTGCTTATCGCGAAACAATCCGTAGTAAGGTTGATGTCGAAGGTAAGTTTGTTCGTCAATCAGGCGGCAAAGGCCAGTATGGTCACGTTTGGCTAACTATCGAACCTAATGATGAAGGCGCTGGATACACATTTATCAACAGTATTGTAGGGGGCTCAGTTCCAAAAGAATTTATCTCTTCAGTTGATAAAGGTATCGAAGAACAGATGCAAAATGGTGTAGTAGCTGGATACCCGGTGCTTGATGTAAAAGTTACCTTGTTTGACGGTTCATATCATGATGTTGACTCTTCAGAACTGGCGTTTAAAATTGCTGGGTCGATGGGGTTTAGGAAAGGGGCTGCAGAAGCAAACCCAGTATTGCTTGAACCAACTATGAAAGTCGAAGTCACCACTCCAGAAGACTGGATGGGTGATGTAGTAGGCGACCTTAATAGGCGCCGGGGTATGATAGAAGGCATGGACGACGGTGTGGCAGGTATTAAAATAATACATGCTAAAGTACCGTTATCAGAAATGTTTGGCTACGCTACTGACTTGCGCAGTGCAACTCAAGGGCGGGCATCATACTCTATGGAATTTTATAAATACTCAGAAGCGCCGAGTAATGTCACTAAAGCCATTACCAACGCGCGAACTTAAATTTTAATGAAGGTCTGATCTGGCACTTTTATAGATGTCGGGTTTTTAACTTAGGAAACCAGTAAAATGGCAAAAGCAAAGTTTGAACGTACTAAACCGCATGTAAACGTCGGTACTATCGGCCACGTTGACCACGGTAAAACCACATTAACAGCCGCAATCACCACTGTATTAGCGAAGACTTATGGTGGCAACGCATCTGCATTTGATATGATCGATAACGCTCCAGAAGAGCGCGAACGTGGTATCACTATTTCAACGTCTCACGTTGAATATGACACACCTGCACGTCACTACGCCCACGTAGACTGTCCTGGTCACGCCGATTATGTTAAAAACATGATTACTGGTGCTGCTCAAATGGATGGCGCGATATTGGTTGTTGCTGCTACAGATGGTCCTATGCCACAAACACGTGAGCACATCTTGTTAGGCCGTCAGGTTGGCGTACCTTTCATGGTTGTTTTCATGAACAAATGTGACATGGTTGACGACGAAGAATTACTAGAATTGGTAGAGATGGAAGTACGTGAACTACTTTCAGAATACGAATTCCCAGGTGACGATTTACCTGTTATCCAAGGCTCAGCACTTAAAGCACTAGAAGGCGACCCAGTTTGGGAAGCAAAAATCCTTGAGCTGGCTAATGCACTAGATACTTATATCCCACTCCCAGAGCGCGATATCGACAAACCTTTCCTACTGCCTATTGAAGATGTTTTCTCAATCTCTGGTCGTGGAACCGTTGTAACTGGACGTGTTGAACGCGGCATCGTTAAGACCGGTGATGAAGTAGCAATCATTGGTATTAGAGACACAACGAAGAGTGTTTGTACGGGCGTAGAGATGTTCCGCAAATTACTTGACGAAGGCCGTGCCGGCGAAAACGTGGGTGCTTTATTACGTGGTACTAAGCGTGAAGATGTTGAGCGTGGTCAAGTATTGGCTAAGCCTGGTTCAATTTTGCCGCACACTAAATTCGAAGCTGAAGTCTACGTGCTTAGTAAAGATGAAGGTGGCCGTCATACGCCATTCTTTAAAGGTTATCGCCCACAGTTTTACTTCCGTACAACTGACGTAACAGGCGCTGTAGAGCTTCCTGAAGGCGTAGAGATGGTTATGCCTGGTGACAACTTGAAATTCGTAGTTGAATTGATACACCCTATCGCGATGGACGAAGGCTTACGCTTCGCAATCCGTGAAGGTGGCCGTACTGTAGGTGCTGGCGTAGTATCT
>Ga0222645_100367_pt1 | contig 26167 bp, 24 predicted proteins | sample AntAcemetagen292_FD_179881 | JGI IMG/M metagenome (GOLD analysis project Ga0222645, IMG submission 179881) | Saline water microbial communities from Ace Lake, Antarctica - #292 | ecosystem: Environmental > Aquatic > Non-marine Saline and Alkaline > Saline | place: Antarctica: Ace Lake | collected...
CTTCTTCAAGAGCCGCAAGATCTTCTGCTATCTCTGGCTTGTACTGCCTCATTGCGATTTGGACACACTCCATCAGTACGTCCATCGACTTTTCATTGTCATCGGCAACTTGCGCTACCTGCTCAAATTTTTTCATAAAACTACGCAGCAGCGAAATCTTTAGTGGTCTAACAGTTATGGTAGATCCATCCATTAGCTTTAGCGTGTTCTCTTCGTTAATAGTTACAGCCATTCTTTTTTCCTCTCAATAGCCCCGTTTGGTTATTACAAGTATACCACAAAGGGAATTTTTATTTTTTAGTTAAGTCCTCGTAGCCCAGCCCCATGCCTATTCCGAAGCCCGCATTCCTAGCATTTACACCCTGCAAGGCTGTAATATCGTTTGCATCTTTAGCTTTTCCACCACTGAATACACGAGCCTTCATTTCTTCCCACTCATCCTTCTTGCCCGACTGCTTGTCAATGTCAATACCTTGAATTGCTGCCAAAAACTTTTTCTCTGAGTATTCAGCTTCCCTCTTTGCATTAAGAGTGGCAGACAGCTCTGGCATAGACATTGAAAGCTCTAGGTCCTCATAGTCCTTCCATATTCCCAGAAGGAACACTTCTGCCTCGAGCTCTGCAAGCTTTGTGTTTTCCCAGGACACTGAAGAGTCCGTAGCCTTTTCTTTTATTTCAGAGGGCTCATTCTCAGGCTCTATCTTTATCCCAGCGGCAAACTTTAGTATTGCGTATAGACCTTGTATGTCAAGGTTATCCTCTACGTCATAAATGGTTTTTATTGAAGGGCAGAACTGCTTCATAGATATCCTTACGCACTCTAGGATATGTGTCATGGACTCGTCATCATTCTCTGAACTTTCGATATACCGGAAGGCATCCATAAACTCTCTGAGATATTTAATTTTTAACGGGGTGACATAAAGCTCTGTACCGTCGACTAATTCGACGATACCGGATTCATAAATTTTAGTTGCCATCCTATAAGTATAGCAAAAAGAAATCCCCCCCAGATGCAATCTGAGAGGGAAATCTATATTAAATTATATTTACTTTTTATGCAGCTGGGATTGTGCGATCTACGATCTTTCCATATGACGCTGAGTCATTTGGTAGAAGACGGAACGAGACCTCAAACATTGTTGCCTCATCACGCTTTGCTGATACTGTAACATTCTCAATGGAGAGTGCTCGGTATGCAACATAGACGCGCTCAACCTGGTCAGAAAGTGCACAGTCTCCTGTACCTGGTCCAACGGCTACTAGGCCTCTCTCAACTGGACATTCTCCAATTTCACCTGCGGACAGGTTTAGTGTTGGGTTCAGTGCAACTGTAGTTAGGTCTGCGTCTTTTCCAGCAATAGAAAACAAGAGGTTCTCTAGAGTGGACTCAGCGAAAGCAGTGTTAAGATTAACCTGCATTCCCTGCTTGTAAAGCTTTGCAACGTCTAGTACCTGGTCAACCTGAACTTCTCCGAAGTCTGGCTGAAACAAAATCTCTAGGCCGTTCATTGTGTAGCCTACGTTACGGAAGTCTACGTCGCCATCAAGTGTTTCCTTGAACGACACGTCATCCACGTAAGCTGGAAGATCTGCGTCTGTAAGAAGCCCATCTTCGTACGTAAATAGTGCTGCTGCTCCAACGATAATGTTGGAACTAGATCCACGTGTATATGCCATATTATTTCACCTCTTTTTCCTTAAATAGAGTAAAGAGCGTTTGTTTCCTCATCATTATTATACCACGTTTTTTTAACTATCTATTTATGCCAGTCGTAGTCAATGATTATTTTATTCCCCGCATAGGTCCTTGCAGTGCCAAAATCAATGAGGTCTCTAGTCTCTTCTAGCTGGTAAATCTTGATTCTATGAAAGAAGGGTGTAGGTCGGACTTCTCCTTTATCGTCTAGAAGTGGGTTTGCAGATGCCTGCTTTGCTGCAGAAAAAGAGTTTAGCTCCTGAGCAGACTCGTCTTCTCTGTCTAGAAGGTCCTGTATTACTTGCGTGGCTTCAATCAGCTGCACTGGATCACCAGATGTCTTGTAGAAGTAATACAAGAGCTGCTCTGACTTTATGTGAGGAAATGGAGTCTTTCTCATTTTAAACATTCTATCGTAAACAGCAAAAATATTATTAGCCGCGTCAGGAAAGGATACTGTCAAGTCCTCGATAGCTGTTGGTGAAGTCGGGAAGAAGGGAAACACAAAATCTGCCCCAAGCGTATCTGGTACGGCCTGTGCTAGATATGAGTTAATAAAAGCTGGTGGGTAATATATAGCCATTAGATGTCTACCTGTGCCTTTGTTATCCAGGAGTACCCTGCAGACAGGCCTATAGATTTTCCGCCTGCCATGCCGCTTCTAATGTTATTATGAAAGGCCTTTGGCCTGGATAAGTATGCCCTTAACCCCGTGGCGTCAAGGAACGCCTGAGAAAAGTACTGGTCCATAAATATGTTAAAGACTCTTTCAAAGGATCCTTGGGCATCTGCCCCTCCAGGATTGGCTACGTCAATCGGCCCCCTAGTAAACACTGTCTCACCGTCTTGCTCAAAAGCAAGTACCGTAGATCTTTTTGGAGCAATCCTGACAGGGATTCCGTACTCCATGATTCTTGCCTTATCGTAAAATGGTACATTAGAGCCGTTCTGGATAGCCTCTGATTGCCTGAATGTTGAAGAGACTGAAACCCCAGCACCAGTAACAACGTAGTCTATGTCGTACAGCCTTGCCGATGGGTTTCCGGAACTGTACCACTCGTATACGTGCTGCAGTGCCTCTGGGTCCACCCTAGCATTTGAGTCTATAAACTGCTTAGCCATCTCTACGGCTGACTTACCTATCTCCCTTTTGAATACTCTTTTGCCCCTCTGGGCACCGTCCAGAAAGCCAATGGAGTACTGGACCAAATTGTTCATGTCTTTATTAAAGGATGACATCCCAAACACAGCCCTCATTAGATATTTCCTGCCTGGTTTTCGGACCTTCGTATTACTACCTTATAATATTCGATGCTTCCGAAAGGCCCTACAAAAGGCTCTACAGATGCAAGCTCAAAGATAGTAGACCTGCCCGAGCGAACCCCAGCAGTTTCGTTATAAAGATAATTCTTTTGCTTGTCTTTAATGTTAGTTAAGATTACGTTAGTTATAGAGTTCTTTTCCTGCCTTGCGGAAAGCCTAGGGTCGGCTTTTAACCGACCTACCAAGACGAACTCTTGGGTGATGTTTATGTTTGGCTTAACGTCTTCTGAAAATGCAGAACCTGCGGAGGAGAAGTTGCAAGCAATGGTTCTGTCTAGCAGCCATTCCTTCTTTATGTTTCCGTAACTTCCTTGCTCTACGATTGGGTGCAGGATGTCTACCTGCATCGGAAAGGTAAAGTCGATTACGTCACATGCAGCCACTACAGGACTCCTAGCCTAGTAATCGTGTCAACGTGTCGGCTCAGGATCTTGTCAACTATTAGGTTTCCTGTTCCACCAAAGAGTTGCTTGTCAAACTGAATCTTAAACTGGTCCGTGTTATAAGCAGATACATACCTCTGAAAATACTCAAGCTTTCCACATTTGAGGTCTTCAACTAGAAGCTTTGTGGCATACTCGATGTCTGGAGAAATGGCCTTGGGGCCTACATCCAGAACAAAGTTATAGTCCCATCCTTTAGGAAAGTCTCCGAAGTTTCTTGCGTCATACACCAGGTCTCCTCGACCAATAGGTACTGTGACTTGCCGGCCTTCTAGCCTGTTTACTACGCCAGCGAGCTCTCTTACGATTGCCGAGTTATCTCGTGAGACCTTGTACAAGACATCCCAACCCCTAAGAGCTAGGGCAAAATTTTCATCTGCAACTGGGGAGTAGTCTGCGATCTTTGCTCTGACCCTAAAAGAATGCTCATCAATTATTTCTGATACTATAAAAGATCCGTTAAGTGATTCGTACTCTTCTTGGACACCAGAGATTACAATCCTATTTCCTACTTCATACTTGTTTGCCTCAACTGTTGTTAGGCCTACATCTTTTGTTACTGGCTGCTCTGCATCATGGAATCCTGAGATTCTTAGCTTGACGTCTTCTCCATCAAAAACTAATTTGCTGTTCTCATAAACACGTAGTACTTTGTTTACATCGTACCATAATGGCATATAATCTGAGCCCTGCCCAGCAGCTTGCACGTTTACTTTTTTATTGTAAAAGCCTTTGGCTACTACGCTATCAATAATTGCCCTGGAGACTATCTCCAAGGTCTTGTACTCCAAGATTTCTGAAGCTGTTGTACCTAATGTTTTGGGGTCTACGTAGGGCCTATAGATGTCTAGGTTGTCTTCTACTACCGTTTGCCCTGTTGAGTCTAATACCTTGAACAAGAACTTCCTGTCAAATTGTACCATTGACTTTGGAAGAGAGTAGGTTATCTTAGATGTAGCGTTTGAGACTACGTCAGCATTTTGAAATGAGTGATCCACCAAATCTTCTATATAAATTACATAAGAAGTATTTGCTTCTGGTACGTCCCAAGTAGTTACTATTGGATATGGTGGAACCCTCAATATCTCCATGCTAGTTGCCGAATTCCTCTTTTATTTCTTCTGGGGTTGCCAGACGGACAGCTCCAAGGGTTACCCACTGAATGGAATCTTTCTTGGACACTATGTTGTAACCTCTATAAACCTTGCCAAGACCACTCCAGCTTAGGTTTCTTTCAGAAAATACTGCAACTTTTTCCTCACTGACAACAGCTTTTTTCTTAGCTGGTGCCTTGGTGGATGGCTTCTTGGATGATGAGCCGATAGCTCCATCCTTTACTGGCGCTAAGGCTGGCTCTGAAGGTACTGGATCTGGGGATGTTATTACATTTACACCCTCGGTCTTTACAGCTTCTTCTTCGACAACATCGGCAACATCTACGTCTGAAGGCTTACCCTCAAAGGCTTCCTGTGTTTCTCCTTCTGGTCTTTCAAACTTAGTTCCGTCTTGAACTAGTCCGTCTCCATCGCCATCTCTAGCTTCTGGTTTAAATACATTTTCTGTCATATTGATATTCCTCCTGTGATAATTATATCAGATTAAACTTAAAAAGGGGCAGAGGCGAGATGCCCCTGCCCCCTCTTAAAAAGGATACTGTTACAGATTAAGCATCTGAAGCAGCGTCAGCGAACGCAATGGCGTCCTCTTCTTCCCACTGAATACCAAAACGTACGAATACGGTATATTCAATGGTGTCCTTCTTGGCCTTGTACTCTCGGTTAACAGTAATGTCTCTCTGGAAACCCCAAATACGGTTCTGAGGGAATGTAAGGTCTACATATCCTGCTGGGAAGTACGGAACTTCTTGAACGTCTACGCCTAGAACACGTGTAGTGCGAGCACCACCGAATGTCTGGCCGTTACCGTCTAGATAGGACTGTGTGTTTCCCTGAGTGCCGCTGATTTGGCCTGCGAAGGCTTCAGCGACTGCGTCTGCTAGGGTACCGTTATTCTTAACGATTCCCTGGAAGGCGTCGGTACCAGCGTAGAACTTAAGGTTGTTCTTAAGTGCGCGGTACTTGCGTGGCATGGCAGTGATAATGTCTTGCATTACCTCTGGAGTCCATGCATTGCCAGCGACGGTAACGATTGACTCGTGTGCGTCTCCACCAGTCTTGGCCTTGTTAACAAAGCCATCCATGATGGACAAGAAGTTACCAGTAGCACCGTCACCATTAATGGCTAGGTCCTCGATGTCATTTGCAAAAGCATTTGTCATCAAGCGTACTAGGTGGTCCTCAAGAGCTGCGCCCTCGATACCGTCTTCTAGACCTTCTGCAGATACTTCCCAGTCAAGACGAATCTTGCGTGTGGTAAGCTCTACCTTTGTGAATGTTGCTCCAGAGTTAGTGTAGTCGCCTGTTGCCTGTGCAGCTGCACGGATAACACGCTCTCCAACATTAACCTTCTCGAGCTCCATTGTGTTGGCCCGCATTGTAACTCTGCGGCCATCTTTGGCGAGTACAGTAGCATCCCAAACATAATCGATAAATCGACGAGCCTGCTCTGGACGGAGAATTCCGCTACCAGCATCACCCGAAGGATTAACCGCGTTTGCGCCAGTTGTTGAACCAAGTGATGCTGTTGGGATCATTCCGAGCGTTCCCGCTGCGGGAGTAGTTACCCCACCAATACCTCCTGATGCAAATGCACCTTCACCATTAAACAAACCGCTGTCTGCGCTTGCTGCATCTGGATTATTTTTCTTGATATCTTCCGACATTATGTCACCTCCTAAGTGATTGTTTATTAATTGAATAAATCGGCAGTTTTGAGGAAACGTCCGCCCCATAGGGATTTCTCAACCTTAGTTTCAGGCTGTTCCTGTACGATCTCGCCTAGATCGCCAGATTTACGGAAAGCGGTGTCAGCCTCAACTGCATCGATTCTCTTTCCAAACTCATTGAAGTCTCCTTCTGCATCCTGTATCTTTGAAGATACAAGACCTAGAGATTTCTTTAACTCAACAATTTCGTCATTTAGTGACTTGATTACTGTTGATAGATCGCTAAAGGCTGATGTAATACCGTCTTTAAGCTGAGATACAGCATCGGTTACATCATCTGATTTTGATACCTCTTCGGTAACCTCGACAGGGGACTCTTGGCTGTCAGACTTCATCTCGTCATAAGACTTGTCTTCTTCCTCTTCATCCTCAACGGACATGTCTGATGACTTCTCTTCCAAGACTTCAGCATCTGCTGACTTCTCTTCCATCTCGTCTTCTTCCATATCTTCTGTCTTGAGAACCTCACCGTACTCGTGTAGACCGGTGTTGGCATCTGCCTCTGGAGCGACCGCTGCTGCATCAGCAACTGTAGCCACTTCGACTACTTCTGCGCTTGTGTTATCAGTCATAGGGTCTTCCTCCTTTGTTATCTTAGAAAAATTAATGCCTTTAGCACTATCAACTAAGAACTTTATCATTTCTGATTTTTCGTTATCGTTTTTCTCAACGAAACCTATGTTCTTCATCTCTTCGCCGCTAATAGGGCTTAGGTATGACTCATCTTCAGATACCAGGACAATTCCTGACTGGTCATCCCAGAACACATTCTCAAAAGATGTATCTGGGGAAGAGCTCTTTACGACATTAATTCCATCAACTTTTTCAACTGACATAATGTTTGCAAACTGGTTTGCGGGGTTGTCAACGAGCGATAGCTCTACGAGGTCGTAATCTTTAATAATTCGAATTTTTGCATCTGACTTCTCATCATAGGCGTCATCCCACTTGTTCATTCTTCCACCAATTGAGAATCCTGACAGGGTTCCGTCTAATACCTTTTCCCAAGTTGCCTGAGCACCCTTGGAAACATATGCAGATACATATACGCCTGAAAAGAACTTCTTCTCTTCTGGGTCAAAGTACTTCTCTTCTTTGAAGGATACCATCTTTCCAACGGCTAGGGGCTGGTGCATCTCTCGGATGTTTCCACGAAACTTTCTGAAAGCTTCTAGGCTTGCCTCTGTTGTGACGATGTCATCCTGCTTGTCCACGTTGTCGAGTGTGGCAAAACCAGAGACAATACGTCTCTCTTTATCTACCTTGCTGAAAGGCATCGAGAGACGAACGTTGTCGCCCTCGGTATCTAGGTGAACCTTTGATATAGTCATGCTAGTTTATTATACACCCTTTTTACGATAAATGTTCTCAAAACGTTATGTTTAGAGGAACTAATCAGAGGATGTCCCTTCTCCTTGGGCGTTCCTACCGCTTAACGTAGACGTAGAATCTGACTCGTTGTTAGATCTTTCTGCATCTCTTGATCGGTTACCTGCAAGGTTAGCCCTTGCATCTGTTGCTTGTCTTGGTGACATTTCGAATGGAGAGTCTCCATCTGGCCTCTGAGGCAATCCTAGAGACTCACGAGCTTCATTAGGAGTCATGACCTGTGTCTTGACATAGCGTTCAAGTATTTGAGACTGAGCAATTTCATCTGTAAGGGTTAACTCGGTAAAGGCAAAGTCTAAGATATCAGTCTTTTCTCTAATTATCTTCTTTATCATCTTCTCCAGGTTAGTCTGTGCTGGTCTGGCAACTTGCTCTTTAAACGTTCTGTCTTGGGCTAGGGCAGCTGCTATAGAGGACGAGTCCGCTCCACCAATCTTTGATAGAGGTACTTGGTGTGCTACAAGTATATCATCTCTATTCCGAATTCTATACTCGTTGAACGATGCTTCCTGAACCCCATTCTCTATAGGCTCCATCTTAAACTCAACTTTATTGTTATCTGAATCTGCCGGCAATGGAATGTAAAGGGTTCTGTGAGACTGTCCTTTAAGGCTAGTCTGCAGGAACCTGAACATCTTATCCTCTGCCTCAGAGGACAGTTTGGCTCCCTTAAGAGTTACGACATAACGTGGTACGCCTTTGTTCCCAAAGTAGTCAATATTGTACTGAGAAGCAAGCTGATCTCCGTAAAGAGAAGATATGGCAGACATAATGTCTGGCACACCATAAAAGGTATTTAGGGGAGAGTACTCTTTGTAGTGAAGTATCTCATTAGGCCTAGGATCATCTGTCATGGGGTTTGTGTTCGTTGCCCCAAAGTTCCTAAAGTATACAACCTTATTACCTATGATCTGAACGTATCCGTCTCGTAGCCTTCTGGCTCTCATTGTTGTTGAAGGTATGTGGCCCACATAACCAATCTGACCCTTCGTGGTTCTACCAACTTCAAGGTACCCGTTTCCTGTGGCCTGAACGTCCGTGTAAAATTTCATCATTGTGCTAGTAAAGGAGTCATCCCTATTAAGACTATCTAGCCAGTCCTCCATCTCCACTTTTGCTCTCTGAATCCTCTTACGAGCACGAGCGACAGCTTCTGGATCTTCATTAGACTCAAGCTTCATCATTGTTCTTTTAGACACGTCAAAGCTGTATCCCAGACCAACAATGTTTTCTACCTTTGCATCAATGGCTGCGTGGTTGGCAAATGATGTGTCATAAAAGTTTGCTAGTTCATAGAGGTTCCAGGGAGGTGTAATCACATCAAACATGCCATACCCATTACGGTACACCGCTCCTGGGTTAAGCTCTTTGGAGTTTGCCCCGTTACCAGTATTGACAGCCAAAGCACTGTCCTGGTATATTGCGGATGTTACATCTATGTTGTTGTAAGCCATTGTGGTTTCAACTATAGGAGGGTTGTTTGCTTTTTGAATTCTTTCAGACCTACGCTTAAAGTTTTTATCAATCCCAGAGAGCCCCTTTAGGACGTCCCACTCTTTTAAGAAAGGGTCTTGGGCTTTAAATGGATCTGGCTCTTTGTCAAATTCTGGCAGGCTGGCGCCTATTACGTATTCAGACATTATCCCTCGTCCCCGTAAAGCCTTAGCGTATCTTTTGCTGCCTGTACTGAGCCAAGATCGTTTAGGTTTGGAAGTAGGCCGCTAGCCATTCGTTCCTTTTGCTCCTGGTACTCATCTTCAGACACCCTGGCAACTCCAGGCATGAACTCATAAGAGCCATCTCCCTGACCAAGAGCTGTAGCTTCTTGTTTAATCTTTGCTATCTGCAGAGCGTCCCCCTTGTGAGATGGGATGTTCAGTACGCTACCATGGCCATCCGTAAAAGGCTTTCCATTTGCTTTCTTCCAAAAATATATACCCCATGGGTAATCTTTTTCAATAACTGTGGCTTTAGAGTTACTGATTTGTCCGTTGTCTTTGTCTATCATAACCACTAGTATACCATACTATAGAGGTTTGACGATGGAAGATGACCAAGCCAAACCGTTTGTGATCTTATAGCCAAGAATACCTCCGACATATAGAACAGAATCATCTCCTGCCACGATCTTACTGGTTCCAGCGTAAGCTTTATAGATACTTGAGGGGTTTACTCCATAATATTGTGTGGAAGAAAGGATTAATACGTCATTCCAAAGATAATCAGTAGCGGACTGAGTTAGAAGGTTCTTCCAGTAAGCCCAAGAATTTGAACTGGCTGACACGGCATCCCAGAGCCTTACGGACTGACGCTCTACCTCTTGCAAGCTACTGGACTCGTAATACGATATGTTGTTTACCAGCATGGGGCCCGTAAATCTTATGGCACCGACAGATGAATCAAATCTAAGAGGCTCTGCAAACCTTATACCCAGGGCTGTCCATTCGTTAAGGTTAATTGTAGGAGTCTTGACTATCTTTCCGTTTATGTAAAATGCCAGTCCTGTCTGGAATTGACCAGTCTTTGCATTTAGTGCGTAAAGCCTTACGCGCTTGTTAGAGTTGTCAATTGGCTGCATAAAGACTTTTATAGAAACGTAATTCGACTCAAGCTCAAAGATTTTCGTTTCGCCTGTTGGGAAGCTATCCTGACCAAAGAACATAAACATCTGCGTAGCTATTAGACTGTAGTTCTCTGCTGCCTTTTCATTGACGTTGATTAAGAAGCCCCTGTTAATTAGCGCGTCATAATCTCCTACCTTTTCTATCCCGCTCTTCTTGGTCAGGTAGAGGTAAGGGGTGCTGCCTTTGTAGATCCTATATGGATTCCTAGACTTGTAGTCATAAAAGAGTGAGTATCTTTGGTAAGGGAAGATAGGTACGTTAAACTTTGTCCCGATTGGATTAGAGGTGGTATCGTTGAAAGCTTGGGAGGCATACTGTAGACTCCTTAGCCCGACCTTGTTCTTTATAGCTCCCCTAACCTTCATCTCGATGTGTGTAACAATGGCATAAGAGGTCATGGGCACGTCGTTTGGAGGGTAGATAATCGTTCCATCTACCACCTCAAATGCTGTGTTTATCCACCCTGCCCCGTACCTGATGTCAGTGGGGTTTACCACGTTGTTTCTTTGAGCTGTGGCTACATCTGAAAACTCAGACAGCTGCTTAGTTGCCCCAGACTCTATGAGCTGAAAGCTAACGTAAGTCTTTACGAGAGCCTCATCTGTGTCATACGAGGACAGCTTAAACTTGGGAGTAGATGGATAGTCTACGTTAAGCTGGAGAAAGGATAAGTCGTAATACTCTTCCCCAAAGGAATCTTTTACATACTGAGCAAAGTATGAAAGCGGAAGGTAGTCCTGCCAATAAGAGTCGCAGTCAACGTCTAGGCTATAGACTCCATAGTCTATAGATGCCGTTAGGGTGTAGGTTGCTATGTGGTCGTACAATTCCTCGAACGTAAAGGAGGACGGGATTCCTCCGTCTAAGACATTAGACCAAACGGACATGTTATAGAATCCTGCGTCAACATAACCCAGCTCTTCAACTTCAAAGAACTCTGGTACTTTGTTTACGTTTCTTTGTGTGCACAGTCCAACCTTGTAGATCTTTCCATCGAATTGAGCGGTATAGGTATTGTCTCCCGCAACAAACATCATCAACTGCTGGACATTGCTGAAGAAAGACAGCACGTCTGAACCAAAGTAGTTGCTTAAGGAAACAAACGATGCCCCCACGAAAACTTTTTCATTAAGAGTAATACCTTGCTTCGTGCTAATGACGGAGGCTTGTCCTCTAATAGTTAGCTCATAACTCAAAACGTCTTGCAGCAGGATAACAGAAAAGCTATCGCCGTTAACCTTGTTGACAAGCTTAAGAATTATCTTGGGGTCAGAGCTAAAGCTTTCAATTTCAAATATTGCATAAACAGCTTTTGATGGCTGATTGTCTATGTCTAAGGTCTGAAACCTTATAAACCCTGGGTTTTCTGAAAAGGTAAAATACGGAGTAAGGTGAGTTTTCTGGACGCTGTACCACGAGTCATAGTCTGTGCTTTGGAATATAAAGTCTGGAAGGCTTACTGTGGGGGAGGATAGGGCTAAGCCTGTCGTGTCTATGTTCTCAGAGATACCGTGCTCCCACTTCCCCATGTCTGGGTACTGGTAGTTATTAGTATAGTCTGCAACAGAGTAATCTATGAATGCAGTACTTGCTCCAAAAGATTTGTTTGACCCATCTGGAGACTCTACAGCTTGACCGAAACCAAATCGTCTTTTTGCTACGAGGGATGGGACTACGTATGGGTAGAATGCCGGACAGTCTATCTCAACAACTGGTACATCTTCATAAGCATATACACCCCAGTAGTCTTCTCCGTTTTCCAAGTCTTCAAAAACTAGCTCTGAGGTCTCATAAGTAATGTTTAAGACCTCTTCTCCGTTTACAAGAAGGCTTGCAGAGTTTACGGCTATTCTGATGTCTACTAACATTGGGCGATACCACTCACCCACAAAGTATGAGCCGATCTCTTCCCCTATTTTAAATCTTAAGAATGGTCCATCGGAATACAGGCCATAGTCTGAAGATGTTGGCCCCAAGATCTTTCTAGGCTGATCGGAACGAGAGTCTATCCTAAGCCAGGCCTCAAAGGTGTAGGGGTTGTATCTTCCGGAGTTATCTAGCATGCCCATTCCCGGCAAAAGCAGAGATGGCTTACCCTCTGTTTGATTTGGCTGGATCCTGGTAAGGTTTTCAGAGCCATAGACCATGGGCATGGATGTGTTCTTAGCTAAAAGCTTGTTGTTCTTTACTAGATACTTTGCTTGGTTTCCACCTAAACCATACTGATACCCAGGGATAAAGGCTTCTGCTGAAAACTCTATCTGAGCGTCTGCTGACAAATCCACAGTGTTTGTTACTCCCAAAGACTCTGCAGAGAATTGCTCTGCCCACTGCCCAGCAGCAAAACCATTAACAACGTAGTCATAACTGGATGGAGCGGAGGGGGACCCCGATTGATTTAAGTATACGAAGGATATAAAGGGGTATACGTACTGGTAAGGAGAGCTGGCTGGTACCGAGAAGGTTGCAGAATACATCGACCACTCGTTCGCAACTGGGCTTGAAAATATTTGTTTTTCTTTAAACTCAAAACTTGCTGGGTCGAAGGGGCTGTTTGAAAGGACATACCCGACTTCTACCCCTGTGGTAAAAGACTGAAGAGCCTTTACGGAAAAGCTAATTGCAAAAGTATTTAAAGTTACGTTTAGAGAGCTAACGGGGATTGGATCTGAAAGCATTACGGACAAAGACTCTAGGGGGTTTGCTCCTGCCACGGATGATAGCTTCGCGTACGAGCTTTGAAAGAATGGGATCCCGTTTAGATCTTCAGCAGGTATGGATGCTGGATCGGTGGTAGAGTGGCTTGTGGTAGTATAGGGACTATCTGTCCAGCTATTTACGTCCCTTGAAGAATCGGAAACCAGAGACAGGTAGTCGACAGTCTCATCCAAGGCCCATAGGGCGATTGGCTGCTCTGCAAAAACTTTTTCTGCATATAAATTTGATGGACTAGACATTTTTCTCCTAGTCTATTTTAGCACATAAGACATAATAATTCATCCTAAGGCTGATGAAAACTACCTGACTAAACCCGATCGGGGTGTCCAAGGTATTGGCTATTTAGCTTTCTTCTGCAACCTCTGGTTCGTGAACAACTTCTTCCCACTTACCATCTTCTTCGTTCCATGTGTGGTCACCTTCTGGTTTTTCAACAGGAGCAACCCAAAGAGTCTGCTCTTCGTTTAAGCTCCAGCTTTCATATGGCTTTACTGGTACGACTAATCCAAGCTCTTCGTCAAAGACGTAACCAATATTAGCGTTATCAGACTCTACACAGGTCCTGCCAGTGACTTCTTCCGCAACCTCTGCCGACTTGGCAAGGATAACGTTTACTACACTGTTGTCTACTAGTACTGCTATTCTTTTATTCATATTAAGCAACCCATCTTAGTCTAACTGCTCCATTTTGTCCAGCACCACCGTATCCAAAGCCATTGAGCTGGCCAGAAGTTCTACCCCATCCATCTATGCCTCCTCCTTCTACTCTTAGACCGCTTATACCGCTAGAGCCGTAGTTTACAGACATAACATTACCCGCAGCATCGCTACCGCTGTTGTACTGAGTAGAGTATAGGCTGCTATTATTGCTTCCGTGGCCTTGGTAGCTCATCACGCTGTAGATAAAGCCATCGGCAACTCCAGAGTCCGCAAATATTTTCCTTGGAGAGCCTGATCCATCATATATGTACCTGGAGATGTCGCTAACCTGCGCGTTGCCTGCCCAGCGTAAGACGGGGTTTGTGGCTTGGAGGCTTCCATCACTGTTATTCAAAAAGCCTGCCCCGTAGTTTGCTAGGTCATTTCTTCTGACCATTTGCTGACCAGAAGTTTCGGGGTATGTAACCATAAACACACCATATTGATTTTCATCAAATTTTTGTACGTTCATTAACCAGACAGGTGAAGCCCAGGTGCCACCATAGTTGCTGGTGCTGCTAGTGCTGCTGCTGTTTCCATCGCTGGAAAAGTTGTAACTGCCCGCCACAATACTGGCAGTATTGTTGTCATACTTTAGTGAAACCCTTACTGACGAGGAATTTTTACCAGCCTGTGAAATTACTGCAGTTCTATACGCGTTAGCCGAAGAAGTTTTCACGAACCTGTTAATAGTACTGGCGTTGGAAAAACTAGAAAAACTACCGTTTGAGGTTCCCCAAGTACTTCCTCCATTTGTGGAGTACTGGTAACTGCGGTTTGGGTTTCCAAGTGTATAAATGTTGTTTTCACCAGCTCTAATGATTACGTCTCCGCGAGTGCTGTTAGTGTTGCTGAAGCCTCCGGCCATAATATTAGAAGTGTAAGCGTGACGGTCAGGGCCGACTAATACGGCATGATTGCTACCTGTCATAATCATGTCACGAATTGTTGCAGCGTAATTGAATACAACCCAATTTAGCCCCTGGTCTTCGGAGGCGGCGTAATAGGTACCATCTTGGCGAAAAAGAATCCAGTAGGAGTCATTGTGATGCATTAACATGTTTGAGCTATGAACTATGCTAGCAAATGTGGTTGCGTCACCAGTTATAGAATTAACTGCGGTCCAAGAAGAGCCGCTGTTAGATGTGACCATTGCCTCTGAGCCATTTTGGCTAATAGAAATTCCGTGCCCATCGTGGGCCGCAAAGTACATCATCCTGTCACTAGTTCCAGTTAAGTATGAGGTCTTTTTAGGAATAGGAAAATAGCTGTTGTCAATACTTTCTTCAACCGCAACAGCAGCGTCAATAAAGTCACCACCGTACGAGCTAGCAGAGTAACCCTCGCCCCTGCCGCCTGTTGCATAAAACTGACCATCCACCGTAGTAGTGCCACCAGTGACACCGGTACCACTAGCTTCGGCGCCAATCACTATTGCAAGAGAAGATTTACCCTGAACATTGTAAAGGCCGTGACCGACACCCGCTCTTGCTTGCTGATTTCCTCCACCACCGGCTATCAGGTACTCTACCGTCTTTACACCAATGGGTACCTGCCAGGTTTGTGAGGATGTAATGAGGGCCTCAAACTGCTGAGGGACCGGAGCTACTACACCTAGTTGATTGATAGCCATTATGAGATCTCCAAACCGAATGCTGTAAACGTTAAGGCCAAGTCCGTATTTGATCTTACGGACACCACGTCGGTAGCTCCAGTGGTGATTCCTAGAGTAAGGGTAGTTGTAGAGTTCCCCGCTATTACAGCGTCGTACACGACGGCTGTGGCCTCATCCGCTACCGCACCAGCTGGTCGCACAAAGATTCTGAATGTTGCGTTTAGTGTCGTAGTGTTGGCTACTGCAATAGTAGATGTTATCGCTTGCCCTCCAGAGGGGACTGTGTATAGGTCTGTGACAGCTGTATCTGCTGGTCTAGACTGACCTAGCACTTTGTAATTAGAAGCCATGGAAGATTCCTTTTCTTTATTTTCTTACCTTAGGCAAGTTTTGTTATACTATACATTATACGCTATTTTTAAGTTTTCTGCTTTAACCTTCGATTGAGTACTCATATAACAAGAATTCTTCTAGCTTGCCTGCCATAGTCATTGGGTCAAACCACATGCTGTACACGGGGTATCTGTTAATATACATCTCAAAAGATTTTTCAGTGATGTTTCCTGCGGTGTCTGTAGCACGGACTGTAAAAATAGCCTCGTCTGCATCAGCTAGCAATGAGTCATCGCCAGTTATCTGACCAGTTTCTTCATCTATAGAAAACCCTGCAAATAATGAACCTGAGACTATGCTGTAATCGATATCACTTGATTCAACGTCTTGAGCAACTAGGGATAATACTGTAGTATCTCCCTTTTCCCAAAACAGGGGAGAGTTTGTAATCCAAGATGCAAAAGTTCCAGCACTAATAGCGCTTGTCAATATGTGCTGAGTAGGAGCCTGGGTTGGCAGGGGGATTCCAGGGTTAAGAACAGTGATAGTATAAGGATTAAATGTAGGTGGCATATCATCTGGCCTTGTAACCACTAACTCTGAAGAGGAAGTCCTTACAATGTTTTTTGCTGCCCTTACGACAAGGTCTGATCCGGTAAAGTCAACTGTAACATCAGTAGAAAAATTACCACCAATTATTGTCGTGGTGTCGTTAAAGCTTTCTAGCAAAGACGGCGTTGCGCTTGAGGCAAAGACAGGTGCTCCATCATCGATGTTATTGCTTGAAACGGTAAAGGTTGTGGCCTTGGTTTCAAACTTAAGGGTGTCATCCGTTGTTGTTCCAACTACAGATATACGAACAATTTCATCGGTGGCAATTAACCTGCCCTCTGTCGTGTACCCCACAAGATCTCCAGATGCATTAATTGCATAGATATCGTAGGTGCTGTCATCTTTTTCGCTTGTAATGAAATATGACCCAGCAGGCTGAGGGGAGACCAGCTCAAAGTTAGTGTTTCCATCGGTACCTACGTAGAGGTAAAAGCCATTACCTCCGCCACCCCCAGAAGCAGAAGCTACCTTTTCCCAAGCTGATCCTGACCAGATCCAGGTAAACCCTCCGCCGCTTAGCTCTTGGCCAATGACGGGGTTAATCGGAAATACAATTGCCACGCGTTATACCTCTATCCAAAAAGAGTTGTGATATATATATTCAATAAAGTTTGTTGTGTTTACCCAACGAGATCCCTGTACAGGATTAGACGGAGCAGTTGTTGACAGTGCAGTTAGGGGAAGAAATTCCAGGTCTGAAATATCCGCCATTACGTGGGCATGATCAAAGTCCGTAATCTCGGACTTCGTGTGATTGTGGTCAAAGTCAGTAATCTCAGACTTGATGTGGTTATGAGGCTCTGGGGGAAATTCTGTTGGTTTTTCAGACACTCCACCCCAAGCAATATTCCCAGCGGTATCGTTACTCCATGTCGTGCCATTCCAAACCCAAGTGCGGTCACCTGAAGTGAAAGAATCACTGAGGGTGGGGGAATCTGGGAAGTTAATTGCCATAATAGTATTTTACCATACTTTTATTTTTAAATTATGATGCTTTCGACTTTTAGACAATAGAGAGATAATCCCACTGTGTTAGTATACTAAGGTGCCGCTTCCTCTACTGGATCTTCCTCTACTGGGTCTTCCTCTACTGGTTCTTCCTCTACTGGTTCGTGGGGAGGCTCAACCACAACTTCGCCAAACAAAAGATCCGCATACCCGGCAGCCCAATCTCTTGCCTCTTCGGCTGAAACCCAAGGTCTCCCAATAGGGTTGAGCGGTTGAGTAATTGTTGGAGGCCCCTCTTGCTCTAAGTTATCCCATATGTTTGCAGTGTAATCATCTTGTATTTCGTATGAGTATTTCATGCTACGATCACATCTCCAACCTTCTTTAAAAAGACACTTTCGTTAATACTGCCTGAATAGAGCAGGCGTCCCGCGCTGGTCACACCTACAATTTGAGCTCCCGCTTGAGCAGAGCCTACAAAAGAGTCGGAAGCACTAAGGTTTGCGCTTACTCCAACAGAAGCTGATCCGCTAGAAAATGACTGCACCGTACCAGCGTTACCAAGGTCAATAAAGTAAGGTGACCTATAAAGCGAACTCGTGTAGGATGGGCCACTTGATCCGCCACTGCTACCGCCTACGGCGCCAGTAAGGGGTATGGCAAGAGTGATGTCCCAGCCGGGGTAGCTGGAACTAGAAGTGCCGTAACCGCCTGGGCTCTCTGTCCCAGCCGCTGCAACATATTTACTATATATCGCAATGCCTTCGGTGCCGCCCCGCTGTACGTCGGTATCATATCCGGCAGGGGAGGTCGCGGAGCTCGAAATATTTGCTAGACCAAATACAGTGACATAAGAAGGTCCGGTAACGTCTACTGCCCCTGGCTGATGCTGACTTGTTGTGGAGAACGCTTCATTCCCATCAAACGAGCTTTGCTGAACACCTCTAAATGCAATCGCTGCGGCTGCATTAAAATTCACACTAGAGCTTTGCGTAGATGAATACATCATGTCCGCCCCTTGAACTATAAATCCAGAGTCAGGGTAGTCGTCCATAAACTTGTAATACAAACCGTATATATAATTTTGCCCGAAGTAATATGAAGATGCACTTAGCGGCTTCCATCCATCTGCAAGCTGTGGAAACATGTCATTCAATGAGTACTGGCTTGATTGCGCAATAAAACCTACTATGACAAGATCACCCTTTTGCAGCCCGCCCTTAAACACCATACCCCCATACCCGCCACGTGGGTTCTGTGTAGTCGCCCAAAGCTTCTGGGGGACCGGCGCAGTAGTCAGGCTTCCTGCAGATGGAGCGTCGATTGCAGTCCAAGAGATGCCATCAGGGCTTGTTGCACTAAGCCCAGCTGAACCAACAACTCTGAGCAATCCTCCGCTAGAGGAGATGTCAACTAAATTGTCGGAAATTGGGACAGTGCTTGTTGCCCAGCTTATACCGTTGGCTGAATAAGCGACGCGGTCCTCGCCAACCATCCAAAAGTTACCATTAATAAACCTAACTTTATTCATTACAGGTATAGGGGAAGAAAACTGAGTAAAGTAATTTGCATCTGATGACCTGTAGGCAACTTTTCCAACGCTTACGTAAGTACTAGCTCCAAAAGCAACAGAGTTTTTATATTTTCTCGGTGAAACTGAAAAAGAAATGCTCCTATAATAAGATTGGGGGTTGCTAGTAAAAACGCGTTGCGCCCCCCCCGACCACGCCAAAGTATTTGGAGCGACTGTAGAGGTTTTTTGGTGAACAAATATGCCGCCATAAGTGCTCGATGACCCAGTCGAATAGTTAGTCACCCAACCACTTGATGCGTAGTCAGTCCCGTACTCTCCATTACTTGTAATGTTAAAAATTGTTGAATTGTTATCGTTATTTGCAGTAGTTGGGGCCTCGGAAAAGAATTGATTGGAGTAACTCTGATACGTGGGGCTGACCCTTAAGGAAGAGATGTCAGCATCCTTTATTACCATACAACTAGCCCAGTTGCCGCCGCTGGTGGTAGCAAACGTTACGGCAAATGCCTGTCCACCAGACGACTCTTTATAGTAAATGTTTAGCGAGCCCTGATAGTTGCCTGAACCCAAAAGCGTCCAGCCTGAATCATTTAAGGTTGTCGTGCCATTTCGTGAATGACCAATTGCAATTAGCAAGTCACCGGAACTGCTTGCGGGGACACCGCAGTTAAATGTCCCAGAACTATTGCTGCTGGCTGCGGATTGAGTGTGATAAAAAGGAGCTGGCTCTGTAAAAGCGCTTACGCCAGGCGTACCCCATGTAGACAGGTCGTCGCTTACTGCTAATCCTGTATTTTTCCTAGTGCCAAAATACTTACCGCCAGCAAAATCTAAAGTTGAAATCTCTTCATTAATGTAGTTTGGCTTAAGTTGTATTGTTACTGCATACCAAACATCATCACCGGTTCCGCCCCAAACACCTGGGTCTTCACTGCCGCTAACTGTAATTGCTTTTGTTGCAGCCATTACGGTTTGACCATTAATCCCCGCAGCTTCAGCTACAACAAGGTTTTCATATCCTGCTGGAGCTGTTACTGTTGATGCAACACTGTCATCATCAAGCCTTGCGGTTGCAATTATTAAGTCTCCTACGGACACGCTTTTAGATGCGTTATTGGGCATACCGCTTGTGCTGTTGCTATTTGAATTGCTGATACCAACAACAGTATCTTTTTGACTAACCCCCCTTACACAAAGTGCGACCATGGCACTTGCTTCCGAAAGCCCAGTAAGGCCAATTGAGGTATCAGGTGTTGTGCCCATGATCTTGTACATGGTCAACCCGTAAGAGTCGCTGTAAGTAGTGTTTTCGATTGCAGTCCAACCGCTAGGGAGAGTCGGCAGGGAAGCGTCAGATCCAATGTGAACAATAACCATGTCGGCAGCCTGAGCCCCTGTAGGCAGCGCTAGGCTGTAAGAAGTGCTTGCTCCGGCATCGCCGGTAGCTGTCCAGACAACTGTTGGAGCTAAAGCCGTTCCGTAGGTGCCTGTTCCACTCCATGATGATCCTGATGTAGAACTTGCAAAGCTCAGGTCTTTTGCTACAGCCTTAAAATCAGCTCCAGTCCAGGCTGCTCCAATAAAAGCTTTGCCAGCTATAGCATTGCTCAATGAGCCAGCGTTCCAGGTTTCGGGCACAAAGCTCTCGTAACCTCCGACGCCAGTAATGTTGCTAAAAGCACAAAGCTCCTCTTGTTGTCCTTGCACAATAAAAGAATCTCCAGATGCCGAAGAAAGCGTAAAAGGGCCTGAGGCAGTTGCCTCGTAAAGGCCAGCTGGGACATCAATTTCTGACCTGCTTGAGTCTATAAAATAAGTTGTACCTTCAACTTTTGGTGTGCCTACTGACATTATTCAATCTCGCTTCCGAATGCATGAAATGTAACTGTGTTGCCGACTTCTGTTTGGACTGTAATCGTGTCTCCACCGCTTAACGTAACTCCTACTGTTAAAGAGATGGGGCTTCCTGGAGCGACCAAGACTTGACTTGCAAATTCGTTTGAAAAAGATGCATCGGCTAAAGTGCCGTCAAACTTTCGGACAAAAACCTTTGCCCTAGAACTGCTAGAAGACGTGTTATTAAGCTGGAGCGTTGAGATAACTGCTTGATGGCCAAAAGGCACGGTATAAAGGTCAGCATTGTCTGCGTCTGCTGGTCTTACCTGACCTAGTATTTTGTAGGTCATTTTAGGCTCCCATCATCATTAACGTATTTGTAAGGCTGCCAGACGATGCCTCTATGGCCTCTGCGTTAGCCAATATATCTAGGCTGTTTGCACTAATCGCATTGACTACCGTTGTCGAAAAATTTTCGTCATTTCCAAGAGCTAAAGCTAGCTCATTAAGGGTATCCAAGGTTCCTGGAGCGGCATCTACTAGGTCTGCAATCTTGTTATCAACCTCAGTTGAGGTGTCATAGTTTGCAAGCTTGGTATCCACTTCAGAGGACGTGTCGTAACTTGCGAGCTTAGTATCAACCTCAGAAGAAGTGTCATAGTTGGTAAGATCAATACTCAGCTCATCTGTGAGTTCGTTATAGCTCATAGGGGATCCCACAGTAAGTATTGCTGAGCTGGTTTCATTAGCTAGCCATACTGTACCGTCCCAAGTCCAGGTACGTCCTTCTGCGGAGTACTCGTCGTTTACGCTAGGTGCATCTGGGAAGTTTAAAGACATAGTAATATTTTACCATACTTTTGTTTTTAAATTATGATGCTTTTTAGATTTCGGACAGTGGGCTCTGGACGCTCATTGGCATAAGGGTATTCGATCAGTCTTCTACTGGTTCTGGCCTCTTGCGGTTACGTTAGTTGAGATATCAGTGGTGTTGACGCCAATTACGTTAGGGAAATTAATAGCCATGAGTATATTGTATCAGGTTGCTATCGAACCAAGCCTCTTACTAGTGCAGATACTTCAACCTCAGTTAGTCCGAGAGCAATCAGCTTTGCCTTTGCATTAGCAGGCGCGTCTCTGCGAGCTAATTCATCTGCTGTGAAGTCACGAACCGACCACTGCTGAGTCATTACACCATCAACTTCTGCTGGTGCGGCTTCCTCTATAGCTTTGCCCTCAACCGTGATTGGTCGGTCAGATTCGATTACCTCAGTCCAACCTTTTGGCAAAACATCACCTTGCTTAAAATTCTTTTTTTCAAGCTGCACATCGCCTATGTGCCTTGGGTATTCGTTTTTAGAATTTATGTATAGCATTTGTTACCTTTCTATATTGTAAGTATAAATTGAGTAGATGACGGTGTTGATGTTGTCTTGCTGCTTGTTTGGTTACCCAAACCACCACCACCTGAGTCCCCGCCGCCAGTGCTGGGGTAAAGTGTGTCTGAATATTCTGAGAGGCTGAGAACGGCATAATCATAAGTCCGAGAATTAAGAACATAAGACCCAGTAAGAGAACCGTCATTTGGTAGCTTTAACACAAAAAAGTCTCCTCCGCCAGCACCGCCACCGCCATCTAATCTAGCGTTTATAATGATGTTGTCGTTTATGTCAATGTGGATGCCTTCACCGCTCATCTGCTGTGCAGTGCCAAAGCTCCGCTGGAACTGCAAAACTCCTGATGAATTATATTTTAGTAAAAGAACCTTATACTGACCTCCAACTCCACCATCAGTCATTCCCGAGACATAAACATTTTCTTCAGAGTCAAGAGCTATAGACATACCCACATCATAGCCGCCAACATTACCATATAGCTTTGTCCATCGGTAGGTACCGCTAGAGTCCCAAGTAGATACAATTACGCTTCTGTTGCTATTTGTGTCATAATGTGTACCAACACAATAAACCGTCCCTGATGGACTTACCGCTGTGTCCATAAACTCAATAGTTCTTGTGCCACCAATACTTCTCTCCCAAACGATGCTGCCAGAAGAATTGTATTTTACAATATGAGGTTTATAATAATTTCCATAGTCATTCCAAGTTAAGTAAGCATTACCTGACGAGTCTACAGATACAAATCCACCAGAAGCGCCGCTGTAGCCACCCCTCCATCTTTGCCACTGAGTTGCCCCTGCGGTATTAATTTTTACTAATGCACCATCAGGCGCACCATAGCCTATTCTGCCGGGGTCCCTTGCTGTTCCCGCAAGGTAAGCATTTCCAGAGCTATCTGTTGCAATACCTCCGCCTTGGTCGTTTTGAGTACCGCCTATAGACTTTTGCCATTGCAATGCCCCCGATGAATTATATTTAGCAGCCAGCCAGTCGTAACCACCATTGTTGCCGCTTTGTGTATAACCATTTACAAAATAGTTATTTGAAGAGTCTGAAGAGACATCTGTAAAAGCATCGTTACCTGACTGGCCCAAAAGCTTGCCCCATTGTACCGCACCGTTTGTGTCTAGCTTATAGATAAGCCCATCCTCGCTGCCAACAACATCTGCCCCGCCTCGACCTATAAGTATTATGTTATTTTCAGAATCAACCATTAGTTTCTCTGAATAGTCATTGCCTGAACCGCCTATTGAACAGAACCAATAGGAATCGCCACCACCTGCCGCTTGGGAGTTTAGTATCCCTAATAACATCAAGCTCATTTAGACCGCCGCTATGTTACCGATTAGTCTGTATTCGTCAGTTGCCACGCACAAAAGAGTGGCTGCTGAATACTGAGCGCCGATTGTAAAACTGCCCGAAGTCGTTGATACTTCTGCCGCCTTGATTGTTGCACCGCTTGCGGCTACGGTTAGTTCACCTGCGCCGTCTGCGATGATGTCTACCCTTGCACCAACCGCTAGGTCAGTGCTTGCGTTTACTGTTACCACAGTTGCAGAACCGCTTGTGAACTGAATAGTTTTGCCTGAATCAGCAGCAGCAGTTATGGTTCTTGATGTGGAAGAGTTTGTAATAAAACTTGCAAGCTTGCTGTCTGCAACCTTAGTGTCGACCTCAGCAGATGTATCGTAATCTGTAAGCTTGGTATCTACCTCGGCAGAAGTATCATAATCAGCTAATTTAGTATCAACCTCAGCAGAGGTATCGTAGTCTGCAAGCTTAGTGTCGACCTCTGAGGAGGTGTCGTAGTCTGCAAGCTTAGTGTCGACCTCTGAGGAGGTGTCGTAAGCCGAAAGGTCAATTCCTACGGTGCTAGTACCAGCATTATAGGTAAGAGGAGAGGTTGCAGTGACTACACCGCTTGTACCATCGTCACCCTTAATGCCGCCGTATGCCAATGAAGTCCACGCTGTAACGCCGTCTCCAAGCTTAAACTTGTCAGTGTCTGTCTCGACACCAAACTCTGCGACTGCAAGAGTCGGGTTTGCAGCTGTCCACTCGGAAGCTGTGCCCCGTCTGAATTGAATATTAATTGCCATTACACGCCTCCAGCGTCAATCGATGTTATTCCAGTATACACTGAGGATGGCGTTCCACCATCAATGTTTGCTACTGCAGGCCCAGCTGCGCCAGTAGGGCCGTCTTCACCTTGTATTCCCTGAGAGCCGACAGCACCCTTGAAGTTGGTTGCCGCTTCGACCCAGTAAGAGTCATAGTAGATAAAGAATCTTGCATTCGTGCTATTGAACCAGCCATCGCCAGGCTCTGGACTACTGGGGGCTGTTCCTGACACCAGGAACTTGCCCTGAGCACCTGTTGGCCCAACCATTACAGAAACTGCTTCTACCCAAAAGTTATCGTAATAGATATAAAGAACGCCCTCATCGGAGTTCCACCAAAGAGTATTTGGCTCTGCCTCAGAAGGTGGGGCATCCCCGACCTCGACAGAAGCGCCTCCTGATGCATAACTAAGCAAATCCCAGGTGTCAATTCCATCACCAATTTTTAGCTTGTTAGTATCGGACTCAAAAGCAGCTTCTCCTAGTCCCAGAACGGGGTTTTCGGATAACCACTCTGCGGCTGTGCTTCTTCTTAAGTTTATGGAAGACTGTGGAACATCTGAGGTTCCGCCGTCTACGACTAAAGAGTCATAATCGAGAGAGATCGTTGAGCTAGCTGAATCATAATCTATGGGAGATGTAGTCTGAAGGGCTCCAATGTTACCAGTATCTCCCTTTGGAATAACAAAATCAAATACTGCACTTCCTGTGGTTCCAACGTTTGTAACAACAACATTATCAGTAGGAGCGCCTGTAGTTACGGTTCCAACTGATATGGTAGCAGCCTCACCCTGAATACCTTGCGCACCCTGCAAAGCAAGTGGATACCAGTGAGCAGATGCGTTGTCTGGTATTTCTCCAACTACAGGATCTCCAGATGCAAACCAAGAGGCTGCTTCGTAAAATACTGCATCATTGTTTACGTAGTCCGCAGAAGCGTCCCAAGGCCCCTGCCAGGTGATACCAGTGGCACCAGTAGCTCCGATAGGCCCTTGAACACCAGTTAGTCCAGCGGGAATGGTAAAATCAAATACTGCATCTCCCGTTGTTCCGGAATTGCTTACTTCTGCGGGGTTTCCAGTTGTTACAGATGTCACTGTTCCTACTGAAATACTAGCTGCAAGACCCTGAGGAATCTCAAAGTCTAAGACTGCATCTCCAGTTGTTCCCGAATTTGAAACGGTTGCTGAGTCTGAAAAGGGCACTGTGGATACAGAACCAACTGCAACTGTGGCTGCTTCTCCCTGAATACCTACAGGAATAGTAAAGTCAAATACAGCATTGGTTGTATCTCCAGAATTTGTTACAGAAGCGGGGGTTCCAACAGGGACAGTTGTCGTTGTTCCTGCGGTCGCAGATCCTGCTAGACCTTGTGGAATAATAAAATCAAAAGTTGCATCCTCGGCAGTGCCAGAATTAGTAATCGTAGGCTGGGTTCCAGCATTAGATGCAGAAACGGATCCTACAGCAATCGTGGCTGCTTCTCCTTGAATTCCCTGAATTCCTGCTGGAATGGTAAAATCAAAGACCGCAGCAATGTTTGTGCCAACGTTTGTTATTACTGGTGGATCCGTAGAGGCTCCGCCAGTTACAGCTCCAACCTCGATAGTTGCCGCTACAGCTCCTGCTGCGAATAGCTCCCAGTCAGATCCCGGCTGCGCCGGTGCATATCCAGAAGCATAATTTAAGTTTGGTCCGGTAGCATAATAGGTGCTACCCTCTAACTCCACTAAATCATTTTCAGCATAACTCTCGGCATTGTCATAAGCTCCGAGCCAATTTATAGGCAGGATTACGCCAGATACTGTTGCGGCAGAAAAGTCTACAGTTCCAGTAAAACTTGGGGAATCTATATCTGCCTTATCGTCAAGAAGTCCAATGACCGTGCTTGCAAAGTTAGAGTCGTCGTTTAAGGCCGCTGCCAATTCGTTTAGGGTATCGAGACTTGAAGGGGCAGAGTCAATTATTTGATTAGTTATCAGGGTGTAGATGCTGGATGAAGTTTCGTAATATGGAAGAGCTCCCCAGT